>Ga0222713_10001366_pt1 | contig 27424 bp, 35 predicted proteins | sample C33_649DmetaG_FD_165061 | JGI IMG/M metagenome (GOLD analysis project Ga0222713, IMG submission 165061) | Estuarine water microbial communities from San Francisco Bay, California, United States - C33_649D | ecosystem: Environmental > Aquatic > Marine > Unclassified | place: USA: California... | reverse complement strand
CTGTGGGTACGACGCTAGCTCTATTGGAGAGAACGCTCAAGCCTATGACGGCTGTGCAGGCCCGTGTGCACTACGCAATGAAGCAGGAGTTCAAGCTCCTCAAAGCGCTGATCGCCGAGTACGCAGACGAGCCGTATGACTACATCCCCGAAGGGGTGGACCGCCGTGCGCGTAGTGAAGATTACGCTCTTGTTGAAGTTATTCCGGTTAGCGACCCCAACGCGTCAACGATGGCGCAGCGGGTGGTGCAGTATCAAGCGGCGTTCCAGATGGCGCAGTCTGCGCCCCAGATCTACGACATGCCGTATCTGCACAAACAGATGCTTGAGACGCTTGGGATCAAGAACGTCGATAAATTGATTCCGGGCTCCGAGAACGCCAAGCCTAGGGATCCTGTGTCCGAGAACATGGGGGCGTTGTTGGGCAAACCCATGAAGGCGTTTATCTACCAAGACCATGAAGCTCATTTAGCAACTCACCAGTCATTTATGCAGGATCCGATGATCATGCAGGCTATTGGGCAGAACCCGATGGCTCAACAAATTATGGGTTCGCTACAGGCACATATCGCCGAGCATATTGGGTTCCAGTACCGCAAACAGCTTGAAGAGCGACTTGGCGCTCCGTTGCCCGGCCCAGATGAAGAGCTGCCCGAGGAGTTTGAACTGCAGTTGTCTCGGGTGGTGGCCGACGCTGGTAAGCAGCTTACTCAGATCCATCAACAAGAGGCCGCGCAGCAGCAGGCACAACAGCAAGCTCAAGATCCGTTGTTGCAGTTGCAACAGCAAGAGTTGCAGATCAAACAGATGGATATCCAAAGAAAGATGCAAAAAGATCAGGCGGACATTGCAATCGACGAGAAGAAACTTCAGCTCGAAGGTATCAAACTTGCGACGCAGGCTGCAAAACCGCAAACCCCTCCTAAACCTAGCGGAGTCCGCTAATGGCAAAGACCGTCTTTGACGTGCTGATTGAGAAGTTAAACGAACACAGAGCGACCCATTCGGACGCTCTTGCAAGTGGCAGGGCGGCAGACTTTGCTGCCTACCGAGAACAGTGCGGGTTGATTCGAGGTCTAGACATCGCACTGCGAGAAGTAATTGACCTTTCGCGTAATTTTATGGACGACAACGACGATGAGTGAACCAACGCAACCCCCGCTGACTGAAGAAGAGTTTGAAGCACAACTGCCAAAACCAGTGGGGTATCGCCTATTGATTGCACTACCTAAAGTAGAAGAAACCTATGAGTCTGGGCTTGTAAAGGCTGATCAAACTAAGTACGCAGAAACGGTGCTTTCTATGATGGGCGCTGTTATTGATATGGGGGAACAGGCGTATTCCGATAAGGATCGCTTTCCTACAGGCCCATGGTGCAAGGTGGGTGATTTCGTCATGTTTCGACCTAACTCGGGGACGCGTTTTCGCGTTAACGGGCAGGAATACCGCCTATTAAATGACGATTCTATTGAAGCTGTAGTTCCCGATCCGCGTGGCGTTACGCGTGCATAAGGAGTAAATCATGCCATTTGAAAAAGTTGAATTCGAGTTTCCAGACCCTGATGCGCAAAGCAAAGAAAAGGATAAGGAAACAGAAGAAGTAAAGGTTGAAGAGAAGGAAACTAAACAGTCTAAACAGGCGGAAGATCTAGATCTAGAAGTTGAGATTGTTGATGACACACCGCCTAAAGACCGAGGCCGCAAACCCGCCGAGCCCCCTGCAGAGGTTACGGACGAAGAGTTAGCCGAGTATTCCGAAAAGGTTAAGAAGCGGATCCAGCACTTTAGTCGTGGCTATCATGACGAGCGCAGGCGGGCAGAAGCCGCTCAGCGCGAACGTGAAGAGGCGGTTAAGTTTGCCCAGAGCCTTGTAGAAGAAAACAAAAAGCTTAAGTCTGAGCGCGAAAAAAACTTAAATGCGCTTTTAGAACAGGCTAAAGCTCGTAGTGCTGTAGAGCTGGATCAGGCTAAACGGGCTTATAAAGAGGCGTTTGAAACCGCCGACGCAGATAAGATTGTCGAGGCACAGGAAGCATTAACTGCGGCTAAGATTAAAGCAGACAAAGTCGCTAGTTTTAAACCTACCCCTTTACAACCTAAAGAAACTGCGGTAAAAGAAGAATCTAACGCTCCGACGCCGCCGTCTGAGCCGCAACCTGACCCTAAAGCTGTAGCTTGGCAGAAGGAAAATAAATGGTTCGGCACCGACGACGAGATGACCAGTCTTGCGTTGGGGTTGCACCAAAAGCTGGTCCGCGAGGGTATCGACCCTCAAAGTGATACTTACTACGCTCGGATTAACCAGCGTATGCGCCAGCTCTTCCCAGATTCGTTTGACGACGTTGCTGAGGAAGAACCCCCTCCGGCTGAAAAGCCGCGCCGCGCTAGTGTAGTTGCCCCTGCATCACGTAGTACTGCGCCCCGAAAAGTCGTACTTACTGAGTCGCAGGTCAAACTCGCTAAACGGCTCGGGATTACCCCCGAGCAATACGCCCGTCAGGTTGCTGAAGAAATGAGGAAACAAAATGGCTGAGAACCGCACAAACCGTGAACTTGAAACCCGTGAACGAACCACCCGTAAGCGCGCTTGGGTGCGCCCGGACGTTCTTCCGAACCCAACCCCCGAGCCGGGGTATGAGTTTCGTTGGGTGCGAGTAAGTACTCGTGGGCAGGCGGACCCCATGAATGTTTCTCTCAAACTTCGTGAAGGCTGGGAACCTGTAAAAGCTTCAGACCACCCCGAAGTCCACCTTATGTCGATCGAAAACGAACGATTTAAAGACAACATCGTGATTGGTGGATTGATGCTGTGTAAGGCTCCCAAAGAGATGATTGAGGATCGGAATACTCATTACCAAGAGCAGGCCGACGCCCAAATCACCTCTGTAGACAACAACTTTATGCGCGAGAGTGATCCTAGGATGCCGCTCTTTTCTGAGCGTAAGTCCAAGGTAACATTCGGACGCGGTCAATAATCTAGGAGTCCTAAATGGCTTACCCTACCGTTTCCGCCCCGTACGGGCTGAAGCCGATCAATCTGGTCGGTGGGCAGGTGTTTGCTGGCGCGACCCGTCAACTAAAGATCGCCAGTGCTTACGCTACTGACATCTTTTATGGCGACGTGATTAAGCTAGTTAGCACCGGCACCGTCGAGAAAGATACCGGCACCACCACGGCAACCCCTGTTGGCGTTTTCTTGGGTTGCACCTTCACTAACCCTGTCACCAAGCAGCTCACCTTCTCGCAGTACTGGCCCGCCAGCACTGTTGCGTCGGATGCGTTTGCCTACGTGGCGGATGATCCTGACACTCTGTTCAAAGTCGCTGTTGTGTCTGGCACTACCGTTATCGCTAGTGTTGGCCGTACTGCGATTGGCAATAACATTGCCCTTGTCCAGAATTCTGGGTCAACCAACACTGGTGATTCTGCTGTTGCTGTCCTGTCCTCTTCGATTGCTACGACCAACACTCTGCCGGTTCGCGTTATCGATGTTGTTCCTGATACCGCCACTGGTTCGGATGCGTTTGTTGAGCTTATCGTTAAGTGGAACTGGGGTATGCACCAGTACCAGAACGCCACTGGCGTCTAAGGAGCTAAGAAATGGCTATTTCACGCGCACAACTACTGAAAGAGCTGCTTCCGGGCCTTAACGCTCTGTTTGGTATGGAGTACAAGCGTTACGGCGAAGAGCATAAAGAGATCTTCGAAACGGAGACCTCTGAGCGTTCGTTCGAAGAGGAGACCAAACTCTCCGGCTTCAGCGCCGCTCCGGTCAAAAACGAGGGCTCTGCTCTCGCGTATGACAATGCTCAGGAAGCTTGGACGGCTCGGTACAACCACGAGACGATTGCGATGGGCTTTTCTATCACCGAAGAGGCGATGGAAGACAACCTGTACGATAGTCTGTCCTCGCGGTATACCAAGTCGCTGGCCCGTGCTATGGCGTACACCAAGCAGGTCAAGGGCGCTGCAATTCTGAACAACGGCTTTAGCGGTAGCTACACCTACGGCGACGGCGTGTCCCTGTTCAGCACTGCGCATCCTCTGGTCAACGGTGGCACCAACAGCAATCGTCCCGCTACTGCGGCTGACCTGAATGAAACCTCGCTTGAGGCTGCTGTTATTCAGATCGCTGGGTGGACGGATGAGCGTGGTCTGCTTATCGCTGCCAAGCCGCGTAAGCTGGTTGTCCCGCCCGCGCTGATGTTCGTTGCAACCCGTCTGCTTGAGACCGAGCTTCGTGTTTCGACTGCGGATAACGACATCAACGCTCTGAAATCGATGAACTCGATTCCGGAAGGCTATACGGTCAACCACTATCTGACCGACAACAACGCTTGGTTCCTTTTGACGGATGTGCCTAACGGTCTGAAGCACTTTGTGCGGACGCCGATGCAAACGTCGATGGATGCGGACTTTGATACCGGCAATGCTCGGTACAAGGCTCGTGAGCGTTACAGCTTCGGTGTTTCGGATCCGCTGGGGGCCTACGGGTCACCGGGCGCGAGCTAAAGCGCTGTAGCAGGGAGGGGGCTTCGGCCCCCTTTCTTTTTTATTTTGTATGTGCTAAAACAGCAGTATTCCGGGAAACCCATAGCGTAGTAGACAGACCCGGCTGACGACATGCAGACTACTACGCGACTCGCATGTGAGGAATTATCATGGCTCAGACTTCATTCTCCGGCCCGGTAAATCTTGGTGTTTTTACCGTAGCCACCGCCCCCACCACTGCCACGACCGGATCTGTTGCTTACTTTAGCAACGGCGCTGCGGGCTCCCCCGTGCTCGCGTTTTTCGACGGTACTAACTGGCTTCGAGTCGATACGCTGGCTGCTATCTCCGCCGCTTAATGGAGGTTTGCTATGAGTATGCAAACCGACGTAAAGTCAGTACATACGAACGCTTCAACCACGGTAGTAGGTTATCGCACTCGTGTAAAAGGCTTTTCAATTTGCGGCGTTGCGAGCCAAGCTGGTACGCTGCTTATTAAAGACGGTGGCTCTGGCGGCACGACTATGCTAGAGGTGGACATCCCGGCAAACTCTAACCCGAACTCGTTTTATACGCTGATTCCGGGGGAAGGGATTTTGTTCACCACCAACGTGTATGTTGCGTTGACTAGTATTGCCAGTGTGACGATCTACTATGGCTAAGTCGCCAGCATGGCAGCGCGCCGAAGGCAAGAATCCCTCTGGTGGTTTGAATGCCAAAGGGCGCGCGAGCTACAACAAAGCCAATCCCGGCAAGCCGGGGTTGAAGCCCCCTCAACCGGAGGGCGGCTCACGCCGCGACTCCTTCTGCGCCCGGATGAAAGGGATGAAGAAGAAGTTGACTTCAGCCAAGACGGCCAAAGATCCGAACAGCCGGATTAACAAATCCCTGCGTGCATGGAACTGTTAAATGGTCAAGGATGCAACCCACGAGACAGGAAAACTTGTCTTAGACGGCCTGTCCATAGCCACGGTAGTTGGTACGCTCGTAGACATGTTGCCGTCAATTGCTGCCATATTTACGATTGTTTGGACTGGAATCCGTATCTGGGAAACTAATACGGTTCAGCGTATCCTCGGAAAGGACAAAGATGCCGAGCAAAACAAAAGCCCAACACAATCTGATGGCGATGGTCGCCAATGATCCTGCTGCGGCTAAGCGTGTAGGTATTCCGCAAAAGGTTGGTAAAGACTTCATCAAGGCCGATACGGGCCGCAAATTTAAAGAGGGTGGTGACATGAAAGAATCCAAGGCAATGGTGGGTAAAGAGCTGGCCTTCATGAAGAAAAAAGGCGCTCCAAAGTCCATGATCAAGCATGAAATGGCCGAGGCCAAAGGCATGAAGAAAGGCGGTAAAGCCTACGCTGCTGGCGGCTACACCCGTGCGGCTGATGGAGTTGCCAAGAAAGGCAAAACCAAAGCTACGCAAGTCAAAATGATGAAAGGTGGGGCGTGCTGAAATGGACAAGATCAGAAAGCCTAAACCCCAGCGTACGGTCCCGCCGACTGAGACTATCGTCAAGACGGATGAAGAGGATCTGACTCCTACTCCCGAACAAACGCGTCGGATGGAGGAAATCGTTAAAGAATCCAAGACGCAATCACGTACGAACAAAGCGTACGATGAAGCTGCACCCCGTTCGATGCGTCTTGGATTCGCGTCTGGCGGCTCTGTAGGTTCTGCTTCCAAGCGAGCGGATGGTTGTGCACAACGTGGTAAAACCAAGGGTAGGATTCTCTAAGGTCTATCATGGCAACGAAAAAAGCTGTACTGCCTTCAAAGAAGCCCCCGCCACCGCCCAAGACTAGGCCGGGTCCGGGGCAAGCGCCTTACGGGCCGCAAGGTAAAGTGCCTGCGCGGGCTTCGGGCGAGCGATATGCAACGTTGCCTCCCGGCATGCTCAGCACAGGGCGTCCTCTACCGAATACGTATACTCGGGTGACCGCCCCCGCGCCTGCGCCCGCTCCTATTATTAGGGATATGGCAGTTCCTCCAGCTCCTACTCCGGCTCGTCCGCAGCCTGTGGGGCCTAAATCTTTGCCGCCTTCTGACGCACCTGTTCAATATAGGCGGGGGATGGAAACGTTTGAGCCGCAGGTGATACAGCCCATGTATGAGCCCGAGATGCCGATCCCAGAGCCTATATATGATGCGTCAATCCTCCGCACTACTTCCGGCTTCAAACGTGGTGGGTTTGTAAAGAAAGCTGATGGTGTTGCCAAACGCGGTAAAACCAAAGGACGTTACATATGATGGCGTCACGTGGGATGGGGGCCATTTCCCCCAAGAAGATGCCGGGGCCGAAGCGCAAACAGCGGCGGGACGATACATCCTTTTATGAGTACGCCGAGGGCGGGGAAGTAAAGTCCAAGGTGAACGAAGCGGGTAATTACACCAAACCCGGTATGCGTAAGGCGCTTTTTAATCGCATCAAGGGGCAGGCTACGCAAGGCACTGCTGCAGGACAGTGGAGCGCGAGAAAAGCGCAACTGCTTGCGAAGAAGTACAAAGAGAAGGGCGGCGCGTATCGTGACTAGTGAGTGCTGGTTTTATTTAAAAAATGGGGTATTGTGGAAACACGTAGAAAACGATGGAATTTCGTTTTTAAAGAAGAAGTATGAACAAGATGTGGCGTTATGCTCTGTGGATGAAGCCCAAGTCAAGTACCCCTATGAATTAAAAAAAGCCCGTCTAAATGAAAGCTCCTCAGCAGTCGCTTAAAGACTGGACCGCGCAAAAATGGCGTACTAAGTCTGGTAAACCGTCCTCCAAGACGGGCGAGCGGTATCTGCCAGAGGCTGCGATTAAGGCTCTTTCTCCCCAAGAATACGCAGCAACAACTAAAGCAAAGCGAGCGGGTAAAGCCAAAGGTAAGCAGTTCGTAGCCCAGCCAAAAGGCATAGCTAAGAAAACGGCAGGATTCAGATGACCACCACCGGCACCACCGCGTTCAACCTAGAGTTCACTGAAATTGCCGAAGAGGCGTGGGAACGCGCTGGGCGAGAGATGCGCACGGGCTACGATTTGCGTACCGCTCGTCGTTCTATGAACTTGATGACCATTGAGTGGCAGAACCGTGGCATCAACATGTGGACGATTGATCAGGGCACTCTTACCCTGACGCCGGGGTTGAACACTTACGCCCTTCCGCTGGATACGATTGATCTGCTTGACCACGTAATTCGTACGGGGCAAAACGCCGCATCTACACAGGCAGATCTCACAATCACACGTATTAGTGTTTCTACCTACGCTACTATCCCCAATAAGCTTGCTCCGGGCCGACCCATTCAGGTTTGGGTGCAGCGGCTTTCAGGGCAGGTTAGTCCTGCCAACGCTACGTTGAACGGAACAATTAACTCCACTACGACTACTATTACGCTGTCTTCGACCACAAGTCTTCCATCCGCTGGGTTCATTCGGATTGACTCTGAAGATATTTACTATGGGTGGTTAAGCGGCAATAGTCTTGGTGGCGTGGTGCGCGGGCAGAACGGAACCACGGCAGCGTCGCACACGAGCGGAGCTACGGTTTACAACCCAAATCTTCCTGCCATTACCGTTTGGCCGACTCCTGATAACTCCCAGACTTATCAGTTTGTTTACTGGCGGATGCGCCGAGTGCAGGATGCAGGTAACGGCGTTGAGACGGGAGACATGAACTTTAGGTTCCTCCCAGCGCTAACCGCTGGCCTTGCGTACCATATTGCTACTAAAGTACCCGAGCTGATGCCTCGGATTGAGATGCTCAAAATGCAGTACGAAGAGCAGTTTAATCTCGCAGCGGGCGAGGACAGGGAGAAAGCGGCAGTGCGATTTGTGCCCCGGCGAGCATTTATCGGTGGTAGTGCGTAATGGGTAATCGGTACGCCAGTGGCAAGATTGCAATTGCGATCTGTGATCGCTGCGGGTTTCGTTTTAAGCTGCGGGACTTGAGTACATTGGTTGTTAAAACCAAGCGCGTAAATATCCTCGTGTGCAAAGAATGTTGGGATCCTGATCATCCGCAGCTTCAGTTGGGAATGTATCCTGTAGATGACCCGCAGGCACTGCGCAACCCAAGACGAGATACAACGTTTGTCACGGCAGGGGTTAATTCAGTTGGTAATTTGACTGGTGGATCCCGTGATATTCAGTGGGGATGGAACCCGGTAGGTGGGGCAAGTAGTTTTGACACGGCCCTCACACCAAACTACTTGGTAGCCACTACATATGTTGGTACAGTAACGGTAACGACGACTTAGGAGTCACCATGGAAGGCAAAGCAGCAGTGCGTAAACACGAAAAAGCCATGCACCCCGGCAAAACGCCGACGTTTGCCAAAGGCGGTAAGACCAATCTTCAGATGAAGCAGCTTGGGCGTAACATGGCAAAAGTCATGAACCAACGTAAATCGAGCCGGGGACAGTAATGAAACCGACCGCAAAAGCTAAGCCGATTCCGCAGGCTAAGAATCCTAAGAGCGTGGATATTAAGAGCACGGGCGAGCCTGAGACCGGGGCGAAAACTTCCGGTATTAAGATTCGCGGTACTGGCGCTGCGACTAAAGGTGTGATGGCTCGGGGGCCAATGGCGTAAGCTATGCAGTACACTGAACTTGCCACTAACGTCGCCAGCATCGTTGAGAATACGTTCACCGATGCGCAGATGGCGCTGTTCGTCCGTCAGGCTGAGCAGACTATCTACAACACAGTGCAGATTGCTAATCTGCGTAAAAATGTGTCGGGCGTAACGACGGCAAATAACAAGTTCTTGTCCGCTCCCTCTGACCTTTTGTCCGTCTATTCCCTTGCGATTATCACCGACGTTGTTGGTGGAAATATCAATACGGGAAATTACCGCTACTTGATTAGCAAAGACGCCAACTTTATTCGAGAAGCGTACCCAACTTCTAACTCCACGGGTATCCCTAAGTACTACGCGTATTTTGGCCCGCAAAGCTCTACAGAAACTGAGCTGTCGTTTATCCTAGGGCCTACTCCTGCTGCGCAGTACTACATGGAGTTGAACTATTACTACTATCCTGAATCAATTGTTCAGGGCGCGATCACTAGCTTTGAAACCGTAACAGGCGGGTCAAACTACACAAATGGCGCGTATTTTGGCGTGCCGCTCACGGGCGGGTCCGGTTCTGGTGCTACAGCTAAGATTGTTGTTTCTGGTGGGGCTGTATCCACGGTGACCCTTCAGAACCCCGGCGTGTTCTATTCTTTGAACAACGTGCTGTCTTGTGACGCAGCTAATATCGGTGGTACTGGTAGTGGGTTCAGCATCCCGGTTAACGGTGTTGCTAATGTTAACGGTACGACGTGGCTAGGCGATAACTTTGACTCTGCGCTTCTTAACGGCTCTGTTGTTGAAGCCGCGCGGTTTATGAAGGCTGAACCCGATCAGATTGCGCTTTACAGCCAGTTGTTTACTCAATCTGTGGCGCTCTTGAAGAACCTTGGCGATGGTAAACAGCGCGGTGATGCTTATCGTGACGGTCAGGTTAGGAACCCAGTTAAATGATTCTTCAGACCCAGACCACGAGCTTTAAAGCGGAGTTGTATCAAGGGATCCATAATCTCCCAACAGATACAATCAAGCTTGCGTTGTACACGGCAGAAGCAGACCTTAATGAGGCTACGACGGCGTACACCACGTCGAACGAAATTTCTGGTACTGGGTATACAGCCGGGGGCAAAGTCGTTACGGGTATTGCTGTTAGCAGTAGTGGGTTTACCGCTTGGGTTTCCTTTGACAACGTGGTTTGGGACCCCGCGTCCTTTACCGCTCGCTGCGCTCTTCTTTACAATGCTAGCAAAGCAAATCGATCCATCGCCGTAATAGACTTTGGTTCCGATAAGACCGGGACTAATACGTTTACTGTAACCATGCCGGGGAGCACCGCGACTACGGCACTAATCCGCTCTTCTATTTGAGAGGCAAACATGGGCATCGAAAATGCACGCGGCTCCGACATTATGTCCGCTGACGTGGTTCGTGGCACGGGGTCTGACGCCATTGCAGTGGCTAAGGGTAAGTTTTTGGTCGAGTGCTTTGACAAAGACGGCAAGCTAAAGTGGACTGCTGAAAACCACAACCTCGTGGTTAATGTGGGCCTGCAATACATGGCAGGTGCGGCGCTTACTAGCACGTCGCCGATTACGTCTTGGTACCTTGGGCTCTACGGCGCGGGCGGAAGTAACAACCCCGCCGCGTCCGACACCATGTCCTCCCATGCGGGCTGGACCGAAGCCACACCGTACAGCAATGCCACCCGCCCAGCGGCTACGCTTGCTGCTGCTACGAACGCAAATCCTTCGGTCGTTACGAACTCTGCTAGTAAAGCAACGTTCAACATTAACGCTACGGCGACGGTGGGCGGTGCGTTCTTGACCAGCGACAGCACCAAAGGTGGCACGACTGGCACGCTGTTTTCGGCTGCAGACTTCCAATCGCCCGGTGATCGTTCAGTTGTAAGCGGTGACACGCTGACTGTGACCTATACCTTCTCGCTGTCCGCGTAAGCTGCTGAGGCTTACTCATGACTTTCGTTGTTGCAGATCGGGTGCAGGAAACGACTACGTCCACGGGCACTGGCGCAGTTACGCTTGCTGGCGCGGCTACAGGGTTTCAGTCGTTTTCTGTTATCGGTAACGGCAACTCGACTTTTTACTGCATCGCCGATCAATCTGGCAATGACTGGGAAGTCGGGATTGGAACGTATACGTCTTCGGGGACCACACTGTCTCGGGATAAGATCATCTCGTCTAGCAACTCCGGTAACGTAGTGAGCTTTAGTGCCGGAACAAAAAACGTCTTTGTGACGTACCCTTCAGATAATACTGCGCTCGGTACGCGCTCTTCGTGGTTTATGTCGTAAGGAATTTTCATGGCAACGCTTGTCCTTGATGCAACCAATAAGACCATTCAAGCGGTCATGTCAGGGTCAGCGGCGACGACTAACCCCGATTTCACTGCTTCTTATGCCGACTCCACTACAAACAGTCTTGTCGAGGGCGCTAACGACGGCGCGTTGACCGGTACGTCTCCGGCCACTATTGTTGCCGCCCCTGCAGCTTCCACACGCCGTGTTATTAAGTCCATCACGATCCAGAATCGTGATACGGCTGCGGTGACAATCACTATTAGCTACAACAACAATGGCACGCTTCGTACGCTAGCCAAAGTGACGTTGGCTGTTAATGACACGTGGACCACGGATGGAACGTTTAACTCCTCTGGTGGTTTGAAGTCATCGCTGGGTGTAGTAGATCTCACCACACAAGTCTCAGGGGTCCTCCCAATTGCCAACGGCGGTACTGGCGTTTCTTCGCTGGGTACTGGGGTTCAAACTGCGCTTGGACAAAACGTTACTGGTTCAGGCGGAATTGTCCTCGCTACGTCTCCTGCGCTGACTACTCCTGATCTTGGCACCCCATCTGCGGCGACTCTGACCAATGCCACCGGCTTGCCGATCTCAACAGGCGTCTCCGGGCTTGGCTCAAACGTAGCCACTGCGCTTGGGGTAGCTGTTGGCTCCGCTGGTGCGGTTGTCGTTAATGGAGGGGCGCTTGGCACGCCTTCTTCCGGAACACTGACTAACGCTACCGGCTTACCGATCTCTTCCGGCGTCTCTGGGCTGGGGTCAAACGTTGCCACTGCTTTGGGTACCGCAGTTGGCTCCGCCGGTGCCGTCGTTGTTAACGGTGGAGTGCTCGGTACACCTTCTTCCGGAACTCTAACTAACGCTACGGGGCTTCCACTCTCTTCCGGCGTAACGGGCACTCTCCCCGTAGCTAACGGCGGCACGGGCGCAACTACGCTGACTGGGGTTTTGAAGGGTAACGGCACCAGCGCGTTTACCGCCGCGACTGCGGGTACCGACTACGTTGCTCCGGGCACAGCCACAACGTTTACTGCCACGCAGACTTTTACCGGTTCGGCTTCTACTCTAAGTTCGGTTTTTAATGATTCCGCTGAAGTCATCACAGTCAGTGCCACGGCAGCTACAGGCACGATCAACTACGATGTGACGACGCAAAACGTCCTGTATTACACGTCAAATGCGTCTGCTAACTGGACTGTTAACTTCCGTGGGTCGAGTGGGACATCACTCAATACGCTTATGTCCACGGGGCAGGTGGTTACTGTGACGTTCCTTGTAACCCAAGGATCTACTGCGTATTACAACAACGTAGTTCAAGTTGACGGATCAAGTGTGACGCCTAAGTATCAAGGCGGAACTGCATGGTCATCCGGTAACGCTAGCGGAATCGACGCGTATACGTACGCGATCATTAAAACTGGCAGTGCCACGTTCACGGTACTTGCCTCGCAAACGAGGTTTGCGTAATGCCGTTTATCACTAAGTTAGGCGCGGTCGCTGCTCGTGCGTACGGGTGGATTGCTACAACTGTTTCTGCGGCGGTTAATGACACATACTTCTATTTGGTTGCGTTGCTGCTTCCGGGCAACGGTACGAATGGCGCGCAGAACAACACCTTCTTAGACTCTTCTACTAATAACTTTACCATTACCCGTAACGGCAACACCACGCAGGGTACGTTCTCGCCTTTTAGCCAGACTGGATGGAGTAATTATTTTGACGGGAGCGGGGATACTCTTTCCGCTCCCGCTAGCGCCGCATTTGCATTTGGTACAGGAAATTTTACGGTTGAAGCATGGGTTTATGCGACAACTAGCTCAACTTTTAGGCTAGCAACAAATAGAAATCCTGCCAGTGACGCCGCAGGAACTTGGAGTTTTACTATTGCTTCCGGCAACATTATTTCGTTTAGTGAAGTTATTGCTGGAGAGCCGGGTCCTTCGGCTACTATTGCCTCAATAGTTAATAAATGGACGCATGTGGTTGCCTGCCGTCAATCGGGGACAACCCGGTTATTTGTAGACGGTGTACTCGTAGCGAGCGCATCACAAACAACAAATTTTAGCAACACTGCCTACTCATTGGTCATTGGTTCAACACCCGAAACTTTCTTGACCGGTTATATTTCTAATCTGAGGATTATTAAAGGCACCGCCCTTTACACCACCTTCTTTGCCCCGCCCGCTACCCCCCTCACTGCTGTTTCAGGCACCTCGCTTCTCACTTGCCAATCAAATCGTATTGTTGACAATAGCGCCAATAACTTCACTATTACCCGAAACGGCGATGTCGCGGTACAAGCCTTTTCCCCTTTTGCACCAAACAATATATCCCCCACCAGTTACAGCGGGTGGTTTGATGGGAGTGGGGATTATTTAACGGCTCCAGCTAATGCGGCGTTCAACTTTGGTACAGGCGATTTCACAATTGAAGCTTGGATTTATACACCGGCTACTCAAACGCAATACGCCGCTATTGCCTGTAATTTTAACAACCCAGACGGGTGGTTTTTATCTTTTAGTACGTCTAATTTAGTGACGTTTTCCAACTACAACGTTGTAGCGTTAACTTCAAGTTCGTCGGTACCAACTGGCGCTTGGACTCACGTTGCTGTAGCAAGGAGCGGCACTAGTTTAAAGATGTTCTTTAACGGCGTTTCAGTAGCCAGTGCAACAAACAGTACTACGTATGGCGCAACTGCAGCTACTTCGTACATAGGTTTTAACAACCAAACACATTATTTTTCTGGCCTTATATCCAACTTCCGCGTCGTCAAAGGCACAGCCGTCTACACCTCTAACTTTACTCCGCCCACAGTACCTCTCACGGCAATCGCCAACACCTCCTTACTAACTCTCCAAAACGCCACATTCATCGACAACAGCACCAACGCGTTTACCATTACCGCCAACGGCAACGCCCAGCCCATCACAACTAATCCGTTCCAAACACCGTCACCAAACCCAATTAGCTATAGTGGGTACTTTGACGGGACTGGGGATTATTTATCTATCGCTAGTAACGCGGCGTTTAACTTTGGTACAGGCGATTTCACAATTGAGTTTTGGTTATTTTTGTCGTCCCCATCCACTACACAAGTATTTCTTGATATTAGAAACGCTGGCGTTGGGTTAGTGTTCTATAGTAGTGGGGGGGTGTTATATGTAAATAAAGACAATTCAGGTTCAGTGCTCATTACTGGGGGTAGCCTTACTGGGTCTACATGGCTGCATATAGCTCTTTCAAGATCTAGCGGGGCAAATAAACTCTTCATAAACGGCGCTCAATCTGGTAGTACAGCCACTGACTCTACCAATTACCCCACCAATCCAGTGTATATCGGGGGTAATTTCTCTGGCGGGCAACTTACAACTGGTTACATCTCCAATCTCCGTGTAGTCAAAGGCACCGCCCTTTACACCGCTAACTTTATTCCCTCTAATACCCCTCTCACCGCTGTCTCCGGTACATCCCTCCTTACTTGCCAAAACAACCGCTTTGTAGATAACAGCACCAACGCGTTCGCTATCACGGTCAACGGGAACACAACCCCGGTAATGACCAACCCCTATGGGTATGCAACACCGATAAGTTCTACGGCATATAGTGGGTACTTTGACGGGACTGGGGACTATTTATCGGTTCCCGACAATACCGCTCTCGATGTAGAAGCTAGTAACTTTACGATTGAATGCTTTATCTACCTATTTGGAACCCCGGCCTCTAAATTTGTTTTTGCTAAACGCGCAACCGGCTCTAACGTCGGCGGTGTAAATATAGTCTTCCTAAGTACGTCAGCTCCTGCGCTATACGCTACTATAAACAACAGTACTTGGGCACTGTCGCAAACTTCATCTGTAAGTTGTACGCTAGGGTGGAATCATCTTGCAGCCGTTCGAAACGGAACAAATTGGCGTCTGTATGTTAATGGCGTAGTCGGAGTGGACGCCACCCTTTCGGGGACTGTACCGAACAATGCGGACCCATTCACTATCGGTGCGGGAGCGGCTGATGGATCCAATACGATCACTGCGCTGATTTCCAACTTCCGCGTAGTCAAAGGCACAGCCGTCTACACTGCCGCCTTTACCCCACCCACCAGTCCGCTTACGGCCATCACCAATACTTCACTCCTTACGTGCCAAAACTCGACCTTTATCGATAACAGCACGAACGCGTTTGCTATTACCGTCGCCGGTAACACTGTTACAACGCCGGTCAACCCGTTTGGCTACAGCTCGTCGGTTACGCCAGTCAGCTACTCGGCTCTTACCAACGGTGGTAGCGGGTACTTTGACGGGACTGGGGATTATTTGAGCGCAGCAAATAATGCTGCTTTTGACTTTGGTACCGGCGATTTTACTGTGGAATTTTGGCTTTACGCATTGAGTTTAACTAATCTACCAAGCTATGTTGGTAAAAAAACAAGCGATGCTACTTCAGGGTGGCAAATCTATACAAATGATTCGGCAAACCCTAATAAAATGGCCGCAAGACTGTCATTAGCAAATGATTTTTTCTCTACTACGAATATTACAAAAAATTCTTGGGATCATTGGGCTTTAACAAGATCAGGGTCTACAGTAAGATGGTTTTTAAATGGGAAACTTGATGCAACTGGAACGAGTTCTGCAAATTTAACAGACTCCGCCGAATTAAGAGTAGGGCAAAGCCAAACTTGGGGATATTTTTTATACGGTTATCTTTCCAGTCTCCGCGTCATCAAAGGCACTGCTCTTTACACAGCCGCGTTTTCTCCGCCCGTTCTCCCCCTCACCGCCGTCTCTAACACCCAGCTCCTCCTCAACTACACCAACGCCGGTATCGCCGACGCTGCGTCGCAGAACGTTCTAGAGACCGTTGGGAATGCGCAGATCAGTACTGCGCAGTCAAAGTGGGGCGGCGGGTCTATGGCGTTTGACGGGACTGGTGATTATTTATACCAGCCTAACCAAGTTAATTTACAGTTCCGTACAGGGCCCTATACCATTGAATTTTGGATATACCCAAACTCATTTAGCCCCCTTCCGGTGATACTAGATATGCGTACTGTAAACGCGGCCACTGGAGGGGCGATACAAATTTATATAACGACCGGGGGAGTTGTAACTGTTTACGGCGGCTCCAGTACTGGTACTTTACTTGTAACTGCTGGCTCCGCGCTGTCTACAGGCGTATGGGCTCATGTAGCTTTGACAAGAAGCGGGACAAGTACTCGGCTATTTATTAACGGAACGCAAAGTGGCTCGACGGCAACAGACAGCACAGATTACGGCCTCGGAGCTTTGTGGCTAGGTGTTATCGCAAGCGGTAACAACAGCTATTTTAACGGCTACATCGACGATCTGCGCATCACTAAGTTTGCCCGTTACACCGCCAACTTCACTCCACCCACTGCTGCATTCCAGACACAATGACGTACTACACTAAAAACGGGTCGATCCCGACGCAAAATCCAGACAGTACGGAAGGCTGGGTGGAGGCACCTGCGCCCCCCTCCGAGGTGCCGGATGGTAAAGAATTGGTCTGGCTTAACTGGGAGTGGATTGTCCGCGATCCCAAGCCCGTTGACTCCGATGGGTACCAGTGGAACTGGGCGCACGAGACGCGCACATGGGTTGAGTATGCGCTGCCTGTATTTATAGAGCCCGTATTAGATACAATCCCTGTTATCACTCCAGAGCCCACTCCAGAGTCCACTCCAGAGCCCACTCTCTCCGTTGTTCCTGACCCCTACCCTTTTAGCACCTTAACCACCGACCAGATGGCCTAAGATGTATGGCATTAGCGCCTATGCTGCCGCAGCTTACGCCGACACTGGAGGCGCGCCGTCACCGTCCGTAGCGGGGGTTGTTAACGAGCTTGCGCTTACCGCCGACGCTCTTGAGGCTGCGTTAGGTGCAGTTGCTACAATTGCAGAAGCTGCAACGGCTTCTGATTCTATTTCCGCCGAACTCTCGGTTCAGTACGAAGCAACTGTATCCGAAGTAGCCACTGCGGTAGACGCACTTACTACGGAAGTAGTATTCCAAGCCGCTGTAACTGAAACCTCGTCTGGGGCGGATACACCCGAAGCGGCGGCAACTCTTCCGGCCGACGTTACTGAATCCGCGTCGGGTGCGGACACCACTGCTACAACTTCTACTTTTGGTTGGGGCAGCGGTACGTGGGGGTCAAACGGCTGGGGTGGTATTGAGGCCCCGCTTACTGAGACTTCCGTAGCAGAAGCGGCTACGACTGCGGATTCTATTTCTGCCGAGGCGGCGCTCACCGCCACTACTGCTGTCACCGCTACGGGCTCTGACCAAGCGTCTACTATCCTCGACGCTGTAGCAAGTATCACAGAGGCAGGCGTAGCTTCTGAAAGCGTTCTTGCAAACGTAGCCGCGCAGTCGAGCGTTGATGAAAGCGCAGTTGGTGCCGACGTTGTCGTAGGCAACACGATCTTCTTTGTGTCGGTTTCTGAGTCTGCGGTCGGTGCGGATTCGATTGATAGCCTGCCGATTATTGATGTTGCGGTTTCAGAATCTGCGCTGGCTGTTGAAACAGTATCTACAATCCTTGATGCCTCTGGAGTCATTGGGGAATCCGCCGCAGGTGCTGATGTCGTTGAGACTATATTTGCAGGTAACTCTGCAGTTGTTGAAACAGCGGCTGGCACCGATTCAATCCTCACTGAGCTCTCGTTCCAGTATGTACTTGAGTCTGCTACTGCCTCAGATTCGGTCTCAGCGGGGCAGATTTACGACGCGACGGTTTCCGTCTCTGCCTTGGCTTCAGATACTGTAATTAGCTCAAGATTGTGGGAAACTATCGACGATTCGCAGACGCCTAACTGGGGCGGGGTTGCTACAACTCAAACTCCAAACTGGGGTTCTGAAGACACTTCGCAGACCGCCAATTGGGGCAATATTTAAAAGGATCTTGTTATGGCTACCGGATACACGTCAATTCTTAAACTCGCCCTTCCTGTTACTGGTGAGCTAGCCGGTACTTGGGGTACTGTTGTAAACGACAACATCACCCAGATGATTGAGCAGGCAGTTGCTGGGCTCGCCACGATTAACACATGGACTACAAACTCTCACACGCTGACGGTAGCTAACGGTACTTCATCCGAGTCGCGCTGCGCTATGTTGGTGGCCTCAGATGGTGCTGGGCTATCTGCTGCGGGCGAGATTATTTGCCCCGCCGCGTCAAAACTTTACGTCCTTAAAAACGGTACGTCATATCAGATCACACTAAAGACCGCGAGCGGTACGGGCGTTGCAGTGCCTACAGGGCAGACGGCATTTTTGTTCTGTGATGGTACTAACGTTGTCCCTTGCATCACTAATATTACTAATGCGGCGGTATCCAGCCTTCGAGTGTTGGGGTCCACTTCTGGGTATGTCGGCTTCCAAGCCGCTGCCGCTGCGGGTTCCACGACGTACACGCTTCCGTCCGCTGATGGAACTAACGGACAAGTGCTTAGCACCAATGGTTCTGGTACGTTGTCTTGGGCCACGGGCGGCGGCGTCACTACTTTTTCTGCCGGTACTACCGGACTGACCCCCAGTACCGCCACGACCGGGGCGATCACTCTTGCAGGTACTTTGGCGATTGCTAACGGTGGAACGGGTCAGACTACTGCCACTGCTGCGTTTAACGCGCTGGCCCCAAGCCAAACATCCAACAGCGGTAAGTATCTGACGACGGACGGTACAAATACTTCATGGGGCACTGTAAGCGCATCCCCCGGAGGTTCCACGACGCAAATTCAATATAACAATGCCGGAGCGTTTGGCGGTTCCGCTAATTTTACGTGGAACAACACCACCTCTACGCTCACTGTAAACAGTATCAACATCGGACGTGGTGGTAACAACATAGCCACCAACGTGTTCATTGGCACTGCAGCTACTGGCGCTACTGTGAATAGCTTCAAGAACGTGGCCGTTGGAGTTGCCGCGTTAAACGGGGTTACCAACGGGCAGCTAAATGTGGCCGTGGGGTGGAACGCTCTTAACGGTATAAACACTGGTACTAGCAACGTTGCTATTGGTAATAACGCCGGGGCGTTACTTACAAGCGCAAGTTTTAACACCGCCGTCGGAGCGTTTGCACTAGACAATGCGACTGGGGGGTCTTCCAACGTCGCCCTTGGATATTCTGCGCTTACTGCTGATGTGACGGGCAGTAATAACACCTCCGTTGGGACTTCGTCAGGGCAGGCGCTTACCTCTGGGTATAACAATGTATTTGTCGGATATCTGGCGGGCAGCGCGATTGATGTGGGGTTTTCCACCGTTGCTGTTGGAAGTAACGCGCTCCGTTCAGTGGTATCTAGTGGGTATAACGTCGGAGTCGGAGAATACGCCGGGCGAGACACCACCGGCCAGCAAAATACGCTTATCGGTTACCAAGCTGGTTACACTTTGGCTGCTGGGGATAACAACACAATTATTGGTTATAACGCCGTACCGTCTAGCACGACAGCTTCCAACGAAATCACCCTCGGTAACTCGTCGATTACTACCCTGCGCTGCCAAGTTACGTCGATTACTGCGCTTTCAGACGCTCGGGACAAAAAGGATGTTCAAAACATCCCGCTGGGGGTAGACTTTATTCAGCGTCTTCGCCCGGTTTCGTTTGTTTGGAATACGCGGGACGGCGCTAAAGTTAACGTGCCTGAGTTCGGGTTTATTGCCCAAGAACTGCAAAGTGCACAACGTGACCACGGAGTCACGCTTCCGGGGCTGGTCCATGATATCAATCCAGATCGTCTAGAGGCTGCTCCCGGCACGCTTATCCCCGTGCTGGTTAAGGCGGTCCAAGAACTCCAAGCTCAGATCGATGCCCTGAAGCAGCAACTTGCCGCGCGCGGATGAAATGCTTGACCCCGTTACCCTTCTGGCGACCGCTACGGCGGTCTTTAATGGCCTAAAAAAAGCCGTTGAGTTGGGTCGTGAGGCAGAAGATGTCTTCGGCCAGTTAGGTAAGTGGGCAAGTGCAGTCAGTGATTTACAGGAGTGGATGAACGGAGCGCAAGCTAGACCACCCCTCTTTGGTCGGATCGTTTTTGCTAAGTCTGCTACGGCCGAAGCATTTGATGAGTACGCGGCTCAGGTGAAAATCCGCGAGATGGAAAAGACGCTGTACAACTGGTTTCACTACGGACCGTTGCAGCATCTTGGTCGAGACGGCTATATTGAGTTCACCCACATGCGACGACGTATTAAGGAGCAGCGGGAGAAGATGGTGTACGAGCAGATCAGACGCCGGAAGAAGTTCATCAGGAACACTTCAGACGCCATCTTCATTGCGGTTATAGTGGGCACAGGCGGGATTATCCTGTTCCATATCATTGCCTTCATTGTTGAGCGGTGGCCGAAATGATCGACATTCATAAGGCAATCGGTGCGGTAGCAGCTAGTGTTGCTGCATTGGGCGGCGGGTATACGCTGTTTGATAAGTTGGGGTGGATGGATAGAGCCATCATCGAATGGGTACCAGAACACTTTCAAATTGAGCCTGCCAGTATTGGTGAGCCAATCTCGGTAACAGTTGCTCGTATCAAAAAGCGGGATGATTGTTCAGTCGAATCTTTTGTTCCGGCTATTCGAGATGGGAAAGGCGTAGTTTTAGAGGCTGTGTCTTCTAACCCTAAATTTTCTGGCCCGGCGGGCCCAGAAGTAGATACGTTCACTTATTTTTTGACGTTAAAAGAAACCCCTGCGCCGGGGAAAGCTACTCTGCTGGCTACGATCAAGTACAAATGCCCAGAGGGGGAGAAAGTAGTAACTTACCCAAGGCACAAGAACCTGACTTTTAACCTAAAATGAACTACATCTTCGGCATCATAGTTTTGTTAGCGGCGGTTCTAATGCTTGCCCTTGCGGAGATTGCTAAATGATTACTCTACTCACTACCCTGCTCTCTTTTCTAGCTGGTGGCTTACCTAAGCTCCTCGACTTCTTCCAAGACAAGTCCGACAAGAAGCACGAGATCGCTCTTGCCCAGATGCAGATCGAACGGGAGCTTGAGCTGCGTAAGGCTGGGTTTGAGGCTCAGGCAAGGGTTGAAGAGATCCGTACCGACCAACTGACGATCAACGCTGAAGTCTCGACTCAGCAGATTGCGCTACAAGAAAAGCAGGCTCTATACGCTCACGACATTGCTATCGGTGAAGGTGCATCGAGGTGGGTCATTAACGCTCGTGCGCTTGTACGCCCCGTGATTACTTATGGCATGTTTGCACTGCTGTGCTTTATCAATATGTTCGGTGCAGCCTACGCTTGGAAGATCGGTACCCCGTTTGAAACTGTAATCGCCAATCTCTGGGATGCGGACACACAGATCATCTGGGCGTCGATCATCAGCTTCTGGTTTGGATCTCAAGCGTTTAGCAAAAAGTGAACGATCTAATCAAGATGCTTCGGCATCATGAGGGAGTCAAGCATGAGCCTTACCGTTGCCCTGCTCGTCTGTGGACTGTCGGTGTTGGTCACGTTATCGATCCTCACCACATTAGCGTTCCGTTTGATCGACGACTTGAGCTACCTATACCGGCAGGTTGGAATCGGAGACTGACCGATGGGGAAGTTGACAGCCTTCTTCTCCAAGATCTGGCGCGGTTTCTGGTCGGGGTACGCCGACTATGTACTGTGGATGAGCTTAGCTTTCGCCATCTGGCACTCACTTCGTTCGCTTTCAACGTTGGACTAGGTAATTTACAGAACTCAACACTACGTATGAAGCACAACCGGGGCGACTTTGAAGGTGCAGCCGACGAGTTCTTGAAGTGGAACTTAGCGGCGGGTAAAGTTATGCCCGGATTGGTCACTCGTAGAAACGATGAACGCGCGTTGTATTTGAAAGGGTAGCGGTATGCCGCTTAAGAAAATAGTTCTAAAACCCGGAGTCAACCGCGAAAACACTCGGTATACCAACGAAGGTGGTTGGTATGAGTGCGACAAGATTCGTTTTCGGCAAGGCACACCTGAGAAGATTGGTGGGTGGGCACGGATCTCCGCTAATACTTTTCTTGGTACCTGCCGTTCTTTATGGAGTTGGGTAACTCTCGGGGCGCAGGTGCTGCTAGGCGTCGGCACCAACCTTAAGTTTTATATTGAGCAGGGTGGTGGCTATAGCGACGTTACTCCTATCCGTGCCGCCGTCACACTTACTAATCCTTTTGCTACAACCAGCGGTTCCTCTACGGTAACGGTCACCGATGCAAATGGCGGGTACTCGGACGGAGACTACGTAAGTTTTTATGGTAGCAGCGCTATCGGTGGGATCACCCTACTTGGCGAATACCAGCTCACGCTTGTTAGTACTACGTCTTACACCATTAGTACCGCCGCAACTGTCGTTATCTCCTCTTCAAACCCTGCGGTATTGACCAGCCAAAATAAGTTCTCTAACGGCGTAGAAGTTACGCTGTCTACGACCGGCACTCTACCGTCTCCGTTTGTTGCGGGTACTACCTACTACGTAGTTAATGCGTCTGGGTACGAGTTCAGTTTGTCGGCTACGTCTGGCGGCGCGGCTATCAGCACTGCTACTTCAGCCCAAAGTGGAACGCATACTGTTACGGCTAAGGCTAACGCTACGACGGCTTCGGGCGGAGGTACAGTCCGTGCGCTCTACCAAGTTAGCGTAGGCCCGTCAGGGGTTACACCTTCTACTGGCTGGGGCGCAAGTACGTGGGGTACTGGCAGTTGGGGTATCGGCGGCTCTTCGTTGGAGCCTCTGCGAATCTGGAACCAGCAAAACTTTGGAGAAGACCTAGTTTACGGCTACAAAGGCGGGCCAATCTATTACTGGGATGCTACGTTAGGTACTTATGATCCGGGCGTTTCTATCACAATCGCATCCCCTGCGGTGTGCACAGTTAGCGTTGAAATACCAAACGGAACCCCTATCCGACTTATTACCGATGGCGCACTGCCGACTGGGTTGACTGTTGGCACAATCTATTACGTAATTAACTCCACGGGTACTACGTTTAATTTATCTGCCACAGCAGGCGGCGCTGCAATTAATACCTCTGGGGCTCAATCCGGTACTCACCGTATCCTTTCGCGGGGGGAGCTGCTATCCAGCTATGCCGGTGCTTCGGATGTGCCCACTAAGCAAAATGTATTGTTGGTATCTGACAATCGGTTTGTGTTTGCAATGGGTACGACGGTTGAGGCTAGCGCTACGTTTGACCCGCTTCTGATTCGTTGGTCAGATTACGAAGATCCGTTTGTTTGGTCTACCTCGCCTACAAACCAAGCTAGTTTTTTACGGCTATCCCGAGGGTCTGAAATCATCACCGCACTCCAGTCCCGCCAAGAAGTCTTGGTCTGGACAGATTCCGCTTTGTATTCGCTTCAATATCTTGGGGCCCCTGATGTTTGGGGTTCTCAGATCATGGGGGACAACATTTCCATCATAAGTTCAAACGCGGTGGCGTTTGCTAACGGTGTTTCTTATTGGATGGGGAATGATAAGTTTTATGCGTACGACGGACGCGTGCAGACTCTAAACTGTGACTTACGACGATTCATTTATGAAGACATCAACTTGGCGCAAGCCAGCCAAATCTTTGCCGGTACTAATGAAGGCTTCAACGAAATCTGGTGGTTCTACTGTTCGGCAAATTCCACGGTTATTGATCGCTACGTCGTCTTTAACTACATGGAACCCAACGCCCAAAACGGACGGGGGGTCTGGTACTACGGCACAATGGCGCGAACAGCATGGCTCGACTCGGGGGTACGGGACTACCCGATCGCAGCGACCTATGCTAACAACCTCGTAAACCACGAACAGGGAGTTGACGACAACGTTACTGGTACACCTCTGCCAATTACTGCGTCAATTACGTCTGCTCAGTTTGACTTAGATGACGGCCACAAGTTTATGTTTATCTGGCGGGTACTGCCGGATATGACGTTTGCAAATTCTACTGCCGCATCCCCTGCTGCAACGATGTATCTCCTGCCTTTGCAGAACTCTGGTTCTGGGTACTCAGTAAACACCGCAACTGATGCTAACCATTCTGTTGCTAACCAAAGCTATCGCGCTGTAGCTAGGACCGCTACACTACCGGTTGAGCAATTTACGGGGCAGATCTATACCCGTGTGCGTGGGCGTCAGTTGGCGTTTAAGGTTGAATCCACAGGGCTCGGTGTAACTTGGCAGTTGGGGGCCCCTAGGTTTGACATGCGTCCGGATGGGAATCGATGAGCGCTGGGTTTATTCAAAAAGTTCCGCCTCCTGCGCTTCCCCAAGCGCCGCTTGATTACGATCGTCCGTATCAAGACCAACTCAACAATGTCCAACGGCTCTTCTATACTCGCTTAACGCAGTCCTATAATAGTCTTATCAGCCCTCCGCTGGGAACAGCCCCTCCCGGAGGGGCAAACCTGTACTTCCCCTACGCGGCGATTCAGCGCACGACTGATAAAACATTTACAGTCAACACCCCTACAGAAGTTACGTTTGACCAAAACGATTTTTTGTCAGCCTGTACTAACGACGGTACAAACGGAATTACTGTAACGGTGCCCGGTATCTACAATTATCAGTTTAGTGTGCAATTTAAAAACACCGATACGCAGATTCACTCTGCGTGGATTTGGTTACGTATAAATAACGTAGATGTGGCGGGGACTAACAGTAAGTTTGATGTGGTTGCAAATCACGGAGGGGTTCCGGGGTACATTATCGCTGCGTGTAATTTTTATGTGCAGTTGGCGGCAGATGATTACGTATCTATGTATGCCGCTGTTAATAACACAGCGATCACCATGGAAGCCGACATTGCGCAGACATCCCCATTTGCGATGCCCGCCATCCCGTCTTGCGTAGCCACTCTTACCTTTGTGAGCGCGGTATGAAAGAACTAAGCACACAAGAAATTGTTAAGCGTGATCCCGAAGTACGTAGTAGTGACGTAGATTGGCGTAGGGTGTATGCAGCAATTGCTGAAACTGTAGAAGCTAATACTCACCGTGTGGTGCGGGTCTATAACACGCTGTTCTGGTTAAAGCTTCTTCCAAACGATCAAGTTACTTACACCATTCTTACCGCTGATCCGCCCAACCGTGCCCCAAAAATCATGGCCGAGTTCCGTAAGGTAATCGACGCCGCTGGCCTGCAAATCGCGGGGAGAGCGTAATGGGTTGGCTACAAAAACTAGAACGTGAGGCTCGGGGTGCCGTTGATACGGTAGGGGGGTTTCTTGAAGACGCCGTTCAAAGTGTAGGGGGGCTTGCCGAGAAAATCGGCGGGTCGTTGAGCAAGACTGTCGAAGCAGTTATTAAAAACCCCCTTCCCACCCTCACGTCTCTTGGATTTACTGCGCTAGGAGTTCCCCCTGTAATTACAAACGCTGCGATCACCGCTCTACGGGGCGGTTCGATGCAAGATTTTGCTCTTGGTGTGGCTGGGTCTTATATCGGAGGGCAGGTTGCTGGTGGTGTTTCCGAAGGGATGTCCACTGCAAACCAAGCGCTTATAAAGTCGGTGCTCACTAATGCTTCTGCTACTGCAGCCGTAGCCGCAGGTAAAGGTCAGGGCTTTGACGGAATCCTTAAAGCGGCTGTAACGGGTGGGGTTACAGGGCTCGTTACTAATGCAATTCGCTCTGAACTAAATCTTGATACCAAGCAGCTTGATCAAAAGATCCTTTCAAACGCTATCGGTGCGACTACTAAAGCCATCCTTAGCGGTAAGTCTATAGATCAAGCTATTGCCGACTCTGTCGCTAATACTGTTGTTGGCTCGGGGATGCAAACAGCGGTCAATAGTTTTAAGGCTGCGGATAAGGAAGCAAACGAACTGCAGTCTGAAATTCAACGCCACCTTAATAAGGCAGAGAGTTTTAAAGAACGGATTATTGACCCGCAGCAAGAATATTTGACGAGGATCTATAACAACCTAGCGGCTAACCCCGATCAAGAGCAGCTCGCTGATACATACAACACAGAACTTGCAGAGCTGCGGGGCTACATTGACGACTATAACGATTTGATCCAGCCTGTCGTCGGCACTGAAGACGCTCCGGGGCTACGTGCGCAATTCGATGACTTATTGGAAACCCGCACCGATCTTCTCAGCACCATCGAAAATCTTTCGCCTGAGTATGAAAACCTTGTCCTAACCACGGGGGAAGACCTCGCCGGACGCGCTGCAGAAGAAGCTGCACGGATTTACGATGAAAATACTGTTGACTTCTATGAAGCGTTGAAGATTGCGCAAGACAAGGGGTATAACTATTACGACGCCGTAGATGTTGCGAGCAAATTAACTTCCAGCGGAGGGAAACTTGCGACGGTTTCTGAAGAAGATTTTCTTAGTCAGTTAGAAGATCGACGCCCCACTACAGCGCCAACAGCCGCCCCTGAATCTGAGATTGATGAAGTCTCGTTGGCTAAGCTTGTTGAGCCTGAAGCTCCTACCCCCGAACCGGGCCTTACCGCTGCGGATATTAATGCCAAGAAAGACGCTGCATACGACGACTTATTTGCGCTTAGAAAAACGTTAAATCTCAACGACCCTGACGATTACGCATTATTCCGTAAATTTAACGACGCCCTACTTAATATACCCCGAGGTGACTTAGAGGCTGCTAATGAACAGCTTGACCAAATCTTAGGTGATATTGACGCAACGTTAAATCCTGCCGCAGAACCCCCTGCGGTCAAAGACGTAGTTAAAGACTTTGGGTTTGAAGTAGCTGGCGACCAAACTGGCACAGGTGCCACTACTTATACTGACTACGAAGGCAATACTATAGTTGTTGGGGATGACGGCTCTATAAGTTTGACCGACGCAGACGGCGTAGATTTGATGCCGCCTATTCCGGGTACGCCGACTGTTGAGCCAGAAGCAGAAGCTGAGCCTGAGCCTGAGTTCTTTGGTGACCTACCAACTGTTGAGCCAGAAGCAGAAGCAGAAGCTGAACCTGAGCCTGAGTTCTTTGGTGACCTACCAACTGTCGAGCCAGAAGCAGAAGCAGAAGCTGAACCTGAGCCTGAGTTTTTTGGTGACCTACCAACTGTCGAGCCAGAAGCAGAAGCA
>Ga0222713_10001364_pt1 | contig 27441 bp, 44 predicted proteins | sample C33_649DmetaG_FD_165061 | JGI IMG/M metagenome (GOLD analysis project Ga0222713, IMG submission 165061) | Estuarine water microbial communities from San Francisco Bay, California, United States - C33_649D | ecosystem: Environmental > Aquatic > Marine > Unclassified | place: USA: California... | reverse complement strand
GGGTGATGATGAACATAAAGAAGAAGCAAAAAGAGAGGAAACTGTCGTAGAGGCACCACCAGAACCACCTGCTCCTGAAGCACCAGTAACTCTTGTTGAGAGAGTTGAAGCACTGGAAACAAAGGTAGAGGAAGGTGAGGGGTTCGTCACACCCCGCACAGGAGCATAATGTCCAAGTCACCAAACAAAGGTAAAAAAGGTTCTGGTGGTGCAGGATCTGCTAATAATAAAAAGCAGAACTCTGGTAACGCTAATGCTAAAAAAGCAAAGAACGGTGGTAAGAAAAAGTAGTGAGCGAATTTAATTGGGGTGTATTCATCATTTTATCCTGTGGACTTGCGTTCACAGGATATTGTGTTTTCTATATACTTAGGTTAGCCCATTTGGAGATGAGAGATGAAACACCTCAGTCTGATACTGTCCCTGACGAGTCTGGGCATTAGTGCTGCGATTGGCGTAGGAGCATACATCACCTATCAAAAAGCACAGAAGATTTTAGACAACCCAGAAGCGTTTGTTGGTGCTGTTGTAGAGAAGCAGGTCAACAAAGCATTTGAGAAACTTCCTATCCCCAAACTAAATACTGGGAGTATTAAGTTTCCTTTCTAATGGATAATAAAGACCCATACATATATCGTATTCGCTCAATTCATAAGGTAGTCGATGGGGACACTATTGACGCTGATATTGATCTGGGTTTTGATATTTCCCTTACTAAGCGAATTCGTCTTGCGGGTGTTGATACGCCTGAATCGCGCACTGCAGACGCAAACGAAAAGAAATACGGACTTGAATCAAAAGAATGGTTGAAGAAAAAAGTAGAGGGTGCGAAAAACATTCTGATTAAAACAGAACTTCCAGATTCTACAGAGAAGTATGGTAGAATCATCGGGCATCTGTTTATCAACGACCAAGATACATCACTCAATGACCAGATGATTGTTGAAGGTTATGCTTGGTCTTATGATGGTGGAACTAAACAAAAGAACTTTGCTGAACTGGATGCAAAGCGTAAGAAATAATCACTTACCATAATATTTCTTGTGTTGTTCTAACTTCTGTTTCTTAAACTCTTTCTTTAATGTCTTATTGAGTTTCTTTTGGTGCTCATAAGCAAAGAAGAGTTGTAGTTCATAGTCAGTTAAATCTTTGCTCAGTGCTTTCTTTGCCTGAGCAAAGATTCTTTGGACAATAGGTTTCATTTTACCTACCATCCATTCCACCAGAGATTTGCCAACAAGAGCCGCAGCAACAGAAGCAGTAGCAGTGGTGCCAGCAAGAATAACTTGTTCTTTAGGTGGGACTGGAATTTCCCCGACGATTGGTACTTCAATGACAGGTACTCCTAAGTTAGTGTTTTCTGTATTGGTTTCTTTGATGATTTTGTCTTGTATGGATTCTTGGGGAATCTGAACTTGTGGAACTATTGGTTGACTATCTGGAAGACCTCTAGTTTTTTCTTCCTTTTCATCTTCTTGTTTCTTTTGTTCTGCTCTTACCGCAGCATCAAACTCTTCTTGAGTTGGAACATCAATAACTGGATAGTTTAAAGTTGGGTCGGGAATATTAATAATTGGTAATGCAAGTCCGTGTGATACAGAGCGTTCCGTTCTTCTTGTGACAGGAGGTTCTATGGTGGGAATAATTGGTGGTCCGTCAATTCTTACGGACGATGGGTTGATTATTTTTATTTCCATTGACTACATCCTGTACATTGGGATACTTAACGACTACATCAGCACATATTTTTGCGTAAGGACTATTTGGGTGAAATGAGATGCCTGACTTGATTGCTTCACCACATTTGAGTAGGCGAACTAACTCAAAATCAAGTCGTGCCTTATCTGCCTCCGCCTGCTGCCTTGTTATTTCAGTTCTGACTCGTGCCTTGCAGAGTTCCTGGAACGACCCGTCAAGAGGTATGGAGAACCCAGCAGAGAGTCCTGTATTAAGAGAGTTTTGTTGATATGATGTTGGGTCACTATTGTTGGATAGACTATTATATCCAAAGGTTTGTAAGTTCAAAGTTGGACCTTGACAAGAAACACCAGAACCATAAGTATTCACAGAAAAAGGACCCTGTAGCACCTGGACTGCCTGGTTGGTGACATTACCAGTCGCAGATGCTGAGGGTCCTGCAATATTCGTATTAGATGGTGCTTCTGCAAATACAGGAGACGCTAAACCGATTATTGTGTAAAGACCGATAGTGAGTTGGTGGTAGACTCTTCTACCGTTTTGCGATCTATCCATGTTTCTTTCGCAATTCCAGGAGTCAGATAAGTCTCACTAAACTGGAACGGAGCACCTTGCGTTTGAATTGTATAGTTCGCTCCTGGCTCTGGTCGAGCAGGGATATTGATATTAGTACCAGTGACAGTATAAGATGTCCCAGTGGTATATTCTATTTGTTTGATAACTTCAACCACCTCAGTACGAGTTTTGGTCTCAGAAGTAATCGTTCCGCTTGTAAAGTTGGGCGTAACGGGTCCAGCATAGCAGGGAGAGATAAGTCCCGCTGCTGCTAGCAAAACGGGAGTTATGTGTCTCACTTGAATACGCTTAACTCAACAGTTCTTTGTGCTGTACCAGTGCTTCCAGGACCACCTGCAGTGATGGTAGGAACTCCAGTTGGACTCAGAGTACCTGCAAGAGAACCTTTATCTCCACCTAACTGAGTAGTAGAGTCGCTATAAAGGTTGGGAGCAGCAATTGTTCCAGAAGCTGCCGACTGAGAGGTGACCACAGTATCTGCAGTGATTGATGTTTCAGAGAAACTAAATGATCCACCATTGGTGTTGATTGCATAAGAACCAGCAGTACCAACTCCCCCAAGAGTTGTTACGTTGATATTTGTTCCTGAAACGGTGTACTGAGCACCAACTCTATTCGATTGTACCGCAGCACCCTGAACGCTTAATTGTACGGAGTCAACTATTTTGTTTGTAATTTCACCAGCAAAAGCAGGAGTAGTAAGGAATAACGAAAAGATCAGAGCTAATCTTTTCATTGTTCTAGTGGTGGTAAACTATATTTGTATTTAGCAAGACACCTCTTAAACTAGCACCTTGACAAATCCTAAATATTAACTTATTATGAACAAACCCACTTCAAAGAGTGGGTTTTCTGTTATGAGTCATTGAAGTGACATTTAGAGCCGAGGAAGGTGCCCCCAGAGATGGTTGTGGTATACCCCCCTTCTATTCGGATGTAGAGTTCAATCGGAGTTAATGCAAAATTTCTTTACAGTAGCCCTGCCTCTTCTGGCAACGGTTACAACCAATGCGGCAACACTGCCATTCGTAAACTACAAGATGCAGGGACCTCCTCCTCCTGTAGTTGAAGAGACAGCGACCAAAGAGGTTGCTCCCGAAAAGCCAAAAGAGAAAAGGTTAATTTGTAAAGGGTGTAATGAAAATGAGAATGCTACCCTGGCATATTTCCAGGAACGTGGTATTAAAGACAGAAACGCCCTTGCTACCATCATGGGTAATATTCGTCAGGAATCAACTTTTATTCCTAACATTTGTGAAGGTGGTAGCAGAACCAGTTGGGGTAACTGCGGTCGCGGTTACGGACTGATTCAATGGACATCTGCCAACCGATATTATGGATTGGGTGATTTTGCTAAGAAGTATGGTGGTTCTCCATCATCACTTCAAACGCAACTTCGTTATCTAACGAATGAAGTTCAATGGCAACGAATTGAAGACAGGATGAAAATGCCTGGTAAGTCTATCAATCGTTACATGGACTATGCGTATAGTTGGATTGGTTGGGGGCATCATGGCGCCCGCACTTCGTATGCTCATGAGTATGCTTCCAAACTGATCACGGTAGAAGTTTGATATATAAGGGGAGTGCTGCAGAACTCCCCTTTCTTATGTTTAAATTTGGCAAACAAAAACCAAATATAAAACAATATGCTATAATAGGAATCGTATTATCTTCTCTTATAGCAGCACTCTCACAATGCACTGGAGTATCTGAAGATGGACTTTGGGACTTATTGGATGAGATTCAAAGAAAATATTTCCCACAAACTATTCTTAATGAGTTTGTTATTAAAGATCCTGCGAAGTTAGAACGCAGAATCAAGCGTGATGTTGATAGAGCGATTGATGAGGTCACACCAGAGTATGACCGTATTATTAACGAGTCCATAAAGAAACCTAAGTATGTTGAGAAAGCACCAGACGGCAGTGAGGCACAGAGACTGCTTGGTGGAGAAATGAGAATCTGTGCTCCTTGGGTTGACGACTGCCCCAAGGACTGATATAATAACTAGGTCAACAAGGGCACGTAGCATAATGGATAATGCAGCATCCTTCTAAGATGTCGATTGGGAGTTCGACCCTCTCCGTGCCTGTTGGAGTATTATTCTCCAAATCATTCCCATCGACCGAGCAAGCGAACGGGCCCGACTGTTAATCGGAGATTGGTAGGGGCAGTACCTACGATGGGAGCCACGCCGAAGTAGCTCAGTGATAGAGCAGGAATTTTGTAAATTTCAGGTCGCAGGTTTGATCCCTGTCTTCGGCTCTTGACATAATACTCATTATGTCATATACTTCAAAAGTCCGTGTGAAGTGAAGTGCGTGGGGTTCCGTGCCTGTGAAGGGAAACCTGAGGCTGGGTAAATCCCCACCATTTGCGGAGTTAGTTCAGTGGTAGAACGCTATCCTTCCAAGTTAGATGTCGTCGGTTCGAATCCGATACTCCGCTTCTTAAAAAAGTTCGGTTAACCACCCTCTTGACTGATCCCAAAGAGAATGTTAAAATAAATACGTTCAGGTGATAAGACCTCAAATACTCGTTGAGTCACTGAATCAAACGGAGTTAGTCGAAACTCCTTACATCCGCAGGTATTATTCTGCGAGAAAATATAGAGGTACTATTATGTTTAAATCCGCAATCGCAGCTGTTGCTGCTGCTCCTTTCCTTGCTTCGGCTGCGTTCGCAGGTCCTTATGTTGAGAGCAAGACCACTGCTGCTGGTGTCATTACTGATGGTGGTGATTTCACTGGCGCTCAAACCGAACTTCGTGTTGGTTACGAGCAGAAAGCTTCCAATGGTGTAACCGTTTTCGGTGAAATCGGTCCTGGTTATGAGTGGAACAATGGTGGCACCAATGAAGCTGTTGGTGTTGGTGAAGTTGGTGTTAACTTCCCTATCGCTGGAAACCTGACTGGCAAAGCAAAAGTTGCTGGTGAGTATGGTTTTGATAGCGAAGTGTTTGCTCTTGGTGGTGAACTGAAGGTCCGTTATTCCTTCTGATACCTAACTACATAATACAGAATGGGGGGTTGACAAGACCCCCTTTTTAATGTATTATAGATAACGAGTTAGGAGGTCTATGTCTCTTATTTCCCAAAAAGATCGTGAGATGGTTATTGATGCTCTTGAATTTTATATTCAAGATATGAAAAAGAATAACTGCAATGATGCAGCAATCTATTCATACAATACTCTTCTCAAATGGATTGAACTGGAGTATTTCAAGAATGAAAATTAATCTCTGGTTCTGTAAGGATATGAATCAATGGCGTTGGACCCTAACTGACGATCACCGTCCAGTAGTTAAACAAGAATCAGGTCAAAGACCCAATCTTCGTGATGCTATGAATGATGTAGCAAATACTGTAGAATACATGTTAGATAAGTTCTAATTTTTTGGGCGATTAGCGCAGCGGTAGCGCAGCTGCTTTACACGCAGTTGGTCATTGGTTCGAATCCGATATTGCCCACTTATAAATACTTCAAAAAGAAGTATAATGGAATCTCTTTATAAACTTCTGAGTGATACGCAAGCATCACTCTTTTTACTCTTTCAAAAAACTTGGGTCTATCACTGGCATGTTGTCGGTGAAGACTTTAAGCAAATTCATGATCTTTTTGGTGATCAGTATCTTGTCATTCAAGAAGAGATTGATAGATTGTCTGAGCATATGAGATTTTTGGGTATTAAACCTATAAGTTCTCTGTCAAGAGTGTTGGAAGTTTCTGGAGTTTCCGAAGCAAAGACAAATATTTCCTCAATGGAAATGATTCGTGATCTTTTGGAAGATCATAAGAAAATTGTTTCTATGTTTGATTCTGCCGCTGTTGAAGCAGAAGAACAGAAGTCAAGAGGTACAATCAATCTTCTTGATGATTTAAATGAGGCACACGGAAAATTTATTTGGATGCTAAGATCTTTTACTGAATGATAGTGGTATTGAGTTATGGTAAGCGTAAGATGCAAAGTCTGTGGGACTGAATTAATCAGTCACCCAGTTAAAACAAAGTCTTGTGGTTGTACAAATATGACCACAGTAAAAGGAGATTTAATCACTGCTGTAGATTTGGCAGATGTGGTTATGATTGGTTCTGATAAACAAAATAAAAAAGCAAGTGTCTTTTCTAATGAAGACCTTGCTTATCAGGAAGCACGTAGAAATCGTAAAGTAAGAAAGTTAGATTTTGAAGTTAGATAGGTTCTAATTTCAACTGGTCATTGTATATTGCAAATTGATATCCATATTCATCTAATTCACTGAAACCATATCTTGTGCATAGTTTACCAATTCTTGAAGCTAGATCTTTATTACCAAGTTCTGCTATTTTAGTTTCTGCAAATCCACATGGATGACTGAATAGAATATCTCCTTTGATTCTGAATAAGTCATGCCCATCAATAAAATCAGTATAAAAATATTTTTTTATTACGTTGTGCTTTAATGCTGTAGAAACAACGTCTGTACGTTGTTGTAAAGTGAGTTGGCGTAACTTTCTTGTTACTGAATTGGGTGTCAATGAAAGACCCCATCCAACTTCCCCTATTCTTCCACCAGAGTTATATCGAATTCTTTTTTTAAAATAATCTAGTTTTTCTGGTTCTGCATCTTTACATGTGATGGATAAGAAGTGATCTTTATCATCAAAAAGATCAATATATCCATATACATCTATACCATGCACATTAAAAAGTATCGATGTAAAACGTTTCATACGGGTTCAAGAATTAGATCACTATTATATCTAGCATATTGTAGACCATCTTCAAATAGCGGACCAAATCCATATCTTTGTGCAATAAGTGCTCTTTGTCTTGCCCCTAATTTGAGAGAGTGTTCTGTAAAACCCTGATCAATTTTAGGACCCTGTGGTCTTGCCGCTAACATATCTCCTGGTTCTGGGTTTAAACCGTAAAAATTTCCATCTAAAAATTTGCTTCCCTTAGAAAGAAATTCTAAATACATCTTAGTTCTTTCTTGCGTTGTAAATAAATCTGGAGATTTGGTATACTTTACATCCCAACCAATATCTCCAATTCTTGTTTTAGTATCAAAATCAATTTTTTTAGCAAGTCTTCTTATTCTTTCTTTGACATCTGATTCATTGTAGTATTCTAAAAATTCAACATACAAGTAACTTTTTTTATTGTAATATGGTTTTAACCAAGAATAAAAAGCCATGGAACCACTATCACAAGTAAAGTTCATTTGGTTTGTAAACTTTGGATGATCAATTTCTATTTTTGATTTATCCTTATACCCAAGGTCTATAAGTAAGACTTCAAATTCTAATATTTGCACTTGACTTATTTTGAATTTATACTTATAATTATAACACTATCTGGAAGATTGGCCGAGTGGTTGATGGCGATAGTCTTGAAAACTATTAACGTTAATAGCGTTCCAGGGTTCGAATCCCTGATCTTCCTTTCAAATTATTACAAATTTTAGATTGTCTTAATCTATATTTTTGTATCAACACAAACTTGACATAGTAGAAGTACTCACTAGCATAACTAGTAGTATTCAACTTAAACCCTATGGATCAACACACCTACGATAATTGGGTGAAGATCAAGGAGACCTTCGAAAAGTCTGGTAATACGGACAACATGTTTTACAAAAGATCTGTCGAAATTGTGAAGACCAGAAAAGATCCTCTGGCAAAATTTCTTGGAGATGAGAAGTGATGGAACCTCAAGACGAATTGGTAAGTCGTGCCGAAGTTCAGGAGATGATTGATGCAGCAATCCGCAGACACAATCGTAATGCTTCAATTATTAGTATGTGCGTTGGTTGGGTGGTTCTTGCTTTATTTGCTGAGGGACTTCTAAGGTTAGTTGGAGTTATTCCACCAGTACTACCATGGCTCAACATTACCCTGAAATAATCGGTATCGTTTTCCTGTTAGTATTTGCCGCCACGATGTTTTATCAAGGCACCTGTATCATGAGAGGTCAGAGAGGATATTCCCTGCGAGACTATATGAAACAGGAGAGCACAAATATGCGTCAAAGAATAGAAGAACTACTCAAGGACAAATGATAACCATCACGGAAGAAGATTTAAAAGAATTGCAAGAAAGAGTCCTTCAGAAAAAAATGGAAGAATTATTTGAGGAACCTTCTAGTTACGAGGATGAAGATCGTGGTTATGGAATGGGGTGAACTAACTGATTTTGTTACTAAACAACTTTTAATTTTTGTTGTTTTTATGTGTGGTTTAATTATAGGTTATATGTACGGACATAGAGACGGAGGAGGACTTTAATGAATAAAACACTTTATTCTGCTATGACTATATTTGGTTCGATTGGGTGCTTTATTATATGGGGACTCAATCATGCATATCCACCTCATTAGGAGATTATATGGACAAGTATAAAGATTTTTCAGACTATGAACTGCAACTTTTAGCAGATGCTATTTGGATGAGACAAAGGCGTTTCATTGCAGGTGATAGAAGATTTAGAGAGTATGGAGTACTTTTAGATGAGATTCGTGAAAGAATCAATTATGTTCCAGGAATATTTGCATGAAAAAGTTTAACGATACAATATTAACAGTCACGATATCAATCATTGACTTCTTGTATCGTGACTTACCTATTCAAAGGTTCTGGGTTCTAGAAACTATTGCTAGAGCACCTTACTTTGCCTTTGTAAGTGTGCTTCATCTCAAGGAATCACTAGGACTCAGAGACTTATCTCATTATTATTTGATGAAAGAACACTTTGCACAAACACTCAATGAAACGGAACACCTTATTGAAATGGAGCATCGTGGCGGAGCAGATCGCTGGGTTGATCGCTTTTTCGCTTATCATTTGGTTCTCATCTATTATTGGATTCTGGTGGGTTATTATTTTATTGCTCCCGTTTCTGCTTATCACCTGAACGCAGGTATTGAGTTTCATGCCACAGAGACTTATTTGAATTACCTTTGGGACCATGATTATGACAAAAAAGTTGCAGAGATTGCTGTGGATGAAATGAATCATTATATTGAGCTCACACGAGCAATGACTATGGTATGAATGATACTCAAAAACTTATTACACTCATAGCACTATCAGAACAAACATTTGAGAAGAACTATTATGCTTGGTATCGCACTCTCTTTCGTCGCTATCCCTTTCGTTTTATCAACACTCTATTTCGGAACAAGAGGAGGGTATTATGACTCCAAAGATTATAAGGGAAACGGAACCGCACATTAAACAGAGATATCACTTTGCCGCATCGGCATTTGTGAGAATGTGGGGGCACAATTCATTAAACGACTACCGCATTATAGATTTTTGTGTAGAATGGGCACATAGAGAAGAAAACGCTCCGTTGAGTGGGGATGTAGACCAGTATTTTTATTACGAATTTAAGACTTGGAGAGGATATTAACTACATACTCAAGATAGATTAAGTGATTAATGTTTTTACCTCTTTCCGAAAGAGTTGACAACCAACTCTTTTTTGATAATTTTGAAAAAATAAAAAACGATTATTTAACTTTTGTTAGTGATAACAAAAAATATTTTTTTGATTATCAACATAGTTGGGATTTAAAATTTGGATTTGGGACCACATCTCTTCCCAAAAATACTGGGTATTTTTGGCAGGTATGTCCTTTAATTTATGGTAAACATCCAATACCTTCTATATTTTGGCATGGAGAAGTTGAAGAATGCTTTACTACAAAAATGATTGCGTCATTTAAAGTTAAACCAATACTTGCAATATTTTCAATGATTGAACCTGGTGGAGTAGTTAAACCTCACAGAGATCATGATGATGATTTATTAGTTGGATTTGGTTATACTAAGACTAGCAAAGAAACGATTATTAAATATCATTTGAGTATTGATATACCAGATGATGGTGAGTGTTCACTTACAGTTGCTGGAGAAACTAGAACATTAAAGAATGGTGATCTTAATCCTTTTGATGAAACGAGCGAACATTCTGTTATAAACAAAAGTACAAAAAGAAGAGGAGCGTTGATTATGTCTTTTGCTAGATCGGAGATTTATTAACAATGGGACACTTTGCACGATGGGTATTAGAAAATCCTTATACTCTTGGAATGCTTAGTTATATTTTAATTGTTCTGCCTATTATGGGCATCTGGGCAATTCATAAATACGGATGGCAGCACTGGGCTCCATTTGACAAGGGGCACAAGAAGTAGTATAATTACTTCTGTTGGGAGGCAAGACCACTCAACGCAACGGAATGTAGCTCAGCTTGGTAGAGCACTCGCTTTGGGAGCGAGACGCCGCAGGTTCGAATCCTGTCATTCCGATTGCCAGTTACTTCACTGGCACACTTGACACAAAACACTCAAGCACTTATAATACTAGAGCAAACAATTCAAAACAATGTCTCTGATCCAAAAATTCAAGAAAGATGTTAGCACTCTTCGTCTTGCTGCTAACGGAGAAATCTACCTTGATGTAAAGAATCCGAAACTTTATAAAAAGGTTCGCCGCTATTATGAAAATGTAGGGGTGGTATTTTCTGGTGACCCTCTTGATGACTATGAAATGTTGATGGAGTATGTCGCTCTTGATCTTGAAGCAGTTGAAGCATGAAACCCAAGGTTCTTCTAGAGCGTGAAGGTTATCGATTTGTTGAAGCAGGTATCCTTGAGATAAACGGTAAACCTGATTATCGTCTGCAAAAACAAAACTACTATACCAAACGCTGGAATGACATTTATCTTTTTGATAATGTGTTACAATGTTCTACTGCAATGGAAGATATTGAGTATGCGAAATGGTTAGATCCAGATCGTGTTCCTTGTTATGTGAGAGGCACTGAAGAATTTTGGGATCAATAGTCACGGATGGACTATAACAGCACTGGTCGGGAGCAAACCCCTTATGTCTAAATCGAGTATCCTAAGGTATCTTGGGAACTTCCTCTTAATGCTTGGTTATCAAGTTATGTTATGGGGAAACTTTAAGTTTGGTCTAGCAATCAAGTTTGTCGGAGGACTCTTCGGTATTCCTTTTGCTATCAAACTTAAATTATGGGATGTGCTATTTCTGATAGCATTCTTTGGTATTACCGAGATATCAAAGTTAACCCAACTTTTCTTAGTTTCACAAAACTAAGTGGTGGAGTCAATCTGACCCCTTCTGGTTTCTTGCTTTTCCATAAAAAAGCAAGTGGTGCGGATGGGACTCTCTCCCGCCTGGTTTCTTGCCTCCAGTCAAAGGGCAAGTGGCGAGCCTGAGCACATAAAGGTGGGTTGCACAAACCCACCTTTTTTAGTATAATACATATTATAGAGTTTATGATTTTATGAGTCAATATATCAAAAAGGCACTTGTTCTTGGTGCTGGTGGTTTCATTGGAAGTCATATGGTTCGCAGACTGCGTTCCGAAGGATACTGGGTTCGTGGTGTAGACCTTAAGTATCCAGAGTATTCAAAGCACGAAGCAAATGAATTTGTACTTGGAGATCTACGTGATGTAGATTTTGTTCGTCGTGTGCTTGAATATAAGGGGGATGCTGGTAACTTCTATCACTCAGTTCCTTATCGTTATATTCAGGTATTTGATGAAATTTATCAGTTTGCTGCTGATATGGGTGGTGCTGGTTTTGTATTCACTGGTGATAATGATGCTGATATCATGCACAACTCAGCAACAATTAATCTGAATGTTCTTGAAATGCAACATCAGATGAATGAAAGGGTTGGTAAAAATACTACTAAGATTTTTTATTCTGGATCTGCTTGTATGTATCCAGAACACAACCAACTCGATCCTGATAACCCCGACTGCCGTGAAGAATCAGCTTACCCTGCTAACCCAGATTCTGAATATGGTTGGGAGAAACTGTTCTCAGAGCGACTCTTTTTCGCTTATCATCGTAATTACGGGATTCCTGTACGGGTTGCTCGTTATCACAACATCTTTGGTCCTGAAGGAACCTGGGATGGTGGACGTGAAAAGGCACCAGCAGCAATCTGCCGTAAAGTAGCATACCTTCCAGAAGAGGGTGGTAGTATTGATGTTTGGGGTGATGGAAAACAAACTCGTTCATTCCTTTACATTGATGAATGTATTGAAGCAACTCGTCGTCTGATGGATTCTAACTTCATCGGGCCAGTCAATATTGGATCGGAAGAGATGGTAACAATTGATCAACTGGTTGATACTGCTGCTAAAGTTGCTGGTAAAAAGGTTGAGAAAAATCATGTTCCTGGTCCTTTAGGTGTTCGTGGTCGTAATTCAAATAATGATCTGATCCGCAAAGAACTTGGTTGGGACTACTCACAAACTCTTGAGGAAGGAATTCGCAAGACTTACAATTGGATTTCCGAACAAATACAAAAATGATTGGGTTTAACCATTTGGGTAAGTTGGGGCAACTGGGAAACCAGATGTTTCAATATGCCGCAACTAAAGGTATTGCGAAAAAAATTGAAACCGATTTTACAATCCCAAATCATAGAGAAATAGTTATTGATGGGTTGGGTAATCGTTTAAGAATTGAATTGTTTGATGTTTTTTCTTTAAAATTAACTTCTTGTATGACATTAAATCTTCCTTCAGAAGGATATGTACAAGAAAGTAGTTTTGAATTCAGTCCAGAATTTTTTCAATTAGATTCATCTAAAGATGTTTCTCTTTTTGGATATTTTCAAACTGAAAAATATTTCAAGCATATTGAAGATCAAATTCGTCAAGACTTTACTTTTCAAGATAAGTATGTTACTGAATGTGCTGATATTGTAGATCAGTTTGATAATCCTATTGCTTTACATATTCGTAGAGGAGACTTTTTAATTAACTCTGCCAATCATGCCAATCTCCCTATTGAATACTATGAGGAAGCACTTCAGCAGTTTGATGGTGATCGTCAAGTAGTAATCTTCTCTGATGATCCATCTTGGTGTAAAGAACAATCAATTTTTTCCGATGATAGGTTTCTTGTTTCTGAAGGAAATGGACCCTATCATGATCTTTATTTAATGTCTAGGTGTTCCGATTTTATTATTGCCAACAGTACCTTTAGTTGGTGGGGAGCATGGTTAGCAAATACTGGAAAAGTTGTTGCACCATCTCTGTGGTTTGGTCCTAATAATTCTGATAAAAATACTAAAGATCTTTATTGTGATGGGTGGATAATTTTATGAAGATGTCTATTGCTATTCCCACTTACGAATCTAAGGGGAGGGGAAATGAATTCCTGGAAGATTTGTTCAGGACTATTGAAATTCAAACGTTTAAAGACTTTGAAGTTGTTATTTCAGATCATAGTATTGATAATGAATTATTGAAAGTTATCTATCAATATAGAGGTAAGTTCAAAATCGTTTATGTTAAGAATGAAGATCGACGAGGGAATGGACCAGCAAACACTAATAATGCAATTGATAATTGTTCAGGGGAAATTATTAAGGTGATGTTCCAAGATGATTTTTTCTATGATGATGAGGCGTTAGAAAAAATTTATAATGCTTTTGAGGAAGATACAAAGTGGTTGTTATGTGCTTGTAATCATACTCAAAATGACGGAAATTCTTTTTATGGTGATTTATATCCAACATGGAATGATGATATAATTAATGGTGTAAATACAATCAGTTCTCCATCCGTCTTGGCAGCAAGACGAGAAGTTTTTGAAAATGTGAAATTTGATCCAAGTTTAGTAATGATGATGGATTGTGAATTTTATTATCATGCTAAAGCAGTTTATGGAGATCCTGTATATTATCATGATGTATTAGTATCTAATAGAGTTCACGAAGATCAAATATCTTCAATGTATCTCAAAGAAGATTATCAGAAAAAATTTAATAGTGAACTTGCATATTGTAAAGAAAAGCATGGAGTTAAGTAAATGTACAAAGTTTTGATTGTTGGGTTTGGATTTGTTGGATCCGCTGTTGCATCAATTTTTTCTGAAGGAGAAAAAGTTATTGTTGATCCAAAATTCAATGATAATAAAATTAGTGATTTTAAAAATCAAGAATTTGATGCTGTCTTTGTTTCTGTTGATACCCCAAAGGCAGAAGGATTTAAATTATTAGATTCAATTCTTTCGGAATTGAATGAAAATATGCTAGAGGGAACGCCGGTTTGTTGTAAGTCAACTGCAACTCCAGAGTTTTACTATGATGTTGTTAATCGATATACTAATATTCGAATTTTACACAGTCCAGAGTATTTGAATAAGACTAATCCTATTAAAATGTTCCAGGGGCAAAAATTCTTTATTATTGGTGGCAATGAAGATGCTGCTATGAAAGTTGCAGATATTTTTAAAACTAGACTGACTCATGTTAAAGATATTAGAATCACTGATATCAAAACAGCAGCACTAGTTAAGTATGCTGAAAATGCCTTTTTGGCACTCAGAGTTACTTTCTTTAATGAGATGTATCTAGCACACCAGCAACAAGGTTGTGAGTCAACTTATACAGACTTTGCTGAGATGGTTGGACTTGATGAAAGGATTGGACATTCTCATTCTCAAGTTCCTGGTAGTGATGGTAAGTTTGGTTGGGAAAGTCATTGCTTAACAAAAGATAATTATGAACTTGAAAAGTTTAGTCAGAGTCCATTGATTAAGTTTATGAGAGAATTGAATGATAAGCATAGAAGTGTTGAACCATGAAGATTGCTGTTATAACTGCTTCAATAGGAACAAACAGTCTTTTACCACAAAAGAAATTTGATAATGTTGATTATCATGCTTTTGTAGATAATGAGACCGATAGTAAAGATTGGATTGAACATCCAGATCTTCAATACTGGAACCAACACTCTGCTATCCAGTTTTCAGCAGATCCAGTTTATGCAAATAGAAGAAATGCAAAGATTTATAAAATAATCCCGTTTGCATTTCTTCCAGACTATGATTACTATTTTTGGATTGATTCCACTCACACCCTAGAAAAAGATCCAAATGAACTGATTGAAACTTATTTAAAGGATGCTGATGTTGCAGTCTTTAAACATCCACAACGTCAGTGCATTTATGAAGAGGGTGAATTTATTAAACAAATAAAATTTGATTATCCAAATTTAATTGATGATCAACTTGCTTTTTATAAGGATATGTGCTATCCTGAAGGTAATGGATTGTATGAGATTCCTGTAAGATTTCAACGTAATAATACGTTAACTCAAAAAATGGGATTAATGTGGTGGGAGCAAATCTGTATGTTTTCATCTAGGGATCAACTAAGTTTTCCTTTCGTATGTCATCAACTTGGTGTCAACCTATCTATTCTCCCTGGAGTTGCTAATACCATTAGAGGTAATACACTTATGCCTCAAGTAATCATATCAAATCATAGTAGAACATTCTGATGTGTAGTTTTCTTTTTACTGATAAAGATATTGATGATTTTGATCATGTGAATCATTTCATGAAATTTCGTGGTCCAGATGCAACTAAGACCATTGAAGTTAATGAATATACATTCACCCATAATATTTTGTCCATTACTGGGCAATTTACTGAACAACCTTTTGTAGATCATGATGATCAAATCGTCTGTGTATACAATGGCGAAATATATAATTATCAAGAGTTTGGTGAGTATACGTCTGATGGTGAGTGTTTAATTTCTTTGTATAAAAAGTATGGAAATAAATTTGTAAAAAAACTTGATGGTGAATTTGCGATTGTTCTAGTTGATTTTAAGAATGATCGATTTATTATTTCCACAGACGTATTTGCCACAAAACCATTGTGGTTTTCAATTGGTGAAAGTCTTGCCGTTGCAACTTATGAGTCTGCAGTTAAGGCACTTGGATTTAGAACGGCAACCAAGTTACATGCAAATACTGCACAAGTCTTTGACTTGCAAACCAGAAAATTACTTGATCAGTTTTCTGTTTATGACTTTGATCTAAAACAATATAAGACAGACTTTTCTGACTGGATTTTTGCTTTTGAAAATTCTATTCGGAAACGCACAACTAATCTTAGAGAAAATATTTTTATTGGTTTATCCAGTGGATATGATAGTGGTGCAATTGCATGTGAATTGAACAAACAAAACGTTTCCTATAAAGCTTATGCTGTTGTTGGAAGTGAAAACCAGGAGATCTTAGATAAAAGATTTTCTATGTTTAATAGCAATTCTTCTGGACAATATCTTTCAGATAATCGTTGGCAATATAGAGATTACATCAATAGAAATGTAGAAGAATTTAAATATCGAATTTATTCTTCTAGCAGTGATTATAATGAATTTGATAGACGACTTCAGGATGATAATGGTTCTTGTGGTCTATCTATGATTTGTGATAATGCTAAAAAGGAAGGTAAAAAAGTTTATCTTTCTGGATCTGGATCTGATGAAATTTTTTCAGATTATGGATTCAATGGTGAAAAGAAGTTTCTTCACAGTAATTTTGGAGGATTATTTCCAGAAGATCTTACCACTATTTTCCCTTGGGCATCTTTTTATGGAAGTACAATGGTTTCTTATCTAGCAAAAGAGGAGTATGTTGCGGGGTCATATGGTATTGAAACCCGCTATCCATATCTGGATAAATACGTTGTACAAGAATTTCTTTGGTTGGATCACGAATTAAAAAATTCAAAATATAAATCTGTTTTGGACGAATATCTGACTAAATCAAACTATCCGTTTGAAGTTAACATTAAAAGAGGATTTTAAAGTATGTCTACAACATTAAAAAAAGAAGTATTGCAAAAATATAAGAACGATATTTTTGTAGAGACTGGAACTCTATGGGGAGAAGCAGTCGAAGTTGCTTTAGAATGTGGATTCAAAAAAATCTATTCGATTGAAATTGATCCAGAAAAAGTAAAGTATAACACCGAAAAATTTCAAAAAGAAATTGAAGAAGGTGTAGTCGAAATTATCGAAGGGGATACATTTAAAGTCTTTAAAGATATTATTTCAAAGGTAGATGCTCCTGCTACTTTTTGGTTAGACGCTCATTGGGATGGGGATGTATTAGGTGAATACAAGTGCCCACTTCCATTTGAACTGGAAGCTCTTCTTGAGCATCCAATTAAGACCCATACTTTGTTGGTTGATGATCGCAGAATCTTTGGAATGGTTGGAAGTAATTGGGGTGAAGATCTTGATGAAGAACTTTTGATTGAAGCAATAACTGATATCAACCCAGACTATAAAATTTCTTTTGAGGATGGTTGTATTCCTGACGACATTATTGTAGCTCAACTTTGATAACAAATGAACTATAGTATTTTTACAACTGCTAATAAATCTTACTATCCTTTTTTGGATATTTTTACAAGTTCAGCAATACAAAATTGTAAAAATTTAGATAGAATTTATGTTGCAGATAGTGGACTTGATCAGTACCAAAAATCAATCAAGGATAAAGATAAAGTAAGTATCTTAGATACTGATTGTGTTGATGAGTATAGTGGTGTTCATTCTGAGGGATGGGTAAAAGCTACTCAGATGAAAACCAAATCTCTTAATAAACTTTTTCATGTAATTGATTTTGATCATCCCGTCATTATGATTGATAGTGATGTTTGTGTCTTGAGAGATCTTGAACCTATCATTGCGCCATATTATGATATTCAAGTTACCACAATGAGTACTGGTGGTCATACAAGAGGTGATGGAATTCACATCAGTGAAATTGCAAGTTTTGTTATCTTTAATAATATTCCAAAGTGTAAAAGATTTGTTCAAAGGTGGATTAATCGAATGGAAGAGTTTGTTGAAAATAAAACTCCTTTTCCACATGAAACGCCAGCATTAAATCTTACTCTTAGAAACAACTTAGATGATTTAAAAATTGGTTACTTGGATGAGTTGAAAGTTTGTGCCGATTTAGAATTAGTAGATGGTACATATTCTGTTCATTTTAAGAGTAATGGATCGACAAAAGATAACCCAGTAGTTAATTTTGAAAAAAGAATAATGTCCGTACAAAATAAAACACAAAATGATTTAGATCTGGATGGTTATTTAAATGAGCAAGTCTACGATGATTGGAGAAAAGAGTATGAAACTAACTGATATTCATACACAATTTAAGACTGATAAGGGTACTGCACATAATTACATTGAGTGGTATGAGGACACGTTTTGTGAACGTAGAACTGAACAATTGAATGTACTTGAAATTGGAGTTCTTTTTGGTGGATCTCTAAAAATGTGGGAAAAGTATTTTGAGAATTCCCAGATTTATGGTATCGAAGATTTTTCTCAGAAAGATGGTCAGTGGCATTATCAGTATGAACCAGTTGATGGTGACGCTGTAATGGAGGAAATCAACAGTCACGAAAGAATTACTCTTTTTAATTTTGATTGTGAAAGTCCTACCTCCATTAAAGAAAATCTTCAAGACTTGAGTTTTGATATTATTTTGGATGATGCTAATCATAAATTGACTCAGCAGATGAAAAATTTTGAAAACTACTATCCATATATTAATGATGGTGGAATCTATATTTGTGAAGATGTTCAGACTAAAGAAGAGGCAGAAGATCTTAAGTCTTTTATTCTCAATCTTTATCCATCAAAAGAAGTTTATATTGTTGAACTTGATTTAAGAAAAAAATCTGATGATAGATTAGTTGTAGTAGTATGAAAAGAATTTACATTTATTGTGATGGTGGATTTGGTAACAGATTCAATTCTTTAGTTTGTGGACTTTCCATTTGTAAGAAAACTGGACTTGAACCAATTATTGTTTGGCCACTTACTAATTGGTGTAGATCAAAGTTTAGCACTTTGTTTAATACTGATTTTAATGTCTTAGAAGAGAATCTTAATTACTTTGAGACGAACGTTCAGGATTATGAATTTTTAATGCATGGTAATTTTTTGAATTTCAATACAAATGTTTATCACCCAGAAAGTTTTGGGTCTCTTGAAACTATTTCGGAGTTTTGTACAAATACTGAAAAACAAAAGATAGTTTATAATAATGATACACTTCTTTCTTATCTTAGTGAAGATCAGATTATGGATGTGATAAGAGGTATTAGATTTAATTCTGACTTGGTAGATAATGCAAATAATTTTATTGATACAAATTTGGGAGAGTCTTTCGTTGGAGTCCATTTAAGAAACACTGATTTCTACGATCCTCATAAACCAAACTTTGACCAAATTTTTAATCAAGTATCTGACAATACAAATACCAAATATTTTGTTTGTTCAGATGATGAAGAACTAGAAAATAAATTCAACCAATTGGAAAATGTTTCTGTATATCCAAAAACTAGTTACGTTGAAAAACTAACTGATGAAGGTGAATGGAGATCTGTAATCGTTGATGATACTGGAGTTGAATATCCATTTAATGTTGAGAGATCTGATGAGAGTGTACGGCAAGCAATTGTTGACTTGTATATTCTTTCAAAATCTGATATGATGAAGACATCGAACAGTTCATTTTTACAGACTGCTATTTTATTAAAAAAATCGTACCAAGATGGATAAAAATAAATCTGCTTTCAAACTGAAAAATATTGCTCCAATTTATTATCTCAATCTGGATGATCAACCAGAACGAATGGAATATATGGAAGATCAAATGAAGTATTGGGAGATAACAAACTATACTCGTATATCTGCATATGATGGTAGAGAAGATGATCTCAGTGATATTATTAAAGGACGTTATCCAGAGATGATGACCTCTGGTGAGATTGGATGTATTACTAGTCATCTGAAAGCAATTAAACACTGGATGGAAACATCTGATAGTCCATATGCAATCATTATGGAAGATGATGTTGATCTAGATCCTGTTAGATTTTGGAATTTTACCTGGACTGATTTTGCATCAAAGGTTCCATATGATTGGGATGTTATTCAACTTGCTATTATCTGCACAGGTCCTTTACACGTCAAACTACATAAGAGATTTGTAAATGACTTTTCTACAGCAGCATATATGATTACGAGACACCATGCCGAAAAACTCCTGAAGCATCATGTTCGTGGTGATAAGTATAAACTTGATAATGGTGTAAAACCTAGACCAGTTGCTGATGATCTAATTTACAACTCTGGTAATACTTTTTCTATACCACTATTTCTTTATAAGATTGAACTGGGATCTTCTATTCATCCAGAGCATATTGATTTTATTCATCGATCAAGTCATGATGGATTGAGAAATTTTTGGGAACAAAGTGGTTCTGATGTTGGAATATCAGAACTCATGGATTATGATCCTTATTTGGGGAGAGTCACAGAAGATCGTCAAGGATAATATGAATTCAAAAATTCTTTCCATACATGGAGGACATAATTGTTCGATAACCTTAGTTGATAAAAATAATCAATTAAGGATTTTTGAATTGGAAAGATATACAAAGATCAAGAATGATACTCTTGAACATACAGATTTGACAGATAAGACTAGACATCAGTTCTTACAACATGCCAAATCTGAATTGAAAGAAGAACCTCAATATGTTTTATACAGTTATATTTCTGAAGAGTATCTGGGAATAGTAAAGACTTATTTTAAAACTGCAAAGTTTATAAAAATGGGACATCATACCTCTCATTGTATTGGTGCTTACCATCAAAGTGGATTTAAAGATGCCCTTGTCATATCTTTAGATGGTGGTGGTATAGAGTATGGTCATTATGGAATATCTAAAGAATTAGATGGAACGGAAATAACATATAGTATTCTTAGAATTGACAATGGGAAAGTAGATGTTCTTTTGACTTCAGATTCTTTAAATTCACCTAAGTTTACTCCTGGAACTTATACTGCTGTTGTGCCTTTAATATCTGAAATTGATCCATACAAGTCTGATGTTGAAATTGCAGAGTGTATGGAAGAGGCACAAAAGGAAGATAGTTCAATTCAATATATTAGTCAAGAAGATTCTCCTTTTTGGAGATTGAGAAGTAAGGCAAGAATATGTGCTGGTAAATTGATGGGATTGTCTTCTTATGGGAAGATAAGAAATGAATGGATTGATTCTATAAGAAACATTTATCTACTTCTTCCGAAAGAAATTCATTTACCATCCAATCTAAAATCATCTATTGTTGGACTATCTAAATCTATTGGTAAACCATTAACACAAAATTGTTTATCTGGTCGAGATAGTTATGATTTGGCTGCGACAAACCAACATGTCTTTGAGGAACTTTGTTGGGAGTTGATTCAACCTTATATTGATGAATGTGATTTGGATGTTGTCTTTTCTGGTGGGTGTGCATTAAATGTTGTTTTCAATCAAAAAGTCAGTCAATATTTAAGTAAAACAAATCGAAAACTTTTTATATCTCCTACTCCAAGTGATGAAGGATTATCTTATGGTCATGTATGTTCTGTAGATAAAACATTAAGTGATAAGTTTTCGGTTTATTGTGGACTTGATATTTTAGATAGAGATAACATATCAGAGTATTATAATAAATACGACAAGTTGGGTAAGGTTACTAGATTATGAATTCAAAGATCTTGGCTATTCATGGTGGACATGACTGTTCTGCTACCTTTGTGGATAAAAATAATCAAGTAAGAATTTTTCAACTTGAAAGATTTACAAAGATAAAACATGATAATTTTGAGTGTGATAGTTATACGACAGATATTAGAATAGAACAAAAGAAAAGTTTTTTAGATCATATTAAATCACAACTCAAAGAAGAACCAAAATATGTTCTCTATAGTTATTTTGGGAACCGATATTATCTTGATATTTTAAAAAGTAAATTTAAAGAATCTAAATTTATTGAGATGGGGCATCACACGTCTCATTGCATCGGTGCCTATCATCAAAGTGGATTTAAAGATGCATTAGTTATTTCATTAGATGGTGGAGGTTTCGATAATAATCATTATGGTATAACTAAAAACCCTAAAGGGGTGGAAATAAGTTATAGTATTGTCAAGATACTTGATAAAAAGGTTGATGTTTTATTAGCAACTAATTTTCCTGGTGCCATGAATTTTACTCCAGGAAGTTATACTGCTTTAGTTCCTGCCATATCTGAAATTGATCCTTATAAGGGAGATAAAAGAATTACAGAATTTATAAAGTCTCTTCTTGAGCAATCTGATGCAAATATAAAACTCAATGATTCTCCTTTCTGGAAACTGAGAAACATGGCTAAGGTTTGTGCTGGTAAATTGATGGGTCTTGCTGCCTATGGTAAAGTCAGAAAAGAATGGATTAATTCTGTTAAATTAGTTTATCTTGCAGGACCTGATGAGGTTCACACACCAAAACATATAAAATCTTTATTGGTTAGTTTTGCCAGCATTATTGGAGTGCGTCCAGATCAGAATTGGTTTTCTGGACAGGAAAGTTATGATTTGGCTGCGACAAACCAACATGTCTTTGAGGAACTTTGTTGGGAGTTGATTCAACCTTATATTGATGAATGTGATTTGGATGTTGTCTTTTCTGGTGGGTGTGCATTAAATGTATTGTCCAATCAAAAGATTATGGAATATTTGGATAAAACAAATCGAAAACTTTTCGTATCTCCTAACCCTGGCGACGATGGATTATCTTATGGACATGTTTGCTCTATAGACAAAAATTTTGATGATAAATTCTCAGTCTATTGTGGTCTCGATATTCTTGACAGAGAAAAGATTCCAGAGTATTATGAAAAATATAAAAAGAATGGTAAGGTGATTGAATTATGAATTCTAAAATACTTGCTATTCATGGTGGACACGATTGTTCTGTAACTTGTGTAGACAAAAATAATCAACTAAGAATCTTTCAACTTGAAAGATTTACTAAGATAAAACATTGCTCATTTAAAAAATTCAGAAAAGAAAATGAGCAAGATTCTAAGTTTGAAGATAGAATTAAATTTTTAGAATATATTAAATCACAACTGAAAGAAGAACCAAGTTATATTCTCTACAGTGTGGTTATTGATGAAGATTTTTCTTTGATGAAAAGATTATTTCCAAAATCAAAATTCATTTCAATGGGTCATCATACTTCTCATTGTATTGGTGCTTATCACCAAAGTGGATTTAAAGATGCACTGGTTATATCATTAGATGGTGGTGGGTTGGAAAATAATCATTATGGTATTGTGAAAGATCCACAACAATGTCCTCTTATTGGATATAGCATCCTCAAAATATCTGATAAGAAAGTTGATGTTTTATTGACTTTAAATTCAGAGAATGCACTTGTATTTACCCCAGGTCAATATGCATCTCCGCTTCAATTAATATCTGAAATCGAGGATAAAAATAAGACGGATCATCTTGAAAAAATGTTTGATTCAAATCAAAAGTATGTTTCTGCAGATTATTTAAACTCAAATGCTGGAAAGTTGATGGGTTTAGTTGGATATGGTAAAGTCAGAAAAGAATGGATTGATGTCATTAAACAAAATTATATGATGACTCCAGCAGATGCTCAAAATCCCATGGTTTCTATAATGGTTGGACAACAAATGATAAGTACTTTGTTATCTAATCGAGAAGAAAATGAGGATGTGATAAGTGTATTTTTATCCGATAATCAAAATTCTTTAGACGACATTACTACTCTTCTAAAGTCAACAATAAATTGTTTATCTGGTCAACATAGTTATGATTTAGCAGCAACTAATCAACATGTATTTGAAGAACTTTGTTGGAAATTAATTAAACCTTATCTTGATAAGTATGATCTTAACGTAGTATTCTCAGGCGGATGTGCTTTGAATGTAATCTTTAATCAGAAGGTTGTTGAATATTTGAACAAGACAAATCGAAAACTTTTTGTCTCACCAGATCCTGGTGATGATGGATTATCTTATGGACATTTTTGTTCCATAGATAAAACTATGAAAGATAAGTTTTCTGTTTATTGTGGGTTTGATATTCTTGACAGAGAAAAAATTCCAGAGTATTATAATAAGTATAATAAAATTGGTAAAGTAGTAGATATGAATGTTTCTAAAATTGTAGATTTAATCAAGGAAGGAAAGATTGGTGCCACGATGATTGGGTATTCTGAAGTTGGACCTCGTGCTCTGGGAAATCGTAGCATCATATGTGATCCAAGTATTCCTGAAATGAAGGATACTTTAAATGCCAAAGTTAAGTTTAGAGAATGGTTTAGACCTTTTGGTCCTGTCTGCAGAGAAGAGGATAGGGATATCTATTTTGATAATGCTTTCGCTTCTCCATATATGTCTTTTGCTCCGATGGTAAAGGAAGAGTATCGGGAAAAACTACCTGCAATTACTCATGTTGATGGTACTGCAAGACTTCAAACTGTAACCAGAGATCAACACAAATTGTTCTATGACATTCTGACAGAACTTGATAATCGTGGGCACGATGCTGTGATTCTAAACACATCTTTTAATATCAAAGGTAATCCGATTCTCACAACTGTTGAAGATGCTTTTTATGTATTGGAAAATACTGAATTAGATTTTCTGATCCTTGAAGATTATTTGTTTCTTAAATAATATTCTGATATCCGAACAAAAGGGGGATTGACGCCCCTTTCTTTTTGCTATATAATTGTGTAACAATTCTTAACGAATGTGCAATGACTGTAACAACTAATGAGTTTGGTCAACAGAATATGTTTGCCAAAGAACCTACCATGTACTACGAGAACTATGGTATGGATACCCCCAACCAAGTGAAGGAGAAGTACAATGGGCGCTGGGCAATGGTCGGCATTGTTGCTGGTCTTATTTCTTATATCAGCACTGGGAAACTCTTCTTCGGGATCTTCTGACAATTGATTGACAATGGCGCAAATTATCTTTACAATTACTAGTGTTGCCTTCTTCGTTTTGTTGGCAGCATCTGTAGAAAAACTTTCCGAAACTTACTAATGGCAACCTATAGCGTTACACTTCAATCCCCTGACGGCACTTCTACCACGATTGAGTGCCCCGATGACATGTATATCCTTGAAGCCGCTGAAGAAGCAGATATTGATCTGCCTTATTCTTGCCGTGCTGGTGCTTGCTCTACCTGTGCTGGTAAACTTGTCAGTGGCCAGGTAGATATTAGCGATCAATCCTTCCTTGATGATGAGCAAATTGATGATGGATTTATTCTGACTTGCGTTGCTTATCCTACTAGTGATTGTGTGATTCTGACCGAACAAGAGGAAAATCTATGATGAAAGCATTCTTTGCTTTTCTGGCAGTATTCTTTCTTGCCCTTCCTGCATGGGCAGTGGATGTAACCATGGGTTCTAATGGTAATCTTATCTTTGAACCTGCCGATGTTACACTTTCTGCTGGAGATACTATTCATTTTGTGAATGGTATGCTTCCACCTCATAATGTGATTGTGGAAGACCACCCAGAACTCTCACATGATGGACTTCTGTTTGCTCCTGGCGAGAGTTTTGATGTTACTTTTACTGATGCTGGTGAGTATACTTTCTGGTGTGCCCCCCATAAAGGTGCTGGAATGATCGGTCATGCCCACGTTTCATAATATCTTTCACTGCTGGGAGCACACTATTCATATGCTTATCTGTTGTATTGTTGGTATTGGAATTGGAACCCTGGCAGTCTGGGGTTACAAAAAAATTAAAGAAAATAAAGATCACAACCCCTAAGGAGAAACAAAATGAAATTCGGATTTACCCCTGAGGCAGAAATCCTCAACGCACGTCTGGCAATGCTTGGTTTTGTCGTAGCCGTTGGTACATACGTTACTACTGGTCAGATCATTCCTGGAATTTTCTGATATAATATAAGTAGTAAACACCAGATTCATAATGTCAAAATCAAAACATTATACAAGACCATTTGACGAAAATGATTTTGCAAGAGCTTGGAAATGGAGAGATCTTCCCCTTGCCCAACAAATTATTAGAGACGCATTTTTTGATCTCACTCCAGAAGAAGAGCAACTTGCAAAGGATTGGTGCAAAAGAGAAGGACATGATTGGCAAGAAATTGTAGATCTAATTAAAGGAAGTGTTAAAAAAATGACGTATCTAGTTCCAGAGGGATATGATATTCCTCAAGAAGAATTTATTTTTCGTGAGAACAGTCAGTTTGTAACTCGTACAACTGAAGATCTTTTTTACGATAAACGTGTGATTGTTTTTTCACTTCCAGGTGCATTCACTCCTACTTGTTCTCATTACCAACTTCCTGGGTTTGAGGAAAAGTATGATGAGTTTAAATCACTTGGTATTGATGAAATTTATTGCGTTTCCGTAAACGATGCTTTTGTTATGAATGCCTGGGCAAAAGATCAAGGCATTGAAAAAGTTAAAATGCTCCCTGATGGCAATGGGTATTTTACCCGCCAAATGGGAATGCTTGTGAAGAAAACTAATCTTGGATTTGGTAGTCGTTCCTGGCGTTATGCCATGGTCGTCTATGATGGACAAGTTGAGAAACTTTTTGTCGAAAACGGTATGCGTGATAATGCAGAGACCGATCCTTACCAAGAGACCACACCAGAAATTGTTCTTGAATATGCCAAAGCATCTGCTAAAGATGAAGTGACTGCTTGAAACAATAAGAAATAATGCTCAACTCTGCTCTAAATATTGAGCAGAGTTTTTTTTTATGCCATGCCACGCGGACAACTGACGAAAGAGATCATCAAATGTGAGATTCTTAAAATAAAAAGAGACCTAGACAAAGAGTGGATGGATAAGTCTGGTCACGATCCAAAATGGTTAGCACATCAGTATCTCAATAGAGTCCTGGATAAGATCGAAGAATATAGGGCTTGACAGAAGAACCAGATCGTAGTATGATAAATAGGTAAACAAATGTTACGAGACCTTAATGTTTCGAAACATTGAACATGGAGAAAAGGGACTAACCTCCTTACCGAGACTATCCATGTAAAATATGTCTCTCATATCCACAGTGGAGGGTGCTGTGGAGTATAATTGTTTCAGTTCGTCCCCCGAACTTTTACTTACCCTTTTTAAACAAATGTCTGCTTCAATTGCACAACAACGACAACTGAATACTTGGGATCAATTCTGCAACTGGGTCACCAGCACCGACAACCGCCTGTATGTGGGTTGGTTCGGCGTTCTGATGATTCCTTGCCTGCTTGCTGCAACAATCTGCTTTATCGTTGCATTCATCGCTGCTCCTCCTGTAGACATCGATGGTATCCGTGAACCCGTTGCTGGTTCACTCATGTACGGAAACAACATCATCTCTGGTGCTGTGATTCCTTCGTCCAATGCTATTGGACTGCACTTTTACCCCATCTGGGAAGCTGCTT
>Ga0222713_10001358_pt1 | contig 27492 bp, 25 predicted proteins | sample C33_649DmetaG_FD_165061 | JGI IMG/M metagenome (GOLD analysis project Ga0222713, IMG submission 165061) | Estuarine water microbial communities from San Francisco Bay, California, United States - C33_649D | ecosystem: Environmental > Aquatic > Marine > Unclassified | place: USA: California... | reverse complement strand
CGAATAAATTTCAGATTCTTTGGCGAGCGTTTCTTCCGGCACATCTTCTGCCCGAACAACCATCGGATTGACCGCCGCAATGTGCATGGCGATGTCTTTAGCTAATGCTTCATCGCCACCGCGCAGCGAGATTAGCACCGCGATACGGTTATTGCTGTGCACGTAGCTTTCAACAATTCCTTCGTTTGCATCTGCGAACTGAAGACGCGCAATGCGACGGATGTTGATGTTCTCACCAATTTTTTGCACAAGCTTTTCGCGCTGATCTTCGAGCCCCGACGCGAGAATTGCAGGGACGTCAGCCTCATTGTGAGCAAATGCGGCTTCTAAGGCATCGTTAGCGAAAGCGAGGAAGCTCTCGTCACGCGCAACGAAGTCTGTCTCGCTGTTAACTTCGATGATAACGCCGTAGTTACCGTCTGAGGCAACCTTGGTTGCGACAATACCATCTGCAGCAACGCGACTCGCTTTTTTCGCCGCTTTCATCCCGCTCGCTTTACGCAGATCGTCGATCGCTTTTTCGATATCGCCATCCGCTTCAGAAAGCGCTTTCTTACAATCCATCATGCCAAGACCTGTGCGCTCGCGCAGATCTTTTACCATTGCCGCAGTTATATTAGCCATGAGCTTTGCCTCTACTGTAATTGGTGCGAGCCAGCGATGCGCTAGCTCTTAAGAAGTTGTCGTGGACTATTCGACGGCCGCTTTCGCCAAGCGCTTAAGCCAAGAATGTCCCTCGGTGTTTTTAAAAAGCGATCCTTACGCGATCACCTTAGAAAAAGGGGGCACTCTGCCCCCTTATCTTCGCTACTCTAGATCAGGACGACTTTCCGCAATCGCCTCGATCAATTAGCTTGCAGCAGGCGTCTCTTCTGCTACGGGTGCAGGCGCTTCCTCAGCAGCAGGTGCTTCTTCAGCAGCGACAGGTGCCGCTTCTGCCTCAGCTACTGGCGCTGCGACGATCTCTTCATCGATTTCGACGAATTCGCTATTCGACGCCGCGCCACCGTTGCGCTTCTTACCTGCGATGCAAGCGTCGGCAACAGCCGTTGCGTACAGCTGAATAGCGCGCAAGGCGTCATCGTTTCCTGGAATGACGATATCGATGCCGTCTGGGTTGCTGTTCGTGTCGACAACACCAATAACAGGGATGCGAAGGTTGTTTGCTTCAGTCACCGCGATGCGCTCGTGCTCAACGTCGATAACGAAAAGTGCATCAGGCAAGCCGCCCATGTCTTTAATACCGCCGATGCTGCGGATAAGCTTCTCTTTCGCACGCGTGCGCATCAGCGCTTCTTTCTTAGTTAGGCGAGCGAAGGTGCCGACGGCTTCCTGAGTCTCAAGGTCTTTTAGACGCTTGATCGAACCGCGAATGGTCTTGTAATTCGTCAGCATTCCACCGAGCCAGCGATGATTTACGAATGGCATGCCCGCACGCTCCGCTTCTTGGCCAACGATTTTCGAGGCCGCACGCTTGGTGCCGACGAAGAGGATTTTGCGATTCTTCTCAGCGAGATTGCTGATTTCTTCGAGCGCCTTGTTCATTGCAGGAACGGTGTGCTCGAGATTGATGATGTGGATTTTGTTGCGTGCGCCGAAGATGAACCGATCCATCTTTGGATTCCAATAACGGCTTTGGTGACCGAAATGGACGCCTGCACGAAGCATATCTTTCATTGATACTGACATAAGTTTCCTTTGTAGCGGGTTAGGCCTCCACTTATCCCATCGATCAACCGCACAATCCTCCAAGGTTAGGTTATGCACCCAACGCGCACGTTTTCAGTGAAAACGCACAAGAGCCGCGCGGCACCCAGATCAGACGTGACGATAAGTGTGCGACATTAGTTATTGAATTTTATACTTTTTACAAATTCTAAGCAGGAGTTCTTAAACGACGTTTCGTCTACGCTCTCGCTACCGATCCATAAAACGCCGCGCTTTATACCATAAAGCCGCTCTCGATTAAAGATTTAACCCTGTTTTCTCCCGACAGCGCCTCGCCCGAGGGTCGTATTGAGACCCTTGGTGCATTACAATCTCGTTCGCTCCTAACCACTTCAGCAATGCACAATTGACTCACCACAGACTCGACTCATTACAAAGTAGACAAGCATGACAGTTCAGATCAAGACAGCAGATGAAATAGCCAAAATGCGCATAGCAGGCAAACTCGCCGCCGAAGTGCTCGAAATGATTGAACCATTCGTGGTGCCGGGCGTAACCACGGGAGAACTCGATCGCCTCTGCCATCAGCACATTGTTGAGGTGCAAAAGGCGATACCTGCACCTCTCAACTACAATGGCTTCCCTAAATCGGTCTGCACCTCGGTTAATCATGTCGTCTGCCACGGGATTCCTAGCGACGAAAAAATCTTAAAAGCGGGCGACATCCTCAACATCGATGTGACCGTGATCAAAGACGGCTACCACGGCGACACGAGCAAAATGTTTTGTGTTGGCGAGGTCCCCGAACACGCTCAGCGACTCATCCGCGTGACGCAAGAGGCCATGTATAAGGGCATAGAAATTGTGCGCCCCGGCACCACACTCGGGGACATAGGCGCTATTATCCAAGCGCATGGCGAAGGCAATCACTACTCGGTAGTGCGCGAATACTGCGGTCACGGCATCGGGCGCATTTTCCACGAGGAGCCGCAGGTTTTGCACTACGGCCGCGCAGGCACAGGGCTTGTCCTCGAGGAAGGAATGACTTTCACGATCGAACCAATGTTCAATGCAGGCATGAGGCACACGAAACTGTCCCGCGCAGACGGCTGGACCGTCACTACAAAGGACCGACGCCTGTCGGCTCAGTGGGAACATACGCTCGCGGTCACCGCAACCGGATTTGAGGTCTTCACACTTCGCAGCGACGACACCCTATGAGCATAGCAGCACCGCTCGACGTTGATTCAGTCGCGTTAAGCCGTCCAGATGCGGACACGAGCCTACTCGACGTTGCCGCCGTGCGCGCTGAGCTAAATCAGCACGCCTCTCCGGTTATCCCCTTAAAGAACGCCTTAAGCGCGGCAAGCGCACTATTAGATCAACGTTTCCGGGACAATGCTGAAATCGAAGCTATCGTGCGCGGACGCGCCTGGGCCGTCGATCAAATACTCATGCTCGCATGGGAGCAGCAGACGTGGCCCCAGGTCGAGCTTTCACTCGTTGCCGTGGGGGGTTACGGTCGCGGCGAACTCGCGCCGCACTCCGATATTGATATCCTCTTGCTCACTCGCAAGACGCCTGATAAGAAATTGACAGCCGCCGTGAGCGGTTTCCTCACTCTACTCTGGGACATCGGACTGGAAATCGGGCAGAGCGTGCGCTCGATTAAGCAATGCGTCCAAGAGGCCAGCAACGACATAACCGTCGCCACTGCCTTGATGGAGTCGCGCACGTTAATAGGACCCGAAACTCTGCAAGCCGAAATGTACAGCGCTACGACCTCGAAACGCGTCTGGCCAATCAAGAAGTTTATGCGTGCCAAATGGGACGAACAGTTGGCTAGGCACGAGAAATATCACGATATCGATTATGCTTTGCAGCCCAATGTGAAGACTTCTCCGGGCGGGCTTCGTGATATCCAAACGATCGCCTGGGTTGCGAAACGTCACTTCAATGCGTCCTCGTTTAGCGACCTTGTCGAACTCGGGTTTCTAAGCAAGATGGAACAGTCACTGATCGATAAGGGGCAAAATTTCCTTTGGCGTGTCCGCTATGGGCTCCACCTGCTCGAGGGGAGACGAGAGGACCGACTCCTTTTCGATAAGCAGCGAGAGCTCGCTAAGATCTTCGGCTATGAAGATGATGAATTGAGTCTGGGCGTTGAAAAACTTATGCAACGCTACTACCGCACCGTCGGCACCCTGCGCGGACTCAACGATTTATTGCTCCAGCATTTTGATGAAGTGATATTGCGCTCGGGAGAACGCGAACGCATCACCCCGTTAAACAACAGATTTCAAATTCGCAACGATTACCTAGAAGTGATCGATGAGAAGGTTTTCACGCGCGCGCCTTTCGCGCTAATCGAAGTCTTTGTCCTCTGCGCACAGAACCCTCAGATTGAAGGTGTACGCGCATCGACTATTCGCCTCATCAGAGACAATCGACACTTAATCGACGACGAATTCCGTGCCGATATCCGCTGCGTCACCCTCTTTATGGAACTGCTGCGTTCGCCGAACAAGGTGACGTTTCAACTCCGACGCATGGCGCGCTATGGCATTCTCGGACGCTATCTACCCGAGTTTGGCAAAATCATGGGCAAGATGCAGCATGACCTCTTTCATATCTACACGGTCGACGCGCACACGCTACAGGTCGTCGAAAATATGCGCCGACTTTGGCTTCCCGAAACCGCGCACGAATTCCCTCTGGTCTCCAATATCGTAAAAAACCTACCGAAGATCGAGCTTCTGTATATCGCCGGTCTCTACCATGATATTGCGAAAGGCCGCGGCGGCGACCATTCCAAGCTCGGGATGATCGACGCGATCGATTTTTGCAAGCGGCACCATCTCAGTAGTTGGGATGCAAAACTCGTTTCGTGGCTTGTCGACAAGCACTTACTGATGTCGATGACCGCTCAGCGCAAAGATATTTCCGACCCTGAGGTTATTCATGAATTCGCCTCAATTATGGGGGACAAACTCCATCTCGATTATCTTTACTCGATGACCGTTGCTGACATTCGTGCGACTAATCCCGAATTATGGAATAGCTGGCGTGCCTCGCTCATGTCCCAGCTCTATCTAAACACAAAGCAAGCGCTTCGCTCTGGACTCGAAAACCCGCAGAATCGCGAAGAGCGAATTAATGACAAGAAAGACTCTGCACACAAAGCCCTCCTCCAGCGCGGAGTAGACACGCAACAGATCGAGTCTATTTGGGCTAAGCTGGACGATGAGTATTTCGTTCGTGAGTCTGCGGTGAATATCGCTTGGCATTCGGAGCTTATCGCAAACAGCCAAGGGAAGGGGCCAATAATCGCATTGCAGGAACTCACGCGAATCGACGGTGAAGGGGCAACCCAAGTTTTTATCTACACGAAAGACGGCGATTTCCTTTTCGCTAACACCACAGCAACGCTGGAGCGATTGCGCCTCAACGTCCAAGGCGCGCGCATTTTCACCTCAACACACGGTTACTGCCTCGATACCTTCACTGTTCTCGAAGAATCTGGCCGCCCCGTTGGAGATAATCTCGCGCGTATCGAAGAAATAAAATCGGCGCTGATACTGAGTTTTGCGGACAAACATCAGGCTGCACGAGCTCCGCAGTATAGACAAACGCGAAAGGACAAATACTTCGCCAGTAAGGTTGTCGTACGCTTGCTTAATCATCCTGGACGCCTGTACTCCACCCTCGAAATCAACTGCCCTGATCACCCCGGTATTCTTGCTGCCGTCGGCAAATTATTCGTTGAAGAATCGATCAATATAAAAGATGCCCGCATAACTACACTTGGCGAAAGAGTCGAGGATCTGTTCTACATAACGAACAGCGCCAACAAGCCCATAACCGACGAAACCGAAATCGAAAACTTGATCGCCAGTGCGCAAGAAACCCTCGAAAAAAGACTCGAGAGTTAAGCCAGACAAAACACCGAGACTCGAATTCAAAGCGAAAAAGCGAAGAAGCACAAAAGGACACTGAAAACATGCTCACGGTATACGGTATCGCAAACTGCGATACCATAAAGAAGACAAAGAAATGGCTTGAGTTAAACAACCATGATTTTAGATTTCATGATTACAAAAAGCTGGGCTGCGATGCGACGCTCGCGGCTAAGCTAGTGGAGACATTCCCCATCGACCTGCTTATCAACAAACGCGGCACAACCTGGCGCAAGCTGCCAGAAGAAGAACAGCGGAACCTAAACGCCGAAAGCGCCCTCGCCCTGATTCAGCGCGAATCGTCGATTATTAAACGGCCAATATTACACAGTGGCGATCGATGGCTGATTGGCTACGACGAAGACGCCTTCGCGTCTCTCAACAACCGGTAACGAAATTTGGAGTTCGGACGATGACAGCAATACACAGCTACGGTTTTGGCCTCGCCACCGAAAATAGCGCTGGCGAAGTTATAGAAGTTTACTACCCTCACTTTGGCCTCGATGCGGAAGCCGACTTTGCGACTGAGGTGTTAACTTGCTGCGGTCTCGAGACTGGCCAAAGTGGCTATGTGAAACTCGACGAACCTCTGCGAGAGCGCCTACGAACGCATCTTGGCGCGTTGGCGAGCAGCGAAAAAACGCTCGTGCTCTGCGTACTCGGCGCTGATACGCCCCCGGCAACCGTCGCGGAGGCCTTTCTGAAACTGCACCTTCTCTCTGCACGTCTTGTCAAACCTCATGCGCTAAACCTCAATGGCATGTTCGGCGTACTGCATAATCTCGCCTGGACTAACGAGGGCCCTATCGATCTTGCCGAACTGCCTGACAGACAGCTAGCAGCGCGGTTGCAGGGGCGCCAGCTTAGCGTCACGTCGGTGGATAAATTCCCTAAGATGAGCGATTACATTGTTCCGTCGGGCGTTCGCATCGCCGATACCGCTCGTGTGCGCCTAGGCGCTTACCTCGGCGAAGGCACCACCGTAATGCATGAAGGATTTATTAATTTCAATGCAGGGACCGAGGGGCCGGCTATGATCGAAGGTCGAATTTCCGCGGGCGTCATGGTTGGCGCGAACAGCGATCTCGGCGGTGGCTGTAGCACAATGGGCACGCTTTCAGGGGGCGGCAAGCAGGTAATCTCTGTCGGCGAAAACTGCTTAATCGGCGCCAATGCAGGAATCGGTATACCGCTCGCAAACGGCTGCGTCATCGAAGCGGGACTCTATGTGACCGCCGGCACCAAGGTGCAGCTTCTCAACACACAGGGCGAGCTTCAGCGCAACTGCAAGGCGATGGACCTCGTCGGCGTTGAAGGGTTACTGTTCCGCCGCAATTCGCTTAGCGGCGCCGTTGAGTGCCTACCGCTGCAGAGTGAAGTGGAACTCAACGAAGAATTGCATGCACACAATTAATATACTCCCGCGTCGATAGGAATCTACTAGTCTATGAGCGCCTCGCCTACCATTGAACTCGCGCAGCAGCTGATCAAGCGCCCTTCAGTCACACCCGCAGACGAAGGCTGTCAGCAGTTGATGGCAGAGCGTTTAGAAGCACTTGGCTTTGTCTGCGAAAGCCTATGCTTCGAAGATGTCGACAACCTTTGGGCGGTGCGCGGAGAATCCGGCCCCCTGTTAGTCTTCGCAGGGCATACTGACGTTGTTCCCACCGGCGATAGCCAGAACTGGGATCACGCCCCCTACTCTGCGCTTGTTAAAGATGGAATGCTCCACGGCCGCGGCGCTGCAGACATGAAAGGCAGTCTTGCCGCGATGATCACCGCGTGTGAGGCAGCAGTAGCAAAGGCCCATCCCTCGCTAGACACTCTTCGGTTAGGGTTTCTCATCACAAGCGACGAAGAAGGTATTGCTGCAAACGGCACGCGCCGCGTCATCGATACATTAGTCTCGCGAGGCGAACAGATTAACTACTGCGTTGTAGGCGAACCGAGCAGTAACGCGGCGGTTGGCGACACGATAAGAATCGGACGCAGAGGTTCCCTCAGCGCAGCGCTGACTATTTTTGGCAAGCAGGGCCACGTCGCCTACCCTCATCTCGCAGACAACCCGATACACCGTGCAATGCCGGCGCTTGCCGAGCTGTCAGCGGTGACATGGGACTCGGGAAACGACGCCTTTCCGCCAACGACGCTCCAAATTTCAAACATCGCAGGCGGCACTGGCGCCAACAATGTGATCCCGGGCTCATGCAAAATAGAGTTCAATTTCCGCTTCTCAACCGAAAGCACTCATGAAGGGTTAATCGCAAAAACGACTGAGCTATTCGACGCCCATGCCCTCGATTACAAAATCGATTGGCATTTATCCGGCGAACCATTCTTGACAAAACCGGGCCTACTTCGCAACGCCATGGAAGCGAGCATCGAGGAAATTACCGGCTTAAAGACAGAACAGTCCACGGCGGGTGGTACCTCCGATGGCCGTTTTATCGCACCAACGGGCGCCGAGGTAGTGGAGCTCGGACCCTGTAATGCGACGATACATCAGGTAAACGAACGAATTAGCACGGCAGACCTTGATACGCTGGCGTTGATCTACGAACGTCTGATCGAGAAAATAGCAGAGGGTGTAAACGCTTAAGGCTTTGGGGTGAGGTACACGTCGAAGCGGCTGCTACTGCCTTTATACTGAATATCCGGCACACGATTACCCAGTGCGGGCGCGGATTTGCTACGCTTAACGACAACTCGTCTGCACGCAATAGCACAGGCATGATGCCAAAGTGCATCGGCATCGTCCGCTGCGCCAAGCAGTTCTTGCAGTGCAAACATGTCTTTTTTTACCCTTGCACTCTTCTTGGACTCGGGGAACATGGGATCGAGATAGACAACATCGACACTCCCTACTCCACTTAACGTGTCACTCTTGAGTTCAACGAAGTCGCGATTAAGAAGAGTAAGCCTGCGACATGCATCACCGACTGCCGACTGTGGCGAGGCGAGCCCTCGCATGAGTCCGTCGTTGAGCAGAGCAAACACCATTGGGTCTCGCTCCAACATTGTGACTTCGCAGCCCTGACTCGCCAAAAAATAGGCATCTTTGCCAAAGCCGGCAGTTGCGTCTAACACGCTTGGCCTGGAAGACCCTTTGATACCAACAGCCTTACTTAGCCCCTGTTGCTTCACTGCACTCGCTACGCGGTAATTGAGCGCAGGTGCCGAAAAATCGACTGCCACCGCGCTTGAATCAGCAGCATCGACGCGTTTAAGACTCAATTTTTCCGCCACCCGAACGAGGTGGAAGTCCTCGGTCATACTAGCCACACTATAAGAAGTAGGCCGAATAGTATCCGGTAGATAACAAACGGCAACACGCCTACTTTTGGTAGTAGGCGCATGAAAAGATGGATCGTTAGGAAAGCGGTCAGCGCAGAGACTGCTGCCGCAAAGCCTAGAGTCGAGTAATCAACTGCTGAGGAAACCGCACGAGTATCAACGAGCAGCGCAAGGCCACTGGCCAATATAATCGGTATAGAAAGCAAGAAAGAGAATCGAGCTGAGTCCTCTCGACTAAATCCGAGAAACCTTGCAGCAGTCATTGTCACACCTGAACGCGAGGTACCCGGGATAAGTGCGAGTGCCTGCGCGGCGCCAATCAAGAACGCACCCGAGACGGAAAGCTGCGAGATGGCTACGGTGCGCGCCCGCCGCGAGCCGGAGCGATCTGCGAGCCATAACAAGACGGCAAAAACGATTGACGTCGTCGCAACCAGAGCAAGGGAGCGCGCATTCGCTTCAATTATCGATCTGAATAAAAATCCCGCGGCTCCCGCAGGCAAAGTTGCCACAGCCAATTTGAAGGCAAGGCGTGAATCTTCATTTGCCGACCGCGTTAACAACCACTCCAAAAAGCCCGTAAATAACCTCAATAATTCGTGTCGCAGGTAGACAATCACGGCAACCAATGTACCAAGGTGCACTGCAATATCGAGAGTCAGACCTTGATCTTCCCAACCGAAAAGCACCGCAGGCAAAAGCAAGTGGCCAGAGGATGAAACTGGCAGGAACTCCGTCAGACCTTGAAGGATCGCGAGTACTGTTACTTGAAGGGTATTAATTTACAACCTCCTAATTTTGCTCGCCTATTGCCGATAAGCGGGATAGCTCTAGTATTCTAGGTGTTCTTTAACGTAATTGGGCCTGATAGACGAGGCATCACCAACTAACCCTGCAGAGAGACGCTTGGTGGCGAGCTGGGCCATAACTTCAAGGCTAACGCTGGGATTGAAATAGGAAATACCTCTAGCGCATGCCTCAGCGCGCAGGCGCAAACCCTCCTCCGAGCCCCAAACCTCTCCGAGCAGCACAGCTTCCTCTACTCCCTCGGGGAAAAGCAATTGCTCCGGGCTTGCTACCTGTTCTCTACCGAGTAACCGAACGCCATGCAAATCGTCAGAGGCGTAAGCAGCAAAATAAAATTCGCCTTCTCGAGCCGGAAGCGCAACGAAAAAAGTATTAGCCTCCGTCGCCTCGGCTGCCGCGAGAGCGAGAACAGCAAGGTTGGATAGAGCGATACCTGGCGTGCGATTTGCCATAGCGAGAGCCTGCGCTACGCCGACGCCTATCCTAAGCCCTGTGAACGAGCCCGGGCCGGCCATAACCGCGATAGCAGTCAGGTCTTTCAGCACAATATTCGCCGACTGAGTGATCTCAGCGACTAGGGGCAGTAAATTTTGCGCGGATTTGCGCTCCTCAGCACCAAATCTCTGGTGAAGGACCTCTGCTGCTAAGCCCACGGCGCAGCGGGAAGCGGAGGTATCGATTAGTAGTATAGAGGAATGAGACATGAGTTTTCGCCTTATAAAGAAATCTGCCCTTGGGCGGTGCCGCATATTCTACACACAAAAAAGTCCCTCTTAGCATGCTAAGAGGGACTTTTATCACAAAGCTCTAAAACTAGATGCTAGGTAAACTCACAGCGGCTAGAGAGCCTATGCGCAAGCTTATTTGCGCTTCTTGGCAGCTGCTTTTTTCTTCGCAGGCGCTTTTTTGGCAGCAGGCGCTTTCTTCGCTACCGCTTTCTTCTTAGCAGGCGCTTTCTTCGCTACCGCATTTTTCTTAGCAGGCGCTTTTTTGGCTACTGCTTTTTTAGCGGGGGCTTTCTTAGCAGCTGCTTTCTTCTTGGCAGGTGCCTTCTTTGCTACTGCCTTTTTCTTAGCAGGTGCCTTCTTTGCTACTGCCTTCTTCGTTGCAGGCGCCTTTTTGGCTGCTGCCTTTTTCTTGGCAGGTGCCTTCTTTGCTACTGCCTTTTTCTTAGCAGGTGCCTTCTTTGCTACTGCCTTCTTCGTTGCAGGCGCCTTTTTGGCTGCTGCCTTTTTCTTGGCAGGTGCCTTCTTTGCTACTGCTTTCTTTTTAGCAGGTGCCTTCTTTGCTACTGCCTTCTTTTTAGCAGGTGCCTTTTTCGCTACCGCTTTCTTCTTAGCAGGTGCTTTCTTCGCTACTGCTTTCTTCTTAGCAGGTGCTTTCTTTGCTGCTGCTTTCTTTTTGGCAGGGGCTTTCTTTGCTACTGCTTTCTTCGCTACTGCCTTTTTCTTTGCAGCTGGCTTGGCTTTAGCGACTTTCTTAGGAGCAGCTTTCTTAGCTGCAGCACGCTTAGTCACCTTCTTCTTGGGCTTCTTAGCTTTCTTAGCAGCTGCTTTCGCTTTCGCAGCGGCCTTCTTAGCAGCAGCTTTTGCTTTCAAAGCGGCTTTCTTGGCAGCAGATTTTTCTTTCGCAGCGGCTTTCTTAGCATCAATTTTCGCTTTAGCCGCAGCCTTTTTAGCTGCTTTAGCAGCTTTCGCTGCAGCAGCTTTAGCCTGCTTCTTCTTGAAGTTAGCGGTGAATGCTTTCACTGCCTTATCTAATGCAGCCTGCGCCTTCTCTGCGTCTGCTACCTTCTTAGCAGCAGCCTTAGCTACGGCCTCGGCAGCATTAACGCGGGCTTTGGCAGCGCGCGTCTTGGCATTGATCGCTGCAGCCTTTGCTGCCGCCTTCTTAGCCGCAGCTTTCGCAGCGGTTGCCGCTTTCTTGCTTACAGCAGTTTTTGCTTTAGCTGCAGCCTTTGTTGCTACCGCAGCCTTCTTGCTTGATGCAGAGGCGATTTTAGCAGCGGCCACTGATTCTTTAGTTAGTTTAGACAACACGCCTTGCGCTTTTTCTAACGCTGGGCTTGTTACCTTTGCAGCAGGCTTTTTCGCTGCTGGACTACGTTTTGCTTTCGCTTTCGCTTTAACTTTAGCCATGCTCGATTTTCTCCTAGGTTATGAATCGTACCCGCTGCTGTTTCTATGCACTCCAAAGTTACTTCTATCGAATTAGGAGTCCATCAAGCTTGTATTCACAGCCGCAGTTTTTCGCTTTAGCCTGTTACATATTCGTTCTTAGTTCTTCCCGAACGTGTTCGGAACATCCAAACTAACACCTTAACGACTTTGCAAACAGTGATCGTATAGAGATGCTGAATAAAAGAAACTCTTTAGTCAACCCACATACATTCACCGAGTAACTACGGTGATACGCTATGTTTCGCTTGCAGTCCAAAAAACTTTAAGAAAAAAGTGAATAAATTTTAATCGATTACAACTTTATCGCGAATAGAAATGAACGATTTGAGGGCATGGTTCAGAAGATTTTTTCGTTATAGCTGATGTTGCGACGCAGAGAGGAGTCTTAAACGCACGACGCAGCCCGTTATGAAAAAGAGTATGGAAAATAGCATCAAAAAGAAAACACAAAGAAACGGGTAAGAAAGTGGGCAACTGAAAAGCTAAACAGTAAAAAGCTCGGGCAAGCCGAGCTTTTTATTACTGCTTATATATCGCGCCTTAGAGCAATGGCAACAGGCTATCTAGAAAGTATTGAATCTATTTGCTGTCGAATTTCGTCGACAGGAGCCAACCCATTAACCTTGACGACACTAACGTTAACGCCTTTAGATGCTGCTTCACTATAGAAGCCTACCAAAGGTTCTGTTTGCTCATGGTAAACCTGCAATCTCTTACGAATCGTCTCCTCTTGATCGTCCTCGCGCTGAACCAATTCCTCACCAGATTCGTCGTCAATGCCTTCCTTTGCAGGCGGGTTGAACTCAACATGATAGACACGACCCGAACCTGGATGGACACGGCGACCACTGAGGCGCTTTACGATTTCATCGTCGGCCACATCAATTTCTAGCACGCAGTCGATTTCGACGCCCGCATCAACCATCGCTTCAGCCTGAGGAATAGTCCTCGGGAACCCATCGAAGAGAAAGCCATTGGCGCAATCTGCCTGTGTAATCCGCTCTTTTACCAGAGCGATTATGATTTCATCCGTTACCAAGCCGCCGGATGCCATGACTTCACCGACTTTCAAGCCCAATTCGGACTTCGCAGCAACGGCCGCGCGCAACATATCGCCTGTAGATATCTGAGGGATACCAAGCTTTTCAGTAATGAATTGCGCTTGTGTCCCTTTGCCGGCTCCCGGTGCGCCCAAAAGTATTAGTCTCATCTTTCGCTCCTTTAATTTATAATTCTAGCCATCCAAACCGCCAACTATAACCCAGATTGCTTGGCTAAATCCCACAGATGATCGAGTTCTTCGAGGCTCTTATCCTTAAATTCGGTTTCTTCGTTGTGCAATTGTTTTTCGATAAAACGAAATCGTGCTTCGAACCGCGCATTGCAGCCGCGCAACGCGATTTCCGGCTCGACTTGAACATGCCTTGCGAGATTCACGGAGGCGAACAAGACATCACCTAGTTCATGTTCGATCTCCTTCGCCTCACCCTGCGCGATAGCCTCTTCTAGCTCGGCGATCTCCTCCTTTAGTTTCGCAAGAACCGGCTCTATCGTTCCCCAATCGAAGCCTACGCTCGCAGCCCTTTTCTGAAGCTTTCGTGCACGCTCCATGGCTGGGAGCGCTCTGGGCACATCATCTAGGAGGCTTAAGGGCGAATCGCTCGGTTCTAGCCCTGCCGATTTGAGCTTTTGGCGCTTTTCTTCGCGCTCAATTTCTTTGATCGCGTCCCAATTTGTTACTACCTGTTCGGCGCTAAGCTCTTTGGTCGCGCCGAAACTCGCAAGTGTCCCATCGGGAAAAACATGCGGATGCCGGCGAAGTAATTTTTTAGTCACGCCCGCAGCAATATCGTCGAAATCAAAACTTCCGCCTTCGCGTGCTAATTGCGCATAGAACACAATCTGAAAAAGCAAATCCCCCAACTCGTCCTCGAGTTCAACCATACTGCCGCTTTCTATGGCGTCAGCCACCTCATAAACTTCCTCCAGAGTATGCGGAAGAAGGGATGCGATCGATTGTTTGAGATCCCAAGGGCAGCCCTGCACCGGATCACGCAATTTACTCATTAGGTCGATTAGCGAATCTATGTTGGTCATCATCTTGATCTTTCCTCAGAAATTGCAGCGACTACTTAAGTCAGTTTTAAGTCCGTTCAAAGACCGCCATCGACTCGACGTGAGTTGTATTGGGGAACATATCCATCACTCCGGTAGATTTTAGCTGATAGCCTGCTTTAACGAGTTCAGCGGTATCGCGCGCAAGCGAGGCCGGATTACACGAAATGTAAACGATTCGCGCGGCGCCTAATTGAGCAACCTCGTGAATGATCTCAAGAGCGCCAGATCGAGGTGGATCTAATATGACCTTCGTGTAGTTTCTTGAAGCCCAGACCTCTCCCTTAAAGGACTTAGCAAGATTTGCGGCGTAAAATTCAGTGTTAGTTAATCCGTTTTGAGCCGCATTCTCGCCTCCGCGATGAACCATTTCTTCGCTTCCTTCAACGCCAACAACACTGCCACATAGCGTTGCGGCCGCAAGGGTGAAGTTGCCTGAGCCGCAAAACAGATCTAGAACGTCATCCTCTTTACTGAGCTCCAGAAGGTCCAATGCCTTCTTGACTATCTTGCGATTGATCCCCGCGTTTACCTGAGTGAAATCCATCGGGTGAAAGCCCAGCTCAAGTCCAAAATCCGGTAAGAAATAACTTAGCCTATCAGTGTCGCGAAGAGGCCAAAGCCTCGTCACGGTATCAACGCCTCCAGATTGCAAATAAATCTCTACGCGGTGCTCCTTCGCGAAGGCAGTGAGCGCGTCGAGATCAGCTGCGCTAAGCTCGGCTAGATGCCTCACCACTAACGCAACGACAAGCGGCTCATTGAGATCGGGCGCGCTTTCACCGACAGCGACTTCGATTTGCGGTATTTCCATTCTCCCGTCGAGCTCACTGAACAACACTCGCAGAGGCGCAATGAGTTTTGCTACCTCTGCCACGAGCACTTCACAGTTGTCCATCTCTGCAACGAAACTGCTGTATTTCTCTCGGAATCCTACAAGTGCACCACCCTTTTTTGAAACGAATCGCGCAGCCAGACGCGCCTTGCGTCGGTAGTGAAAATCCGTGTCTCGCAGGGTTGGCAATATCTCAACGTCTATCAATTCGTGACCAAGTGCTTGAGCCATTTGCTCTAGGAGCACAGATTGCTTGAACTCGATCTGTGCAGCAGGGTCCAAATGCTGCAACGAACAGCCGCCACAGGTCCCAGCAAACGCACAGGGCGGAGTCACACGAAGTGGTGACGCCTGATGCACCGAATCAGTGCGCAGCTCATCGTAACTATTGCGACGCCGCACATAGCTGGCCGTAACACGTTCGCCCTCGAGCGCGCCGTCGACGAACGCCACTTTGCCATCGATATGAGCAATACCTCTGCCTTCATGGCTCAGCGAGGTAATTTCAAGCTCAACCGGTTCGGCAGGAAGTTTTTGTTTACGAAATCTTCGTTTACTCATAAAGGAATTGTCTCGATAAATTAATGCTAAACCTGCCTGACGGGCCAGGGGGTACTTTATAGGGCCCAGTAGGCGCTTGAGGATTGAGGTTTAAGGCAATTGACGTTTAGGCGAACACCCCGGTAGAAAGATAACGATCGCCTCTGTCGCACACGATAGCAACAATCGTTGCATTCTGGACCTGCTGACTGAGTGCCAACGCCGCAAAAACTGACCCGCCCGATGAGACGCCGCAGAATATACCTTCCTCTCGTGCTAGCGCGCGCATCGTCTGTTCCGCGTCGCTTTGTCTCACATCAATGACGCGATCAACACGTGTGCGATCGAATATTTTGGGTAGATAGGCTTCGGGCCAACGCCTGATGCCGGGGATTTTTGAGCCCTCCTGCGGCTGCAAACCGACGATTTCAATGTCTTGGCTCTGCTCTTTCAAGAATCTTGATACCCCCATTATCGTCCCGGTTGTGCCCATTGAGCAGACGAAATGGGTAACTTCACCTTCGGTATCGCGCCAAATTTCTGGGCCGGTGCTCCTGTAGTGCGCATCTGGGTTATCTTGATTTGCGAATTGATCGAGCACTAAGCCTCGACCCTCCGCTTCAAGCCGCTGTGCTAAATCTCTTGCGCCCTCCATACCCTCATCCGGAGAGACCAGAATGAGCTCTGCGCCGTAGGCTGCCATCGCCGCTTTGCGTTCCTCGCTCATGTTGTCGGGCATGATGAGAATCATCTTGTAGCCCTTTGCGGCTGCCACCATCGCCAGCGCGATACCAGTGTTTCCGCTCGTTGCCTCGATTAGTGCATCACCAGGTTTGATCGATCCACGCAGTTCTGCCTGAACGAGCATATTAAGCGCAGGCCTGTCTTTTACCGATCCACCAGGATTATTACCCTCCAGCTTGACCAGAATGCGGTTAGTTGTATCTCCGGGTAACTTCTTGAGCGCTACCAGAGGCGTGTTGCCAATCAAAGATTCTATCGACTGTAGACGCATGTAAGATAATCCTCAAAGCTAGGTCGCATAACAGTGGTGGTTAAGCACGCAGCTACATACACTGCGGTGGATTGTTGCACGGAAAGTGACCCGCGCCCAAACCGCTTGAACGATCTCACCGAGCATCAGCGACGCGGCCTAGGCATAAAAAGACTACGGCTGTTGAGCGGCCTCGTGCCCAGATGTTCGGCGAGTGCACGCCTTAGAATATGCTTCGCAAATTTCGCGTTTTCGGGGGATTCAAAATCCGCCTCTCTCAATGCAATGATAGCGCTACCTGGTATAAGAGTTTCACCGTGTTCTAAATCGCTAATCGCCCCAGAGCCTCCCTGCAGGTGATCAGGGGTTTCTCTTGCTAGTGTAAATCCACGCTTAGCATCAAACCGGTATCGATCAGTCTCTTTAATCTCATGATGAAATTCACAGTCCGATTCGAGATTTAAGCCATACCCAAGCTCGGACAAAAGACTTAGCTCGAAGTGCCTGAGCACGGAGTCGATACGCGAAACGCCTTGGAGGGAAACGAGCGTGTCTTGGTAGAAACCGTAAAGCGCCCGATGCTCTTCGTGATCCTGCAGCAGCCTAGTCAGAAGTTCGTTGATGTAGAGGCCGCTAAAAAGTCGTGTCGCTTCGAGCCTGAGCGCTTCGTGCATGGGCTCGACACCGGTGAGTGTTTTTAGATCGGTGCGCCCGCTGAGACTTATGAGCAGTGGCTGAAAGGGTTGTAGTATAGAGCGCGTTCGCGATTTTTCTCCCCGCGCGCCGCGTGCTACTGCGCGCAGTCTTCCGTAGTCGACGGTAAAAAAGTCAATTAAAAAACTGCTGTTTTGGAATGGTGTGCGATGGAGCACATAGGCAGGCTGCAGGGCAATTCTGGCATCCACTCAACTGTTTCTCCTGCTAAACCAAGGGCTCTAGGCAGCCAGCTATGCTGCAATAAGTCCCTATCGGTCGCTGTAACCCAAACTCTGCAGCGCCCTTTCGTCGTCCGCCCAACCTGATTTCACCTTCACCCAGAGGTGGAGCATCACTTTGCAATCAAAGCTAATTTCCATATCTTCTCGCGCGGCAGTCCCTATCTGCTTCAACCGATCACCCTCGGCACCAACAATAATTCGCTTCTGCCCTTTCCTATCGACCAGAATAAGACCGTGAATATGCAGCGTCGCTCCAAGTTGTTCGAACTTCTCTATTTCGACGGTGACATCATAAGGCAGTTCGTCACCTAGCTGGCGCGTCACTTTTTCGCGAATGAGTTCAGAGGCGAGAAATCTTGAACTTCGGTCTGTGACCTGATCATCTGGGAACAAGAACTGACTCTTAGGCAGATAGCTGCGAATGAGACCTTCGAGCGGCTCCAAATTGTGCCCTCCGAGTGCAGATACAGGCACTATTTCGGCAAATTGACGCTTCGTCGACAGCTCAGCGATATGGGGAAGCAGCTGCGCCTTATCTTTCACGAGATCAATCTTGTTGATAATCAATAACACCGGCACTTCGCTGTATTGAAGCGCCTCAAGAACGCGCTCATCTGCCTCGTTCCAACTAAATCTCTCAACGACGAACAGCACAACATCAACATCTTTGATGACATTATGTACGGTTTCGTTCATCACCCGATTCAGTGCCTTGCCGGTAGGCGCATGCAAGCCGGGCGTGTCGACGAAGAGACATTGCGCGTCATTTTCGGTGCTAATACCCAGAATGCGGTGGCGAGTGGTTTGAGGCTTGCGTGAGGTGATACTAATTTTTTGTTTAAGCATATGATTGAGCAAGGTTGACTTGCCCACATTGGGTCGCCCTACGATCGCAACGAAACCACAGCGCGTTTCGATGTCTTCCTCGCGAGCCTCGACGTCCTTCTCAATCACTTACTTTCTCCTAATACGAGCAGCGCTCGTTCGGCCGCGGCTTGTTCCGCTTCTTTTTTGCTCTCACCTACCCCGTCGAAGGTCTCTGCAACTCCTTCAATGCGGCATTCGACTCTGAACACCTGCTCGTGTGCTGCGCCTTCGATGGAAACGATGTCATACACGGGCAGTGCAGTTTTCCTCGCCTGCAGGAGTTCCTGGAGCGCCGTTTTGCTGTCCTTCTCTGCAGATGGTTTATGGCCACTGTTCTTGTCGATAGCTACGAGCCTCCTTATCAAGGCCGTCGCTGCTGACAGGCCGCCATCGAGATAGACAGCTGCTATGACTGCCTCGACGGCGTCGGCTAGAATCGAATCACGCTCACGCCCCCCGCTCTTTGACTCCCCGCTTCCGAGGTTTAAATACTCGCCCAGACCGATCGCGCGCGCGTGAGCGGCAAGTGCCGGCTTGCTCACCATACTAGCCCTGAGCCGGCTAAGATCTCCCTCTGTCGATTTGCGTCGCTGCGTGTACAGCATTTCCGCGACGACGAATCCGAGTACCGAATCACCAAGAAATTCGAGCCGCTCGTTATGATTCGCGCTTGCACTGCGATGAGTGAGCGCCAAGCGCAGGAGGGACTTATCTGTGAACTCGTAGCCAAGTTGCTTAGTCAAACGGCCGAGACTCATATCACTCGATGAACTCATGATCACTTTTGCTCCTAGGTCTTCACCGCCAAACGAATCACTGACTATTCGGGTTGTGCAAAGAAGGCGTTGTTCTCAAACGTAGGAAAATTCAGTCCTGGGTCTTTATGTAACCAAACCGCTATCGCCTTGCCGACAATATTGTCCTCGGATACAGGCCCCCATACTCGACTATCGGCGCTATTCTCTCTGTTATCGCCGATCATAAAATAGTGTTTTGGCGGCACTATCCAACTTGTGCGCCCCCTCGAAGAATTAACGCTTGGAATATGCTGTGTCGCATGTGTGACACCGTTGTAGGTCGCAGAGTTAAGTACGCCGTCCAGGGGTCCAATACCGGTATCCACCTTAATGTTGGCAACAAATTCTTCAGGAATGATTTCACCGTTAACAAAGAGGCGCTGGTTTTCATAGCGAATGGTATCACCCGGCAGACCGATGACCCGCTTGATATAGTATTGATCAACGTGTGGTGGGATAAAAACCATTATTTCGCCTCGCTGAGGTTCTGCCACATCGAGTATTTTCGTTCCTACCACGGGAAGTCTTAGCCCATAGGCGAACTTGTTTACGAGAATAAAATCACCGACTTTTATCGTAGGAATCATTGAGCCAGTCGGCACTTGATAGGGTTCGAACAAGAACGAGCGCAGCATCAACACAAACAGCAAGACGGGGAAGAAGGATTTCGCATACTCGGTTAGCAAAGGCTCTTGGAGGAGTCTGCGGGTCTCTTGTTCAACTTGTTCGCCGCTCAGTCTTGGATCGTTGCTGGCGCGCGCTGCAAACGCTTCTGCCGCTTTTACGCGCCCGCCCTTAACTAGCAGGCTATCGAGCAGCCAGATAACACCACAGCCTGCAACGAGGCAAACAAGTACTAACGAAAAATCGATATCCATTTAAAACTTCCTTCTCTTAGCTGTCGACTTTAAGCACGGCGAGGAAAGCCTCTTGGGGGACTTCAACATTCCCCACTTGCTTCATTCGCTTCTTACCGGCTTTCTGCTTCTCTAAGAGTTTCTTCTTGCGAGTAATGTCGCCACCATAACATTTCGCGGTCACATTCTTACGAAGTGCTTTAACTGTCTGACGAGAAATGATCTGCCCGCCGATCGCCGCTTGAATGGCTACATCGTAGAGCTGGCGAGGGATTAGCTCTTTCATTTTTTCAACAAGCGCCCGGCCCTTACTCAGCGCATGATCCCGATGCACAATCAAAGCTAACGCATCGACTCTGTCTCCGTTAATGAGCACATCTAAACGCACAAGCGACGCTCGATCAAAACGCAGGAATTGATAGTCGAGCGACGCATAGCCACGGCTTACTGATTTGAGCCTGTCGAAAAAGTCGAGCACAACCTCGTTCATAGGCAATTCGTAACTCAGAGAAACTTGCTTGCCGATGAACTGCATATCGCGCTGAACGCCACGTTTGAGAACGCAAAGCGTAATAACGCTACCGAGGTGTTCATGCGGGACGAGTATGTTCGCGAGTACTATCGGTTCCCGCATCTCCTGAATCGAGGCAACGGGAGGCAAGCGGGATGGGCTGTCGACCATCACCACATCGCCGTTATTCATCAATACCTCATAGACAACGGTCGGCGCGGTGGTAATCAGGTCGAGATCATACTCTCGTTCGAGACGCTCCTGGATGATCTCCATATGGAGCATACCGAGGAAACCACAGCGGAACCCAAACCCTAGCGCATCTGAATTTTCTGGTTCGTACTGCAACGACGAATCATTGAGCGTGAGTTTAGACAATGCGTCTCTAAACGCTTCGAAGTCATCGGATGACACAGGGAATAGGCCCGCATAGACCTGTGGCTTTATGCGTTTAAACCCAGCGAGCGCTTCAACCTCTGGCGTGCTAGCAAGCGTTATGGTGTCACCAACTGGTGCACCGAGAATTTCCTTAATGCCTGCGACGACAAATCCAACCTCACCTGCGCCGAGCGAGGGCAGTTCGGTGCGTTTGGGTGTGAAGACGCCGACGCTATCGACAATATGCGCTTTACCAAGGGACTTAGAAATTATCTTGTCGCCCTTCTTGAGCGTCCCCGCCATTACCCTGACTAACGACACAACACCGAGGTAATTATCGAACCACGAGTCGATGATGAGCGCCTGCGTTTTCGCCTCGCGATCGCCGACGGGCGCTGGAATCTTTGCAACGATTTCTTCGAGAATATCTTCTATGCCCATGCCAGATTTTGCGCTGGCACACACAGCGTCCTGCGCATCGATACCGATGATTTCCTCGATTTCGATTTTCACGCGCTCAGGCTCAGCCTGAGGAAGATCCATTTTATTGAGCACCGGAAGTACTTCCAGACCCTGCTCTATCGCCGTGTAGCAAGTCGCTACCGACTGCGCCTCGACCCCCTGCCCCGCATCGACGACCAACAGTGCGCCTTCGCATGCTGCGAGTGATCGCGACACCTCATAGGTAAAGTCGACATGCCCCGGTGTATCAATAAAGTTAAGCTGATAGCGAATGCCGTCACGCGCCTTGTAGTAGAGCGTCACACTTTGGGCCTTAATCGTAATCCCGCGTTCGCGTTCAATATCGAGGCTGTCGAGAATTTGCTCCGCCATTTCACGCTGAGTGAGGCCACCGCAGGTCTGAATAAACCGATCGGCAAGCGTCGACTTACCGTGGTCGATATGGGCGATGATAGAAAAGTTACGAATATGGCTTAGGTCGGTCACAGAGTTAGCGTCGCAGAGTAAAGTTCGGTGAGAGATAGCAAGGCTATCCGGAAGCCGGCAAGTCTACAGTATCTGGCGAATTCTGTCAGGAAGTTTGAGCGCGAGCATCACTGCTGCATGCCGCGTGATTCGGTGTCGGGATGCCCGGCAACAGCATACTCAGGGGCATGCTGCTGCCTATCGTTTGAGGGACTGGGAGAGCGCCGATTAGGGCTTGAGTTCCAGTGAAAGCGTGGTGCCTTGGCCTTGTCGCATGATGCGAATCTGTACAAAGCCGCTCTCGGGCAGAGCCTCCGCTATGGCGGCGAACTCGCTGACAGAAGTGACTGGCTCTCGGTTCAATGAAGTCACCACGTCGCCTTCCTGCAGACCCGCCTCTCTGCCGGGTCCGTCTTCGACCTGAGCAACACGCACACCATCGATTCCGGCAACCTGCCTGGTCTCGTCGCTGAGTTCGGCTACTTTGAATCCTAGCGGATTCGCTCTCTCGGGCGCTGTATCGACAACCGCCACCGACGATTCGTTTGTAGGCGAACTCCCCAGGACAACCGTCACCCGCTGTATCTCTCCGTTGCGCATGAGTCGCACAGCCGCTTCAGTCCCTGGCTGATATTGGCCTACATAGAAAGGCAGATCGGTGAAATATTCGATTTCATGGCCGTTGAACTCGACGATGATATCCTCATCCTCGATTCCCGCGCTGGCGGCGGGACTGTCATCCATTACGCCATCAACGAAGGCACCGCGCGGACGATCCATCTCAAAAATTTCCGCCAGCGCATAGTCAACCTCGCGCATGCGTACACCGAGCAGCCCGCGTTCAACCGCACCAGACTCCTTTAGCTGAGCTACAACGTTCATCGCTACATTGCTCGGAATCGAAAACGAGATGCCGTTTGAACCGCCAGTGCTGCTGAGTATCTGCGAATTAATACCGATGACATCGCCCTCGAGGTTAAACAGAGGCCCCCCGGAGTTTCCTTGGTTGATCGCCACATCGGACTGGATAAATGCCATATAGTTATAGGCAGAATTTCCAGGCACGGAGCGCCCTTTCGCGCTCACGATTCCTGCCGCGGCTGAGAACTCGAGACCGAAGGGCGAGCCAATTGCCAATACCCAATCGCCAACTCTTACTGCCTCGGAATCGCCAAATTCGACAAAGGGTAGATTCTCTGCATTGAGCTTTAAAAGTGCGATATCCGATGGCTCATCGAGGCCCACGACCTCGGCATCGAAAACTCGGCGATCGTTGAGCGTTACTTGAATCTGATCAGCGCCTTCGACGACGTGGTTATTAGTAATCACATAGCCGTCCGCTGAAATTAGAAATCCAGAGCCTACGGCGCCCCGCTGCATCGGTGCTCGATCTTGACGCTGGATGTCTGGGCGCTGGTCTGGGCGCAATCCGCGCAGCAGCTCCTCTAGGTTTTCGTCGCTTATCTGTGGTCTCGCAGCCACCGTTCTCCGCGCAGATATCTCAACGATGGAGCTCGCGTTAGCTTCAACGAGATCGGCGAAATTGGGCAGTCCTGCTGCCGCAACTGCGTGGGTCGGCATGAGGGCCGGCAGAACAATCTGGCTAACAATCAAAAGGCCACCTAACAAGGCTTTCCTCGGCAGGAGGTAGTTGACTAGGAAGCTGGCTAGGTTTTTGGTTAAACAGCTGGCTAGGTTGGCTAGAGAGCAAACTAAGTGAGTGAAAGGCTTACTGCCCATGGCGATAACTCCTTAAACGTTCGTGAGCGACAGGGTCTGATACCAGGTTAACACGGCGGTAGGCAGGTCAAATGGAAATCAGACATCCCGGAGAACTATATGGGTCTCAACGAGAAAATTCCTAGTCTGGATCCAAATCAATTTGGACCGAACCGACGGATCAGGCTAGCGCCAAACGAAAACGCCCGATTCATGGGGCGTTACGTTCGATCCGGGCTTTTAACGTTGCGGCGGGTTTTCGATAGTTTCACTAACGAGTCTGTATAGCGGAGAGTCTTGGATATGTTCGATTCGAACCGGCTCGTCGACATTGAACGTCATACTGCTGATATAGTCGCGAAGCCGTTGCTGTGCCTCCGCATCAACCTCTGACCGCAGAGCTACGGGGATTTCATTGCCCGTTTCGTTAAGCGCCAAAGTTTGCGGCTGAGCAAATGCGCCCGAATCAGCGCGCTCAGTCGATTCGGCCACCGAAGGAATTGATGCGTCATTACCCGGCAGTGATGTTTGCAAAACAACGACGAAGGCGAGCGCTACAGACGCCGCAACAGCTATTTTTGCAACCCCTCGCGCCCAAGGCGCGGCGAGCACTGCGCTGTGATCAGCGCCGAACCCTTTCGCCTGACTCTCGGGTTTATCGTCATCCGATCTGCCCAATGTGTCAACCGCCTGCGCAACCCTATGAGCAAACCCATCGCTTAATTTGTACAACTCCGAGCCTTCACCGTGAATGATCGCCTGCGATGCGTTCAAGCGCGCCCATTTCGCGGCTATTTCAGGGCTAGACGAAGACAGTATGCGCCGAAGTTCGAACTCATTGGCCTCACCGTCGAGCAGTGCCGACAGCGCTTCATCGTTGAGTTGATCACCGCTGGTTCTTCCCGTCTCGTTAGTCTTCTCGTTCTCGCTCATCGCTGAGTCCTTATTTGGTCTTTAACTTGCCTATTTACTCGGTTGTCTATTTAGCAATTTAGCTATTTACTGAGTTGCCGATTTGCCTAGCAGCGCTGCTGCCTTACCGCAAACTTGCTTTGCCCTAAACCTACAAGTGAAGCTTAATCACTTTATCGATCGCTTCGCGCGCCCTGAATATACGCGATCGCACGGTGCCTACGGGGCAGTTCATCACCTCGGTGATGTCTTCGTAGCTCAGGCCGGAAAATTCGCGCAGTGTGAACGCGGTGCGCAAATCCTCTGGCAGCTCCTCGATTGCCTTCTCGACAGCCACTTTAAGTGCTGCCGTCGCAAGGCTCCCCTCCGGCGTCTCTTGATCGCGCAGCGGCGAGCCAATGTCCACGAGTTCGGCTTCGCCCGCATCGAGATCACTTGTCGGCGGGCGTCGACCCCGCGCGACCAGCGAATTCTTCGCTGTATTCACTGCGATGCGATAGAGCCACGTATAAAACGCGCTTTCTCCTCTGAACAGATGCAATGCCCGGTACGCCTTGATAAACGCCTCTTGGGTTACATCTTCGACTTCTTGATGGTCTTTGATAAATCGAGCCACCAGCGCCGCCACGCGATTCTGGTAGCGCAAGACGAGAAAGTTGAAGGCATTAGTATCGCCCGCTCTCACTCGATCAACTAGCTGCTGGTCGCTCGCATCGGCGCCGCTAAAACTCATTAATCAACTCCCTACTCCGTGCGTTCGACCTGCACCGAGGGGAACAAATGCATTCAGACACCTGAGTAGACAGCATCTCAGTGCAAAAGTTCTCAATTTCTATAAAATCACGGATTTCTTAGCCAGCCAGAATTTACATGCCATTGCACGTAGGCCAATCCACTCCTTTGGTGCCGGCGTATCTTTCAGGGCATAACGCATCGCCCGACTAAAATTTTACTTTTCTATTCAACAAGTTGAAGCATTACATGACAAACAGCGCTCTCCCCGCACAATTTGACATCCTTATCATCGGCAGCGGCGCCGCGGGGCTTACCCTCGCGTTAAAAACAGCCGATTTCGCCCGCGTCGCTGTATTGAGCAAGGGCGAGCTGAGCCAAGGCGCTACGTTCTACGCACAGGGCGGCATTGCTGCGGTGCTTGATAGCGAAGATAGCATCGAAGCGCATGTCGCCGACACGCTTACCGCAGGCGTAGGTCTATGCCACCCCGAGGTCGTCGAGCAGATTGTCGAACACAGTGCGGAAGCGGTCAGCTGGCTTGTCGATCAAGGCGTGCCCTTTACCACCGTCGACGGCGGCGCGGTTCACGCAAACCAAAAGAGAAGCGCTGCTAACCCCCCAAAACTCAGCGACCTGCACTTGACCAAAGAAGGCGGGCACAGTCACCGACGTATTATCCATGCGACCGATGCGACGGGTAAAGCCGTGTTCGAAACACTTAAGAACCGAGCACTCGCCCACCCCAATATACACTTGCTCGAAGCCTATACCGCCGTCGATCTAATTACGAAAGAGGGAGATGCGGGCAATACAATCTGCGTTGGTGCTTATGTTCTCAATCAATCGAACGAGACAGTTGAGTTGCTCAGTAGCAAGTTCGTCGCGCTTGCAACCGGCGGTGCGAGCAAGGCTTACCTTTATACGTCAAACCCTGACGGCGCGAGTGGCGATGGCATCGCCATGGCCTGGCGCGCAGGCTGCTCGGTGGCAAATCTCGAATTCAATCAGTTCCATCCGACCTGCCTGTATCACCCCCATGCCAAGTCATTTTTGATCACCGAAGCCCTTCGCGGAGAGGGGGCAACCCTCGAGCTACCCGATGGTTCGCGCTTTATGACGCGCTTTGATAGCCGTGAAGAACTCGCGCCTAGAGATATCGTCGCTCGCGCTATCGACCATGAAATGAAACGCCTCGGCTGTGACTGCGTCTACTTAAACATTACACATAAACCCGCTGAATTTATCAAAGAGCACTTTCCTACGATTTATACCCGCTGCCTTGAATTTGGCATCGACATTACTCGCGATCGCATACCCGTCGTACCTGCCGCCCACTACACCTGCGGCGGCGTCGTTGTGAACCAGCGCGGTATGACCGACATTATGAATCTCTATGCCATAGGCGAAACAAGTTTCACCGGTCTTCATGGCGCCAATCGCATGGCGAGCAATTCACTTCTCGAATGCTTTGTTATCGCCTTCGCAGCCGCGCAGGACATAGCAAACAGATTCGAAGCAACACCCCTCGAAGTCGATCTACCGGCATGGGATGCCAGCAGAGTTGTCGACTCCGACGACGAAATTCTCGTGTCGCATAACTGGGATGAACTCCGGCGCTGCATGTGGGATTTCGTTGGTATCGTTCGCAACGATGAGCGCCTGATTCGGGCAAAAAAGAGGATTAACCTGCTTCAAGAAGAAGTCATCGACTATTACAGACGACACCGCGTGACCAATGACCTGCTCGAACTAAGAAATTTAGTCCTCGTCTCGAGTTTAATCATCGACAGCGCGCTTAGCCGCAAGGAGTCACGCGGCCTACACTTCACGCTAGACTATCCGGACCTCGCGGCTCAGGCCGCGGACACGCATCTTTCTCCCCAGCCTTCCCAGCCCGCTGCCGCAAAATAGGATGCGTATCGTTAGTAAGAGAAGTTGAGATAGCGGCGAAGAAGGCTTGCATCGCGGCGACTCAGGCTGCCCGGCCAGAGTCGCAAAATAATTGGGCGCCCATTTTTTTCGATACTGTTAAATCGAAGAACGACCAGAAACTCGCCTCAGCGCACAAGACTAGGCACTGCCGTCTCGAAGATGCCCTCTACCCCATTCCGCCCACCGCCTGCCCGCTGCGTGATGAGTAACGACTTCGTGCCGGTGATAATCAGGCGTCGAATGCGCGTGGGATATCGTGTAGAGCAGCGGCGTAGAGAGTCAATCAGACTAATGACGACCCCTGTCGCGAATATCGGTGTTAACGCGGGAGCTAGCGGCAAATCGATCGCCGCGTAGAAGAACACCGCATGCACGAGCCAAACAGAGAGGGGGATAATCGGCGAGAGTCGGATATCCACGGCAAACATCCACCCTCCTTGTATTTTCTCGGCTGCGCGCGCATTTCGGCGCTCGCTATTGCCTGATTCAACCCCTTTACCTTAGCTAAAAAGGCACCCTGCTTGAATTCT
>Ga0222713_10001357_pt1 | contig 27492 bp, 40 predicted proteins | sample C33_649DmetaG_FD_165061 | JGI IMG/M metagenome (GOLD analysis project Ga0222713, IMG submission 165061) | Estuarine water microbial communities from San Francisco Bay, California, United States - C33_649D | ecosystem: Environmental > Aquatic > Marine > Unclassified | place: USA: California... | reverse complement strand
TACATTTAATGACATTATTAAAATTTATGATGAAAATCCAGAAATTAAAGAAATGATGTTAACTGGAGGTTCACCTACTATGCAACCTGATCTTTGTAATGAATTAACTCACTTTGCTCATGAACGTGGTATATGTATAACCATTGAAACAGAAGGTAGCCACTTTATTGAAACCGATTACCCATTTGGGTTGGTATCTTTATCTCCAAAGTTTAGTAATTCTGTTCCTGCTCTTGACGTTACCACTCCAATGGGTAAGCTCGTGGATCAGAAAATGATTGATCAACATAATAAACTTCGTTTGAATAAAGAGGCAATTCGTAAAACTTTAGATTACCATACAGATTATCATTACAAACCAGTTTATGATGGTACTGAAGAAAATATCCAAGAAATTGAAGCATTTAGAGTTGAAATGAATATTCCTAAGAATAAAACATGGTTAATGCCTGCTGGTGATAATAGAGAGGAATTGATTAAACAATATCCTATTAGCTTAGAAAAAGCATTTGAGATGGGATATAATTGGACAGGACGTGACCACATTATTTCATATGATACTAAGAGAGCGGTGTAATGGAATTACTATCAACACATCCTATTAAAAAATCAGATTTAGGATTCAATGGTAATCTATTTGGCGGTAAATTACTTAGTTGGATAGATTCCATTGTTGTTGCTTATGCAATGGAAAAATGCCGAACCCAAAATATGATTACTATAGCAATAGATAAATGTATATTTAAAAAACCTGCTAAAGAAAGAAATCTAGTAAAAATATATGCTGAATTAATTAAAATAGGAAATACATCAGCAACCTTTAAAGTAGAAGCAAGATCATATAATGTATTTAGAGGTGATGAAGTTGTTTTATTAGAAACTAATATGACTTTTGTAAGAGTAGATGAAGAAGGAGTACCAATTCCTATTTCAGAACAAGTAAAACGCGCATTTAAAATCCCAGAATCTAAATTATGAATAAAGGAGCAGAGTTTTCACCTTGCCAAAAATATAGGTATAAGTTATGGAGAATTTGGGATGATACTCTACCATTAGTAATGTTTATTGGTTTAAATCCATCTACAGCTAATGAAATAAATGATGATCATACAGTGAGTAATGTAGGTAAAATAGCTAAATCAAATGGATATGGTGGATTTTATATGATGAATAGTTTTCCATTTATATCAACTGATCCTAAACAACTTACTGACTTAACTAACAATGATATAAATGACATATCATTATTAGAAGTTAGTAATAAATGTAAAGATGTTGTATTTGCTTGGGGTGCATTTAAAATTATGAAAGAAACTAATAGAGATAAACAGTTAATGCATATGTTTCCTAAAGCTAAAGCATTGAAAATAAATAAAGATGGATCACCAAAACACCCACTTTACTGTAGTTCAAAACATTCTTTATTACAATATATTTATAATATATGAAAAAGCTATTATTAATATTATTTTTGTTACCTTTAGTTATATTTGCTCAAAGGGATTCGGTTTATCTTAAAACAGATATTTTTACAGCAGTTTATTCTGAAGTGTTACAGCAACCTAAATGGGTTACTTATACTGTACAATGTCCAAATGGTAAAGCATCTCGTACTGGAATGGATTTTTATGCTCAAACAGGATTAATTACTTCAGACAATAACGATTACACCAATAACATTTATGACAAAGGGCATTGCGCCCCAGCAGCTGACTTTAATTGTACAAAAGAAATGTTATATAAAACATTTACTTATGCAAATTGTGTACTACAGCATGAACGTTTAAATCGTGGTGTATGGCGTTTATTAGAAGCATATGAGCGTGATTTAGCAGCTACTACAACAGTTAATGTAGAAATTAGAATGGTTTATAATACAACTTCAATTAAGTTATCCACAGGAGCAACAGTACCTAGTGGTTTTTATAAAATTATAAAGTATAATAATAGAGTAGAAAAATATTACTTTCCAAATCAAAGTCCAACATCAAGTGATTTTAAAACTTATTTAATTAAATAGGTTTGGCTTTATAATTAAAAAACATTATATTAATAAAAGTTATGACAATCAATATATTAATATCATTTGTATTTATACTAATAGTGTTAGTTGGATATTTACATTATTTAGTAAATAAACAAATGAAAGAAATTGACCAAATTTGGTCTCAGTTAGCTATATTAGTTCTTAGTACAGCTAGTAAAATGAATGAAATACAACAAGAACAAAATAAAATTAAAAATAGTAACAATAAAAATACTTAAAAATTAATCATATTTATTACAAATGCCAAACGTAATAAAATACTCAACAGGAGCTACTCCAACAGGTTGCCTTAGAAAAGGCAATATGTTGATTGGTAACAATACTGCTGATTATGGGTTAACATTTTTTAATGGTATTGATTCACCAGCAGGTGGTTATACTGTTTATTTAAATAAAGCATCTGGTGGTCCTAGTATCTATTGTCCTGCTAATGATACTCAATTAATTGATATTACAAATAAAAATATTGCAGGAACTGTAGGTTCCCCGGCCGGTTATACAACAGTAGCTCAATGTTTAAACTATTTTGCTACTCAAACAGATAAACTATGTGTTAATTTTAACTATGAGGGAATTATAACTAATGGTTTAGTGTTAAATTATGATGCGGGTTTTGATCCTTCATACCCAACAACAGGAACTACTTGGTATGATTTGAGTGGGAATGCTAATAATGGAACATTAATAAATAATCCTGCGTTTACTTCTGCTAATAGTGGTTCGATTGTGTGGGATGGAGCAGATGATTATGTTAATACAGGTAAAACAGCAACACAATTAGGTTTTTATGATGCTAATTATACTATGGAAGCATGGGTTTATCCTACAAATTTATCAGGTGATAGAACAATGTTTGGTACTGATCAACAAGGTTTTAGACAAGGTTTACACTTAGTATTTAGAAATGGAAATATATACCAAGGTCATTATGCTTCAGATTTTAATGCTGGAACTGTTACTGTAAATAACTGGTATCAAATTGTATATACTTTTAATGCTTCAAATGGTGTTTGTCAAATATTTAAAAATAATGTATCTCAAGGAACAGGTACTATAGCCTCTTTTATTGGTACTACTAACGTTGTAATAGCAAGATGGGCAGAACAAGGTTATTTTTCCGGTAATGGAGGTATTTATAGAATTTATAATAGGATTTTATCATCATCTGAAATATCACAAAATTATAACGCTCAAAAAGGTCGCTTCGGCCTCTAATATTTATAATATATGTCACTAGAACAAGAATACCCAGACAGACGTTTTGTTATTTTTAACGTAACAGAATTACCATCAATTAATTTTAATCAAGTATTTGAAACAGATGCTGATACAGTTAGAAAATCAGTTGATGAAACAAAAACATTTGTTAAATATGATATGCCTCAACCCTCATCAGTAGCTAGTTTAATAAGTAAATCTCAAGAATATACTTACGATGAGATTTTAACTATTTTAGCTACACCCGAGTGGACATCCCCAATGACAAGTTCTTTAATTTAATAAAATGCCTAACGGAATCCAATATTCAACAGGAGCTACACCAGCAGGTTGTCTTAGAAAAGGTAACATGCTTATTAGTAACAATACTGCTGATACTGGAACTAGTTTTTATACAGGTATCAACCCACCATCAGGCGGTTATACAATTTATCTAAATAAAGCATCTGGTGGTCCTAGTATCTATTGTCCTGCTAACGATGCTCAATTAATTAGTATCACAAACCAAATAGCAGGAACTAGTTATACAACTGTTAGTCAATGTATTCAATATTATTCAATCCAAACTGATAAATTTATGTTGAATAAAAATTTTAGTACAACTTTTCCTTACATTACAACTGATGCTCTTACTTGTTATTTAGATGCTGGTATCAGCGATAGTTATCCAGGAACGAGTAACGTTTGGTATGACATAAGTGGTAATGGAATTAATGTAACCACTTCAAAAGGAGGAGGAACATCAATTGCTGCTTCTTGGACTAATAGTGGTTATTGGGTTATGAATAATCCTGCTGCTTTAAATACAAATTCATCAAATGGATTTAATTTAAATGGATATGTTCCCATTTCAGGTACTAAAAGTTTTAGTTTTGAGGCATGGGTACGATTAAATTCACTTGCAGGTCAAACATCAATTATTAATAATGCTGGTAGTTGTCCTGGTTATAGATGGGGTATAAATGGTAGTTCTATGTATTATTTAATTGGTCCTGCTGATAGTTGTAATGGTTATAGTGAAGGTGGTGTAGGTAGTGGAATCTCTACAGGTGTTTGGTTACAACTTGTTGGTGTTTTTGATAAACAAAATGAATTAGGTGCTGGAAGTAAATTTTATTCATATGTGAATGGTTCAGTCACAGGTAATATTTCTATTTCACCAAACCCCGACATGCAAAATGGTCCTCCTGGTATTATAAATGGTCCTTGTTGTGTTTCTATGGATGGAGATTTAGCCATTATAAGAATTTACAATAAAGCATTAACTTCTTCAGAAATTGCTACAAATTGGAACGCTCAAAGATCAAGATTTGGATTATGATAGTAATAAATTTTTATTTTACGGATAATGGTGGTTGGATTGAATACAGCCAAAATGGACAAATTATAAAACAAACCTTTAATACAGCTGAGTCTTTGCATCTTTTTATTAAAAATAACAACTTACCTTTAACTTATAAAGGTTGTGTTACTTGTTTACCTTAATTTGGCTTTTTAAAAATAAATTATTATATTATAGTTATGACAATTGAAAATAAACGTAGAAAAATTATTGATGTAGAAAAACTTGAACTTGCTCAACCTGGTTTTGCTAATGGTATTTCACTTCAGTTAGACAGATTAATTAAGGATGGTGAACATCGTTCATTAACTGATAAAGAAAAATATAAAATCATTGATAAAGCTGAAAAAGCATATGGTGAGTTTTTAGATGCTTTAGGAGTTGATTGGAAAAATGATCCAAATTCAATGGAAACACCTCGTCGTGTAGCTAAAGCTTATGTTTTAGATCTTTGGAAAGGTAGATATGAATTACCAACAGAAATTACAGCTTTCCCATCAGATGGTTATAATGGAATTATTTTAGAAAGAGATATTCCAATTGTAAGTATGTGTTCTCATCACCATCAGGCTATTTTAGGTAAAGCTCATGTAGCTTATGTACCTGGAGAAAATGGTAAAGTAATTGGTTTAAGTAAATTAAATCGTATTGTTGAACATTATTCACGTAGAGGTGCTATTCAAGAACAATTAACAGTAGCTATTCATAATGCTATTAATGAAGTATGTGAAGATAATGTTGGAGCAATGGTTGTTATTCATAGTTATCATAATTGTGTTAGTTGTCGTGGTATTAAACATTTTGGAGCTAGTATGGTTACTAGTGAAGTAAGTGGTGTATTTGCTGATCATAATAAAACAGCTAAACAAGAAGTTATGGACATGTTAAAATTAGGTATGGAGGGTTATCGTTAAAATGGGTTTAGGTGATATAGTAGAAAAAATTATACATGTGATTACTTTTGGTCAAGGTAAACGTTTTGCTACTTTTATCACTAAGCTTTTCGGATATGATGACTGTGGTTGTACAAGAAGAAAAAATAAATTAAACAAGTTATTTAAAAATGTTAAACACAAATCAAATTTTAGAAGAAAGTCTAATTAAATTAGACAATGCTAAAGGTAAACCTGCTCAAGTAGGTTATGACTTATCAGTTAAACAAGTTAATAAAGTAGGAAACCCAGTACCAAATGGTATGATAGGTAGAGTATTAAAAGATCAAACTATTTTAAATACTCATACTCCTGTTGAAAAAATTAGTTTAGAAGGAAAACGTGGTTTTCTTTTATATGAAGGAGTATATGATGTTATAATGAATGAAGGTTGTAAAATTACTCCTAATCGTGTAGGATTAATTCGCCAACGTTCTTCATTGATGAGAAATGGTGCTATTATAACTTCAAGTGTTTTTGATCCTGGTTTTGAAACTGATAATGTTGGTACATATATGATTGTATTTGAAACAATCTTTATTGAAGAAGATGCTAGAGTAGCTCAAATGTATTTCCATGAATGCACCCCAGTATCAGATGATCAACTTTATAATGGTCAATGGCAAAAAGATAAACAAAGACAATAAAAACATATATTTATAATATATGGGTATTATTTATCGTACAACAACAACTCCAAACGCTGCTGCTACATCTATCAAGGGTTCTTCCTTAACACATGCTCAGCTTGATGGTAATTTAGCTTTCATCTCATCATCATATATAGCTAGTGATGTAACTAGTTCAATGTCTGTATCATCAGCCACAACATCAATTCGAGTTACATCAGTTGCATATCCAAATGGAGTTGGACCTACACCTTTAAATTTAAATTTAATTGGAGGATCATCTACTACTAATGGTGGGACACCATCATTAGCTGTAGTAAATATTGCTCAATTATCAAGTAATACTTTAGGGACAAATTGCTTTATAACAGCTACAGCTACAGGTTCTATACCTGGAGTTGGTTCTCAAGCTATCCATGTTGTTAGTTTAGTAGGTGGTGTTGTTACATTTGCCTCAGAAGGTGGACAAGTTGTACCATTTACATTCCATATATTACATAGTTAATTTATATTATTTTATATTTTTAAAGAGGCTTGGTAATCCAAGCCTTTTTTGCTATATTATATAAAAAGAGGTTATGTATCAAGCTATATCTTACAATTATTATGATAAAACATGCACCATTAGAGATGATGAAAAAGGCTGGGTTAATTTTCCTTATACACCAGTATATTACAAACTTGATCCTGATGGTGAGTTTTTTACATTAGATAATAAAAAAGTTAAACCTGTTAAAGAATGGAATAAAGAAGATCCATTTTCTTATTATGAAGTAGATATTCCAATTGAGACTAATATTTTAGTTGATATATATAAAGATCAAGATGATGGTCCTAAATTTCATAATGTAGTATTTTTAGACATAGAGTGTGAAATTGGTGGTGCTTTAACTACAGAGTATATTAAAAATGCACCTATGAAAATAACATCTGTAGCTTTATATGATGTTAATACTAAAAAATATTATTGTTTAATTTTAGATGAAAAAAATCAATTAGAAAGAGTTAATGAACCTGATAGAGAAGTTATACCTTATTCTAATGAAAAAATATTATTAGGTAAATTTTTAGAATTATATGAAGAACTAGATCCAACAATTATATCAGGTTGGAATAGTGAATTTTTTGATATACCTTATTTATATCATCGTATTAATAAAGTTATGGGTGATAAATACTCTAAAAAATTATCACCACTTGGTCGTACTAGAGTAGTAGATTTCTTTAATAAAAAGACTCAACAAAACGAATCAACAATTAATATTGAAGGTGTTAACCATCTTGACTATATGTTGCTTCATAAAAAATATATTATGAAACAAGAACGTTCCTATAAATTAGGTGATATAGGAACTAGATATGTTAAATTAGGTAAAATTGAATATGAAGGATCACTTGATAGATTATTTAGAGAAGATGTAAATAAATTTATTGAGTATAATATTCGAGACGTTGAGATATTAGTTGAGTTAGACAAAAAATTACAATTTATTGATTTAACTATTAATATATGTCATTTATGTCATGTACCATATGAAAATATTTATTATTCAACAGCATTAAATGAAGGTGCTATTTTAACATATTTAAGACGTAAAGATATAGTCTCACCAAATAAACCAACTACATACAATCCAGCATTAAAAGAAGGTAATGAAGAATATGCTGGTGGTTATTTAAAAGATCCAGTTCCTGGTTTATATGAATGGGTTAGTGACTTAGACTTTACTTCACTATATCCTTCAATTATTAGAAATTTAAATATAGGAATTGAAACATTAGTTGGTAGAATTAAAAATAGAGATAAATATGATAATCAATGGGGTTTAGAAGATATAAAAAAACTAGATCCTGATTATGAATTAACTATAGAAAAAGTTGATAATAAAAGAAAAATCCAAACAGCCTCTATTTCAGCAGGTAAATTGGTTCAAATGATTGAAAATAATGACTGGGCTATAGCAGCTAATGGAACAATGTTTAAAAAAGATATGCCATCTGTTATTGTAGAAATATTAAATGATTGGTTTAATAAAAGAAAACAATATAAAGATTTAATGAAAAAAGCATATAAAATTGGTGATATAGCTATGGGTGAACATTATAATAGGTTACAACATACATTTAAAATTAAATTAAATGATGTATATGGTGTATTTGCTCAAAATGGATGGAGATATAGTGATGGTAATTTATTTATAAGTAAAGCTATTACTTTAACTGGTCAAAGATTAGACCAAGAATCAATTAAGTTTGTTAATAAAGAAATTAATACTGAATTAGGTACTAATAAAGATTATGTTGTAACCGCTGATACTGATAGTTTGTTTTTTGAAATGAAAGACTTAATCAAAAAACGAAAACCTGAAATTGATATTAAATCTAGAGAACAAGTAGTACCTGTAGCTCTTGAAATTACTAAAGAATATCAGGATAAAACAAAACCATTCTTACAAAATTTATGTATTAATCAATTTAATGTTGATAATGAATATTTTGAATTAAAACAGGAAGTTATACTTGAGCGAGGTTATTTTGCTGGTAAAAGAAGATATGCTCAATTTATTGTAAATAAAGAAGGTGTTCCAACAGAAGAATTAGATATTAAAGGTATGGATGTTATGAAATCAAACATGACTCCAATTTATGCTAAGTTTGGTGAAGAATTATTAATGGATATAATGTATGGTAAACCTAAAAAAGAAATTGATAAAAAAATTATTAATTTTAGAAAACATTTAAAAACATTATCTTATAAAGAAGTATCTAAACCTACTGGAGTAAAACAAATTAAAAATTATATTGAATCGCCTCCAACAGCTGGTACTATATTTTCTAAATTAGTTAAAAAATGTCCTATTAATACTAAAGCAGCTATATATCATAATGATTTACTTCGTTTTAATAAACTAGATACAAAATATCCATGTTTGGTTGCTGGTGACAAAATGTATTTTATTCCTTTAAAAAATAATCCATATATGATCCCAGTATTAGGATTTACAGGTAATGATCCTGAATTTATTGTTAATATATTAACTAAATTTGCTGATACAGATCAAGGATTTGAAAATGTATTATTAAATAAATTACAAGGAATATATGATGATTTAAAATGGGATTTTCCAGCTTTAAATGAATATGTAGATAAATTCTTTTCATTTGGCTAAACTAAAAATTTTAATTATATTAAATTAAATGGATAAAAGAATTTTAGATAAATTAATTCAAAGCTACCACTTAAAAGGTATGGTAGAATCAGTTATTTGGGATACTAAACCTGGTGAAATAACTATTAAATTTATTAATCAGACAAAAGATTGTGCTGGTGAGGTTAAATTAGAGAATGCTACTGTTAATTTAGGTGAATATGAGTTAGCATTTTACAGTACATCACAATTAGATAATTTACTTAAAGTGATGCATAATCATGTTGAAATGGAAGTCATAGAAGAACAAGATATACCCATTAAAATAAATATTTCAGATAAAGATTTTGATTTAACTTATCATTTAGCAACTAAAGAATTAATACCTGTTACTCCAAACATTAATGAACCTGAAGAATATGATATGGATATTATTGTTGATGAGGAATTTATTCAAAAATTTAACAAAGCATATTCAGCTTTAGATAAACCAACTAGATTTACAGTTGAATCTAAATTTGATGAAATACAATTAGCTGAATTTGTTGTTGGTGAAAGTATTAGTTATGCTAATAAAATTAAATTTCAACATGAATCATCATTTTTCTTAGGTTCTAAAAGCTTACCATTCTCAGCACCTGTATTTAAAGAAATATTAACTGCTAATAAAGATGCTACAGAAGGAAAAATTAGTATTAGTGAACAAGGATTAATGAAAATAGAATTTAAAGATTCTAATACAACTTCACTTTACTATTTGTTAAGACTTTCAGATTAATATATATTTATAATAGACCTCAGGGCAAATTAATTATCTTAGGAGATTAAAATTATGACACACAAATTATTATTAAACACACCGTTTGACATTCTAGTCAAGAACTTTTTTGAATCAAGTTCACCATTCACTCCGGCTATTGAAGCCAAAATTTCTCACCCCGTAGACATTTACGAAAATAAAGAAGGTCTCTATTTTGAGATTGCTTGTACTGGTCTAACTAAAGAACAAGTTAATCTTTCTATTGAAGGAGACATTTTAAAAGTTAGTTATGCTAAAGAACAGGACAATAAGTGCTGTGAAGTAAATGATTGTGAGTATATACATAAAGGTATTGCTCGTCGATCATTTAGTTTAGGCTACAAAGTAGCTTCTAGGTATGATCTATCTCAAGCAGAAGCTGAGATGGAAAATGGATTGCTAAAAGTTTATGTTCCATTCGCTAAAGAATCACAATTAAAAACATTAAAAATTAAATAAAAATCTTTGCCCTGAGGTTTTTTTAAGTTATGAAATTTCATCTAATTAAGACTAACAATGATATGTTGTATGAAGTAATTCATACTGAGCCTGAAACTAAAACTATGGATATTGATAGAATGAAATTTAAATATCAATGTACTGATGTTTTTAGAAAGGATGGAAAACTATGGTTTGTTAGATTAGTAGAAGAAGCTACAATTATTGAAGAAAGTTTGGAAAATTAAATAAAGTTAGTTATATTATATTATATGAAAAAAGGTAAACCAAGAAAAGAAGACAGTTCTTTAGTTATTAGAGATTCTAAACTAGAACCATTTGTAATTTATTATGATGGAATGTGTTTTAGTGTTATGGAAGAAACTAATAATAATGACAAAGTAGTAGGTTATTACTCAAGGATGAGTGGTGCTATTCATAGTGTTGTTAAACAAAAAATGTTAGGTACTAGAGAATACACATTGGATGAATTCGTTGATTCCTATCAAGAAAAATTAGATGATTTTACAGACATTTTTGACAAATTTATTAAATAAAAATTATGATTAAACCAGTTAACGGAACAATTATTATTAAACCTATTGATGAAACAGAAAAAACAGTAGGTAACATTATTTTACCTGATTTAGGTAAAGAAAAAGCTCAGGTAGGTGAAGTAATAGCAATTAGTGGAACTTACAACTTCCATAGTGATAAATGGGTGGCACCAGATGTTGAAGTAGGAGATGTTGTTTTCATTCCAGCTATGGGAGGACAAAAAATTAGTTTAGATTATGAAGAATATATTGCTTGTAAATGGCAAGATATTATCGCAGTTATTGAAAAATAAAAATTATGGTAGAAACAGTATTTGGAAATGAATTAAAAAACAAATTATTGAGTGGAATTCAAAAACTCAATAAGAGTGTATCATCAACACTTGGTCCTGGTGGTAGAAATGTTTTAATTAAGGATCAAGATGGTAGTATTAAAGTAACTAAAGATGGTGTTACAGTAGCTAAATCATTCAGTGAATTATCTGATCAAGTAGAAGATTTAGGAGCGCAACTTGTTAAACAAGTGTCTATTAAATCAGCTAATGAAGCTGGAGACGGTACAACTACATCAACTCTATTAACTACAATTATGGTTGAAGAAGGAATCAAACTAATTGATTCTGGTGTTAATCCAGTTGAAGTTAAAAGGGCTATGGAAGAAGCTGTAGCTATTGTTGTAGCAGAACTAAAACGTCAATCTGTACCTGTTACTGATGATGAACAATTAAAACATGTAGCTACTATTTCAGGTAACAATGATGAAGAAATTGGTAATTTAATTTCAACAGCACTTGAAAAAGTAGGTCGTGATGGTATTGTTACAATTGAAGAAAGTAAAACAGGTGAAACACAACTAGAAGTAGTTGAAGGTATGCAATTTGACAGAGGTTACAAATCACCTTATTTTGTTACTGATAATAACTCTATGCAATCAATTTTAACTGAACCTATGGTTATGTTATTTGATGGTGTTGTATCTACAGCTGCTGAATTAGTACCTGTATTAACTAAAGCTAACGCTGAAAATTCATCTTTATTGATTGTAGCTCATGATTTTGGAGATGAAGCTTTAGCTACACTTATTGTTAATAAGATGCGTGGTATCGTTAAAGTATGCGCAGTTAAAGCGCCTGACTTTAGTGAACGACGTACTTTGGCGCTTGAGGATATGGCTGTGTTAACTGGTGGTACTGTTATCTCTAAAGACAAGGGTTTTAAATTAGATAAAATGACATCTCAACAAATTGCTCCTATGTTAGGTCGTTGCCGTACAGTTAATGTTGGTAAAGAAAAAACAACAATTATTGATGGAAAAGGTGAAATTGAAGCTATTGAACAACGCGCTGATGAAGTTAAATATCAGATTGACAATGCTCAATCAATGTTTGAACGTGAAAAACTTCAAGAACGTTTAGGCAAATTAGTAGGTGGTGTAGCTGTTATTTCAGTTGGAGGTAACTCTGAAATTGAAATGAAAGAAAAAAAAGATCGAGTAGAAGATGCTTTATATGCTACTAAAGCTGCTTTAGCTGAAGGTATTGTAGCTGGTGGTGGTGTTGCTCTTTATAACGCTCAAAAAGAATTGTCTATTGTTAATATTGGACATAAAATTGTAGCAAAAGCATGTTTAGCTCCATTTAAAACTATTTTGTCTAATGCTGGTATTGAAGATTATTATCGTCCCTTGTCTAAACTAACTTCAGAAAAGAAAACATTTAATGCTAAAACAATGGATGTTGTTGATGCTTTTGAAACCGGTATTATTGATCCAGTTAAAGTAACTAGAACAGCTATTGAAAATGCTGTATCAGTAGCTGGAACTATTTTAACTACTGAAAGTGTTGTGTTTGAAAAAAAAGAAGACAAGAAAAATGATCCTGAAATAGGTTTCTAAGTTTTTTTATTCATTGTTAGATTGGTCCTCTATATTTATAGGGGACCATTTTTTTTTATTTTATGTCTAGTGGCGATCATAATAGATTCAATATTGATATTAGTCTTGGTGACTCTGCCAATAGTAACAACAGTTATTTTGGTCTCTCCTAAATCAAAAAGAAAAAAGTAATATTTATTACTGTTAATGAGACTAGCAGCTCTATTATTTTTATTAGTGCCTATTTTCTGCAAAGGACAAATTATTGTTGATAAAGCAGGAGATGGGTGGGACCTTAAAATAGATTCAGCTATAAATCTTATTAAACAATACGATTCAACAAAATATAATTTACTTCTAAACGTTTGTAATAAAATTGAGTTTTGGAATGGAAATTATTCAACTAATGATGGTAAAAAAACCATTGTTGTTTCTGTTAATGATGTTAAATTAAATTCACTAAATAATTTAGCATCTGTAGTTATACATGAAAGTTTTCATCTTTATTTATCTGAAAAATCTTTAGATACAAAAAAAGAAGAAAATATGTGTTATAGATATGAATTAAGTTTTATAAAAAAGTTACCTAATATTGAAGAATGGTTATGGAATCATACTTTAAAACAAATTATAATAACTGAATAAAATGAAAAAAATAACATTATTTCTCTCCTCGCTCCTATTAGCTTTAGGAGCTTATGCTCAAAATGCATCAACTTCACCAGGAACAGGTCACTGGGTGGTAATTGACTCTGGTTATCAAGTAGGTGTTCACACTAGTGGACAAACTATAGCTCCTCTATACTTCTACAATACTTCTACATCTGAAAAGATTACAGGTATGCAGTATAGAGTATTTTATGATAACACTGCATTTACAGCAGCTGTTCCTTCATTAAAAATTTCTACTACAGATCAGGTACTTTCTTACACAGACAACAACACTCAAGGACATTTAACTGTAACTGTAGTTTACACAGGAACTAACTCTACATTTAATTATTCAAATGGTGCTACTTTTGATTTAACATTTACTCATACTTCAGCAGCTAATTGGAATACCTTAGATTCAATTAAAACATTAAAAATTACAGGTGTTCAATCATTTAGTAATAAAGCTGCTACAAACTATGGTAATGATACTACATTGGTAGTTTACTCTTATGGTGGTCGTTTTAACCAAAGAATGTTACGTTTCGCTGGTAAGTTTATTAATACTACTGGTACAAATGCTAAAAACTTATGGGTTGCTTTAGAAAAGAAAGCACCAGGTGGATCTTGGACACAGGTTGAAGCTAAAGCTACTAATACTAATGGTCATGTAGTGTTCTTTAAAAACATTGATACAACTTATTGGGATGTTAGAATGGCTGTTAAAGGTGATACAATGACTGCTGGTTCTATTTTTTCAACAGCTGATGCTCAAAAAATTAATCAAGTAATGCTTTCATCTTATACTCCAACAGGATTTGATTTTTATTCTATGGATGTAAATGGAGCTGATGGTTCAATTACAATTGCTGATGTTTATTCTGTTTATGCTCGTTTAGCTGGTAGATTTTCAGCTTGGCCTAATTCACAAAAAGATATATTATTCTTTACAGTAGCAGAATATAATACTATTAATGCTTCTTCTACTAACTATGCTCCTACAATTTCAGGTGTAACTAATTTTTATTATACAATTGATGGTAAAGATAGTATTACTTATTATATAAATGTTAAGGGTGATGCTAATGGAACTGGTTTTAAAATGGCTCGTTTAACACCTATTAAAATTACTAATCCAGTAAATGCTAAAAATTATATTATTGATAATACAGTTCAATATGATAATGTGATTGAAACTATTGAAATTAATATGCCTAAAATTAAAGTTGATGAAGGTAATTTAGTTAATGTTCCTGTTAAAATGCTTACTAACGGAAAACAATTAGGTGCTTTACAGTTAGAATTAAAGTATGATACTGCTTTATTAGAATTTAAGAAAATTGATTTATCTGAAAAGATGATGAATTGGACTTCTTATACTAATCCTTCTAATGGAGTAGTTGCTTTTGGAGCTGCTGATTTGACTAATAAAAATTTAGTTAATGATGGTGAACAAGTATTTATTTTACAATTTATAGCTAAAAAACCTCAATCTGAATGGGGTACAGCGGCTTTATGGACTGGTCCTAAGTATGTAGGAGATAATGATGCTCGTGATATGAATATTACTCCTGCTATGGGTGTAGTTGAAGTTCGTAGAATTAACAAAGCAGTTAAATTAAATGATTTAGAAAAAATTATTGTATTTCCTAATCCAACCCAAGGTGAAGTAGTAGTTCAATTTAAAATTGAACAAGAATCCCAAACTGAAATTTCAGTTACAGATATGGTAGGAAGAAAAATGATTGAAATTTTAAATACTAAAATTCCAGTAGGTGAATATAAATACAATGTTAATTTAACTCACTTAGATAACGGATTTTACTTAATGTCTATTAAAACTGATACACAACTTTCAACTTCAAAAATAATTATAAATAAATAATATGTCAGAAGAAAAAGAAGAAAGCGTAATGTCAGCTACCAAAAAAGCAATTATTGGAGCTATCACTACAGCGGTTACAGCCGGCGGTGCCTGGTTTGCAACCCACTTAGGCGGTGGTGAAGAGCCTAAAAATGAAGTTAAGACTGAACAGACAGCACCTGGTGCTCCTGTTGTTATTAATTTACAAAACAACAACACTAACCAACAGAAGCAATCAAATGGTGGTACTAACACTGTTATTAAAGAACGTGTAATTGAAAAACCAGCTATTGCTCCTGCTCCTGCTAAGGCTGAACCTGCTAAAGAAGAAGAGCCATGGTAAAAAAATGGTTCAATAAGTTTATGACCTTGGTGGTTATGACATTAGCTGGTTGTGGTTCTATGAAGACTACTACTGAGCAAGATGTTGTTGAAACTAAAGATATCTCAACAGTATCAAACTACACAGACAGTTTAAAATATACTGTCCAGGTAATCAATGTTGATATGACTAAGGTACTTGCTTTATATCCAGACCTTCAAGAAAAGAATATTGGTTTAGGTTTTGCTGAATCAGTATTAGATTATTTAGATGAAACAGGAAGATTTATATTTACAGAAGAAAAATCTGAAATTAAAGAAAGAATGGTTACTCAATTTAAAGCCTCTAAAAAAGGAGTCTTTGAAGAGCCCATTGATGGAAAGGGTAAGATTAAAGCTGCTCGTTACTTTGTTTATGTTACTGTGGCCGATTTTGCTGTTGATGAAGATGAGACTGTGGAAAAAGGTAAAAGTAAAGTTGTTGTCACTACTTTCATACGTCTCCAAGTTCGTTTCGTTGATGCCATGACAGGCCAAATATATATCGGTTCAGGTGAAGGTGAGTCACAAAAAGTAGGTGAATCATTTCTTAAAAATCTTGATATGAAGTTTTCTCAGAGTACTGTAGGTAAAGCAACTAGAAAGTCTTTAGAGACTGCTACAACTAAAGTAATTGAAAACCTAATCAAGAATGGTATCTTTAAAAACTAAAATATTATTAATATTAATAACAATTGGATTGCCCCTTTGTGGGCAATCCTTTATCTATAGTTATATAGATCCATGCACTAAACAAAATAAATTTATTAATGCTGACATGAGTTCTCCTATAGTTATTTCATACTATGGACAAATAAAAACATTTACATATGGAGAATTAAATGACGGTACATTTGATACTTGGATTAATAATATTTATATTAAATACCAATCAACATCACCTTGTCAAGGTGTTCTTACTACTACTACAACTATAACTTCAACAAACCAAGTTTCTAATATTATAGGTAATGTTACTAACTTATTAAGTTTAGATCTCTCTTCTATAACAAGTGGAGTATCAGGAGGTATAGGAAATAATATAGGAGGAACCACCAACTCAGGTTCAGGAAGTATAACAACAAATAAAAAGAAAAATGATAACAATAATCCTAACAATAATTCTAATAATAATAGTTCCAATTCTAATGATGGATCGAATCCAAGTACAGGAACAGGCCAAGAGGGAGGAAATCCACCAGAAAATCAAGGCGGGTCTAATGGATCTGGAGGAGGAACAGTAGGTAATGGAAGCAATAGTTCAAATAATAACAGTAATTCTTCTGGTAGTAGTTCTGGTAACGGGAGTGGGAATAACAATAGTGGAGAGACTCCCAAAGAAGAAAAACCAAATGACCAACAAATAGAAGATACTAAGACTGAACAACAAAAAACACAGTCTGCTAGTACTACTAAAGCCGCTAGTAAAGCTAAAGCTGAAACCCAAAAACCAGCAATCTTAGTTACTGGAGATATTGTTGGAGTCCAAACTAGAGCTGATGGTTCTCAAGATGCTAGAGGTACTATGTCTTTTACTCGTGTAAAAGGTGATGGTACAGCCTCAATAGGTTTTTCGGCTGATTATATGGTTAATGCTAAAATTGGTAATTTATCAGCAATACGTTCTTGGATTGGGACTAATAAAAATGGTCATAAACATATTAATGTTGCTTCAGTAGGATTAGGAATATTACCTAAATCTACTACAGCAAATGCTTTATTAATACGAGTTAATTCAATCAAATCATTTACAGCTTTATATGGTGTATCAGCAACCTATGGACAGTTATTTGGTGAAGAGTTAATATCAACTATAGCTATAGGTGGTTTTATGTATAAAGGAAAAATTGGTAAAGCAGTAGATGCTACAATTATTATGGCTGGAATTTATTCTCCTTATTCTAAATTTTATACAGAATCTATTTTTGATGCTAAACCAATTATTATACCTTTTTTAAATTTAAATTATAAATTAACTAAAACATTTGGAATTGGATTAACAGGAGGTGGTACTTACATAGCTGGTCAAGACATTCTTAATTTTCAAATATTAATGGGAGCAAAATTAAAAATATGAGATGGTTAATTATATTAGTATTTTTATTCAGTACAAATCTTTATAGTCAGTCACCTTTATGTGCTAGTAGACCTACAACTTTTTGTTGTGAGTATGTTTCTAGTGTAACTATTAATGGTAGAACATTTGCTGGAAGTACAGGTTTTACTTCTTCTTCAGGTGGTAGTCCTGCTGGTTATTATGATTATGCTTATACTAAAGATACTGTTCCTAGAATTAAAGCAGGACAAAGTATATCTATTTCATATACAGGAGTTACAAATGGTAATTACATGGAATATTTTAAACTTTGGATTGACTTTAATGGTAATGGAGTATTAACAGATGCTGGTGAGTTAGTCCATAGTGCTAATTACCAATGGACAGGAACTAAAACAGTTACTGCTTCCTTTACAGTTCCTACCTCAGTTTATAATGGTGAAGTTTATATGAGATTTATTATGCAATATTCAGGTTCACCTGTAATTTGTGGAACATACCCTTATGGAAATACATTTGATTTTAAAACCAGAATTGTTGGTGCTACAGATCCTTTCTCATATTCAGGTTATATTTACAATTCTGAAGGAGTAGGAATACAAAATATACCTGTTAAATTTTATTCTAAATTAAAATCATCTTCTACTTATACTTTTGAAAGTACTATTAATACAGATATAAATGGTAAATATGCTATCTCATCTACTAAAGATGCTACAGTTTATGATTTCCAAATTGAAATCAGTAGTTTAACTATTTCATCTCCTATGATAAGTGATGCTCAATCATTTAATCAAAAAATATTATCTCAAACTTTTAATTCTAAAGATTACTATAGAATGGATGTTAATAATGATGATTATCTAAGTGTGACAGATGTTTATTTAGTTTATGCTAGAATAATAGGAAGAACATGGAGATATCCACTTCCGAATTATAGAATTTTTTCTTCAACAGAATGGAATTCAATAAATAACTCAAACTCAAATTTAAAAGCTACCTATTCAGGGGTACAAACTATTACTTTAAGTGGAATTACAAATAAAGGAAATTCAAATTATTATTTAATTCGAACAGGTTATAGAAATTAATATTTATAATTATGTTAAATATACTAATCCCTGCTTTATTATCTCTCAACCCAATTAAAATTCATGTAACTAATAATCAAACAATTCAAAAAGTTGAATCTAGAGATGTTACTTTTGGAGTTAAAGAAACAGTTGAAGAATTATTATCTAACAAAGGATACAACCCAGTAAATGATACAACTGAAGGAATGGATGTGTGGGTTAGTATAGATAGTATTTATTCTCCACAACAGATTGTTAATATAATGGGAATAAAATGGTTACGTAAAGACTATATTGTAGAAACAACTACTTGTATAGGTTCAGGTTGTTTTAAAGGTAAAAGTGAAAGACGTACTTTTATTTTTGCTATGTTTTTAGATGTTGAAAATAATGAGGTTCCATTAAATCGAAAATCATTTTCTAAAGCATTAGAATCCTCATTAAAAAATTCAATAAATTCACTTTAAACTCATATTTATAATAAACCTAAAAACAATGAAAAAATTTTTCTCACAATTATTTGATGACAACAACTCAATAAATGAAAAGAGTGTTGTAGGCTTTATAGCATTTTTAATGTTATGTATAGCCTTTTTAGTAGATATTATTACTGGTTATGCTGGTAAAGAATTTGTTGTTAACAAGATTATCTTTGACGGATTTATGGTGATGGTATTAGGTTCATTTGGTATTGCATCTGTAGACAAATGGATTAATAAGAAAAAAGATAATCAAAGCCCAGAAGAAGAAGGTTAATTATGTTATTAAAAAGAGGTGATAACAACGACAATGTTAAAAAACTTCAAGCCAAATTAGGCGTTGAAGCAATAGGAACTTTTGGACCTAAGACTGAAGAAGCAGTTAAGGCATGGCAAAGAGCTAATGGGCTAACAGCTGACGGTATAGTAGGAGACGGAACATGGAATAAAATGTTCGGGACAACTCCAGATACTGCTCCCACATTAACTGCAACTCCAATCTTATCGGGTCCATTTAAATTAGATAAATTAAAAGGACATATTCCTGATACAGTATTAGCTCAAATTCCTGATACAGCTGTTAAATTTAATATTACTAATCCTTTAAGATTAGCTCATTTTTTAGCACAATGTGGTCATGAATCAGGAGGTTGGAAAGCAACTTCAGAAAACTTAAATTATTCTTCTAAAGGTTTATTAGGTATCTTCCCAAGATATTTTACACCCGCTTTAGCAGAACAATACGCTCGTAAACCTGAAGCTATTGCTTCTCGTGTTTATGGAGGTAGAATGGGTAATGGAGTTGAGGCTACAAAAGAAGGATATAAATTTAGAGGCCGTGGTTATATTCAATTAACAGGTAAAGATAATTATTCTGCTTTTGATAAATTTGTTCCTGAGGAAATTTTATCTAATCCTGATTTGGTTGCTACTAAATATCCTTTAATGTCTGCTGCTTGGTTCTTTAATAAGAATGGTTTGTGGGCTATTTGTGATAAGGGAGCTGATCAAGGAACTGTAACTGCTGTTACTAAAAGAGTAAATGGTGGAACAATTGGTTTACCTGATCGTATTAAACATTTTAACGAGTATTATAATTTATTAAAATAATGAGTGAGTTTCAATTAAAAGAAGGACAAGGATATATCTACATTGGAGAATATTTTCATAAGTTTGGAGGAAGTATTCCAACTGAAAAGAAAATAGGTAAAACAGATAGTTTATTAAAAATCCCTCAAATCGATGATTATGCTTTCAGTTTAGATTTTACAGCAGCTGATATCTATTTAGTAGAACATATTGATAGTCTTTATACAGCTTTAACTACTGTATTAAGCCATGATAATATTAAAGAAGATTGGTTTGCTGACAGTGATAATGATTTAAAAGAAAGAGTTGCCCAGTTTATGAAAGCTTTAGGATATAGTGAGATTACTGATGTAGATGGTGACGGTATTCCAGATCATTTAGATGATGAAATAGGATAACATGAAGACAACATTACTAGTAACATCAACAGCATTTGCCTTTGTATGTAGTTATTTCTTTAACTTAGCAATGGAAAATTCAGATCAGTATCTTGCTGTTGTAGCTGTAATATTCATGGATGGTTTTTTTGGTGTAATAGCTGGAACTAAAAGAGAAGGATTTAAAACATATAAAGCTGTTAGAATTCTTAAAACATTAGTTGCTTGGATTGTTACATTAACTGCATTAATAATAGTTGAAGCAGGTTTTAAAGGAACATCATGGTTATCAGAAACAATATTAATTCCATTAATTGTATTCCAAGTTATTAGCGCTTTAAAAAATGCGGAACAGGCTGGATTTATTAAAAATGAAGCCTTAACAACAATCTTAGATAAGATTGATAAACATAAAGAAAAATAACTTATTTATTACATACATTAAAGTATGAATAAAAAATTGTTTCCATATATTATAGCATTATCAGCATTATCTGTTAGTGCATCAGCTGCATTTTATAGTGTTACTGGTTTAAGTATGTTATTTGCTGGAGCTGGTTTAGCTGTAATGATTATGGCTGCTTCTTTAGAAGTAGCTAAATTAGTGATAGCTTCTTTACTTTACCAATATAGAAAAACATTACCTAAATTACTTAAAATTTATTTAACAATAGCAGCAGGTGTTTTAATTCTAATAACATCAGCAGGTATATATGGTTATTTATCAGCTGCCTATCAGAAAACAGCAGACCAAACTAGTATTGTTGAATCTAAAATAACAGCTTTAGAATCTAAAAAGAAATTATTTGAAGAAACTAGAGACAATATTTTAAAAGAAAAACAATCAATAGCAACATTACAAGGTACTTTATCTCAAGCTTCAACAACTCAATACACAGATAAAAAAGGTAATTTAGTAGTTAGATCAAATAATGCTGCTATTCGTAATATTGAATCAGCATCAAAATCAAATGAAAAATTATCAGCCAAAATAGATGTAGTTAATGATTCTATTTTCAGTTTAGAATCTAAAATATTAGAAGTTAAAACTAAATCTATAGTTGAAAGTGAATTAGGTCCTTTAAAATATTTAAGTCAACTTACTGGAGTTGCCATGGACAGAATCATTAACTGGTACATATTAGTTATTATATTTGTATTTGATCCATTAGCTATTGCTCTTGTAATAGCTGCTAACTTTGCCTTTACTCAACTTACTAAACGTGATGAAACACCTATTGAAGAAAAAGTAGAAGGTATGAGAAAAGTAGTTGATGCTTATGATGATTTAGAAAATGAGATAAAACAAACATCTGAAAAGTATCAAGAAATAATTAATAGTGATTTAACAGAAGAAGAACAAAAAGAAGCTATTGAAGAAATAATTAAAGATGATCATGATGCTAGATTAGAAATATCTAACCAAGTTATAAATGATATGATTAGAGCTAATTTAACTGATGAAGAAATATTAGATAAATATGATGATAACAATGATGGTTTTATAGACACTGAAGAAGCTAAAGATACAGGTTTATCTCAAGAAGAAATAGATAGAATAAATTCTCAAAGACAAACTATAATTGAAAATAATTATCTATCATCATATAGAAAAAAGAAAATGTTAAAAAATCTTTAAAAAATTTGGTTTTTTAAATTTCTTTTATTATATTATTATAAATAAGAGAAAATTAAAAATGAAAAAAGTATTATTTATCGCTACATTGGTTACTTTGGCTTCTTGCTCAAACGAAACCTCAACTTCATCTAAAGATTCAGTTTGTACTGATTCAACTTGTACTGATTCAATGAGTGTTGATTCATTGGCTCATCAAGTAGAACTTCGTTCTGATTCAGTTCTTACAGGTATTAAAGAATTAAATAAATAATTCTTTTACAAGCCCCCTTAGCTCAGTTGGTAGAGCTTCTGATTTGTAATCAGATGGTCGCTGGTTCGAGTCCGGCAGGTGGCTCCAAGGTGGTAGTTAGACGAAAATGAAATTCCTGCTGTGATGTTAACTTAATCAGCATATTCAGAAGTAGAAATGAATAATCGCAAATTATTCACCACCTATATAGCGGATTGGTGTAATGGTAACACATTGGGCTCATAACCCAGGGTTGATAGTTCGAGTCTGTCGTCCGCAACAAAGTACCACGAAGCATACCATCAGAACTGCTCACTAGCTGTGGTCTTGTTGTCAAATAAGTGAATAGCCCAAGGCATAAGCTAAATTGACATCCCTAGTAAGACTGTCTGATCAACAGAAACTGCTAGGGTTTTTTATAGTCAGGTGGCGGAAGGTTAGGGGTTTCCCTGACGTGGTAGACGCAAGGATAAGTGGTGAGGTGAGGCGGGTAATCCACCGTAGATACCATATCCATGTATACAGGTTTGAATCCTGTCCTGACTACCTTGGGCTCGGTAAAGCCTCTTATCGAAAGATAACGTAACCGAAGTGGATAACTTAGAAATAAGTGACGCTCCACTATACGGAAGATTGGCAGAGTGGTCGATCGCGGCAGTCTTGAAAACTGTTGAACCGAGAGGTTCCGTAGGTTCGAATCCTACATCTTCCGCACATTACCCTTTCGTCTAACGGCAGGACAACTGGTTTTGGTCCAGTTAATGGTAGTTCGAATCTATCAGGGGTAACAAAAAAATCATCCCTTATGGGGTAAAAGATGAAAGGTACAATCATCGTAGGTTAAGCGATATCCTACAACTTGCTCGGTTCGTCTATCGGTTAGGACACCAGGTTTTCATCCTGGTAAGAGGGGTTCAACTCCCCTACCGAGTACAAATTGATTTTGTAGCTCAGCTGGATAGAGCAACAGCCTTCTAAGCTGTAGGTCACAGGTTCGAATCCTGTCGGAATCACAAAATAGTAGATGTTCTTTGACTTATTTAAAACAATTTAAAAATTAAAAAGGAGAAAAAATTATGGAAATTACATCATTTATTTTAGGTATGCTTACAATTATTGGTATGGCTGTAGCTGTAGTAGTAGTTTTAGGTTTAGTTAAGATTTACAAACAGACTAAAAAAGTCGAGAATTTAGAAAACTCTATGTATAGAGAATTTGATCATATTCATCGATCTATATCAGAAAACTCAAATGAAATTCATCAACGAGTGAGTAGTGTTGAAGAACAAATATTTAGATCAATTGAAGAAGAAAAACGAGATATTACATCATATATAGACTCTCGTATTGATAAACTTCAATCTAACAAAACTAAGGAGGTTATAAAAGGATAATTAACTGTTAAAGAATATCTACTATTTTTTTAAAAAATTTGGCTCTCTAAAAAAGATTTATTATATTAATATTGTTATAAAAGAAAAAATATGAATTTGACAAAAGCACTCAAACAAAAGAAAAAGTTAATTAAAAAAGCTGATGAGTTTTACTCTCGTTTTTCTAATAGTAACTCATTTGAAACAGATCAAGAACAAACATATGATCCACAAATAATGTATAATAGTTGGTTATCAACTACTCAAGAATTAGTTAATTTGAAAACTAAAATTCAAATTGCTAACCAACCAATTGCTCATAAAATTTTTGAACTAGGAGAACTTAAAAATTTAGTTTCACGTATGAAAAAAGTTGATACTAAAAAAGGATTATTTAGAAGAGGCTATAGTGAAGAAAAAAGTGAATATTCATGTTGGATGGATCAAATTCAAAAAGATCAAGTAATAAGTAATTGGGAAGAAAAAATTGACGCCCTTCAAGAAGAAATTGAAGCATTTAATGCTTTAACAAAGATATAATCAAATAAAGGGAAGATTAAGCTAGTAGCACCTAGATTAAATTTTTAATTTAGGACAATGGCGACCACATATCGCTTTACTTCATGAACATGATACTAAGATTTTGATTTTGATAGCTCGCCTTAAAATTTAAACGTGAAAGCTTAAAATTGGAAAACTTAAATCTTAAACCTTTTCAGTGAAAATTTAATTTTTCCTTATTTGATTTATGGACCCTTAGCTCAGTTGGTCAGAGCGTCAGACTCATAATCTGGGGGTCGTAGGTTCAAACCCTACAGGGTCCACTAAAATAAAGGTTTATATGAAGTTAAAATTAACAAAGGAAATGATTGAGTTAGCTACTCATCACCAAAATCGTTCTTATTACTTTGAGAAATTTGAAACATTAGTTCGTACCACTTATCCAGAGTGGAAAAATGTATCTAAAAATGAAATTTATAAGAAATTTGATCTTATTTATAAAAGAAAAGAACAAATTGAAGATTTAAATCGTGAAAGAGATATTTGTATTAAATTAATGAAAGAACAAGTTATTGTTAATACTTTTGATAGAGAATTAAACAAAAAACAAAGTAAAAGAAATTATGAATATTGGGCTACTGAAATTGATAAGCTTGATAAACAATTAATAGAACTAGGTTATTCACCTAGTAAATATCCATCATATGATAGTTTAAATACCTCAAATAATATTAAAAATATTGTTTTAATTTCATCAATAATAGGTTTTGCTATTGCTATTTTATTTATTATATTTTAATTATGAAAAAACATTCACTTTGGGTTGAAAAATATAGACCAACTGTTTTAGATACTTATTTAGGCAATGATGATTTTATAGCTGGAGTTAAAGAATGGATAGAAAAAAATGACTTTCCTAACTTATTACTATATGGAACAGCTGGGGTTGGTAAAACAACAGCTGCTAAGTTATTAACTGTTAATTTAAAATGTGATTTTATTTATATTAATTGTTCAGATGAAAATGGTATTGATACAATTAGAGAAAAAATAAAAACATATGCCTCAGCTGCTTCATTTCAACCTATTAAGATTGTAGTATTAGATGAAGCTGATTTCTTAACTATTAATGCTCAAGCCGCATTACGTAATGTAATTGAGACATTTTCACTCAATACAAGGTTTATATTCACATGTAATTATATTGAACGTATAATTGAGCCACTTCAATCTAGACTCGCTTTATACCGTTTAGAAACACCATCTAAACCACAAATATATAAACATGTAATTAACATTCTTGATCAAGAAAATATATCTTATATTAAAGAAGATGTTGCTAAATATATAAGTAATTTTTACCCTGATATTAGGAGAATTATTAATTCACTTCAGTCATCAGTTAAGAATAACTCTATTACAGATGGTAATTTACAAAAAGCAAACCCATCAAAAGAAATTATTGATGAATTAAATAAACGCTCTAAAGACTCATTTACTAAAATTAGACAAATTATAGCTGATTCTAATTTAAGAGATTTTACTGAGTTATATAGAGCACTTTATGATAATACAAAAGCAGCTTCTGATATAATTATAATTGCTGAAGGTCAATATCAGGCTATATCAGCTGTAGATAAAGAAATTAATTTTATGTCAACTGTTGCTAAATTATTATCATGACCTTTATAATGTATTTTATTAGATGGGTATCAAGTAATTTATCAGTTCCATTTTGGATGGTAGGTCATGTTCATCTAACAATGAATATTTATGAAGATATAATGGAATTATGGGCATCAGTTGGAATGAATTTATTAGTTGCAATTGGTTTTTATTTAGATTGGAAAGAACATAAACAAACAAAAAATGAAAAATAATCAAGTAAATGTAAATGTTACATTGGATAAAACAGTTCCTGTAGCATGTGATGAGTGTGGTAACACAGTTTTTGTAGAAGGATTGTTGTTACGTAAAGTATCTAGGTTTTTAACTGGACAACCACAAGATGGAATTATACCTATTCCAGTATTTTCTTGTAGTAAATGTCAACATGTAAATGAGGAATTTATTCCATCTGAATTAAAGAAACAGGATTAATGACAGTATTTGACTGGGTTAATATGATCACGTTTGAAAAGCGTGAATGGAACAGTTTTACTGAAACTGAACAATCTGCTTTTAATCCTTTTATAGTTAATAGGGTTTTAAGTATGACTAAAGAATATATTCCAATTGTTGGAATGGCACAAACTTATCCTATGCCTAATGACAAACTTTATGATTTTTATAGAGATGTTATACCTAAAAAGAAAACTTGGAGTAAATATATAAAATCAAATCTTAAGTATGATGCTGAACAAATTGAAACATTAGCTAAATACTTTCAGTGTTCAACTCGTGAAATTAAAGATTATTTGAATATTTTGGAAAAACAAGAAATTGATATTATATTAAATGAAATTTACGGCTATAATAAAAAAAAGAAAAATGACAAAAAATAGTGATGTTTATGGGGTGACATTTAATCAACCACCAACTAGGACAATTCCAAAAACCGACTCAATTGTAGATTCAGTTATTGATGAACATATCAAAAGAGCAGAAATGGGTAAAGAAAAATATAACAATACTTTAGACAGAACAGATCTATCAGTAATTGATTATTTACAACATGCTAAAGAAGAAGCAATGGATTTAGCTTTATATTTGGAAAAAACAATCCAAATGCTCAAAGGAAAAAAATAATGGCTAAATTTAAAAACCCAGTAGATAAAGTTAAATTACATGAAATAAACTACGCTACTGATAAAACAG
>Ga0222713_10001356_pt1 | contig 27535 bp, 19 predicted proteins | sample C33_649DmetaG_FD_165061 | JGI IMG/M metagenome (GOLD analysis project Ga0222713, IMG submission 165061) | Estuarine water microbial communities from San Francisco Bay, California, United States - C33_649D | ecosystem: Environmental > Aquatic > Marine > Unclassified | place: USA: California... | reverse complement strand
TTCTTTATTGTCCAAGAAGTTTCAGAAGCCCATCGATCAGTGGTGATTTTTACAGTAACATATTGATTTGCGGCTAAAGTAGCCAATGCTACTGTTGCGGAAACATCGTTATTTGTAGGAGATGCGTCTCCCGCAGTTGTAACTGAAACCGCTAAAGCGCCACCATTAAAGTTGGTGATTGGAGAACAAGTAACGTTTGCTGTTGCATACGTAGCTAAACTTCCAGAATATGTTCCAGTTGAAACGGTATTTCCACCTTGAGTAATGGTTACCGTAGCCGCCGTTAATGGCGATGTACCATTGTTCTGAATTTGAACTGACGGGGTATATGACCCTTCACAGTGTGTTAAACTGCCCAAATAATTCAACGCCGCAACATCCGCAGGACTAGACGCCGGTGGAGGACATTGACCTAAATAGCTTACTAAATTTGAAACAGTTCCTATGCCTCCAGCAACCCCTGATGCAACGATCACCCGGTTGGGGCAAATTACATACATTTCAGGATAATAATCGATTGACATTCCTGAATTTTCGAAAGATGCCTGATTTGCCAAATTGATAATTGGCATATTCTCTCCCGTTACCCAATCCCCCTGCGTGTTTGCTCCAGAGCCATTCAGGTCGGCAAGCGTTGTTTGAGGGTCTCCTTCTACGAAAAATACCATTGCTGCTCCAGGCTGAATTGATCCTGTTGGGCCATACTGATTGTAAAAGTTATTTAAATGGCCTGCATTATGGTAGGACCAACATGGGCCACACCAAGTTGCAGAAACATCAATAACCACCATCATTCCTTGATCTAGGTAATTAAATAAAGAATGAGAATTTCCGTTGATGTCAGTCAACGTGAAATTGCTCACAACAGTACCAACGGGGGTCTGAGCATAAGCAGATGCTCCGCATAGTACGGCTAAAGAGAGTAACAATTTTTTCATCATTTAAAATTTTAGTTTCAGTAAATTTAATTCTTATTAATGAAATAATGAAAAAAATTCTTTTTTTTCTGAAGAAGGTATTTGTGGGAAAAGTGGGATTTCCCACTTTCGCAATAATGAAGGGTTTTGGTAGCAATATCGGGTGGTAGATGCAGCAATTCTGAAAACTTAGAAACGCGACCCCAATTTCGTTACCTGGTTTTACTACTAATGAAGAAAATAAATTAGGGAATGTTCCCCAAACGAAGGATATCGTATCATTACGTCCTTTGAGAAAAACTTACTTTTTAAGGTTTTCTTTAATAAAAAGCTCAATGGCTCCGACCATGGAGGGTGCTTTGGGGTGTGGCGCTGAAACATCTAGCCTAAGTTTATTACGTAAAACAGCACTCGATGTAGTGGCTCCAAATGCAGCAATAGCTGTATTGTTTTGCTTAAAATCTGGAAAATTTTTAAACAGCGATTCTATTCCTCCAGGGCTGAAAAACACCAACATATCATAATAAACATTCTCTAAGTCAGATAAATCAGCCGCAACAGTTCTATATAGAACCACTTTAGTAAAATGAAATTTTTGCTCTACTAATGTTTCTGGAATTGAGTCTCGTAAAATATCGGTGCAGGGCAATAGGTATTTTTCTTGCTTGTGTTTTTTCATGACATCTGCCAATTGCTCAATGGTTTGGGTTCCATGAAAAATTTTTCGTTTTCGATAGGTAATAAATTTCTGGAGATACTTTGCTACAGCCTCCGAAATGCAAAAATACTTCAAGGATTCTGGAACTTCAAAACGCGTTTCTTCGGCAATTCTGAAGAAATGGTCCGCAGCAATCTTTGAAGTAAGTATCACTGCCGTATGTTCTGCAATATTAACTTTTTGAGTTCTAAACTCCTTTGCGTCAACCCCTTCAACTTTTATAAATGGCCTGAAATCAATTTTGATATTGTACTTTTCGGCCAAGTCAAAATACGGTGACTTATCTCCTTCGGGCTTGGGTTGCGAAACCAGTATACTTTTTATAGGCAAAATACAGATTTAATATGTCAATAAATCAAACCAATAAACACTTAAAAGCTTTTTGATCAATACTATAGGCAACAAATTGACGGTGCAAAGGTACAAAATAATATAATACCAAGAAAACCCTTTTGAAACGGCAAACAAAAAACCATTCATCAGGCGAAACAACAAGGCTAACAAAAGAATTCCAACAAACATGATGAGACCCCAAGCTTTCTGAGAATTAAATACCATAATTGCATTTGAGAGGGTAATTGCTATACCAAAAACAAACCACCAAACATTACCTGCCTCTATATATTGAAGGATTGTTTTAGTATCGCTGTTTACACTCCAAAACACAAAATAATCTAAATGCCAAATCATTAAAAACAATAAGGAAGCAATAAAACCAAAAAACAAGGCTGTATTCACAAAATAAGAATCCACTAAATACCAACCAACAAAAACCAAAACTCCAACCAAGGTATTGGTATATAAAAACACTTTTGATATTAAGTCAAGTTGTATCCGCGAGCCAAGCGTTATATTTCTACCAGAATCGAAAATTGCGGTTAAAAGCCCTCCTTTATTTCGATAATAGGTAATGGCTAGCAATGCGACTTGGATAAACACCAAAGAAATAGCCCAAATTTCAATGACTGGTGTCCTAAAGGTTAATTCCATTTCAAGGCAAAAGTAATGCTTTTAATCGCGAATTCTAAATCTCTTAATTGTATCTTTGTGTCATAAAACCTTCGAAATGAAAACAGATTTATACCAGCATCCCGATTATTATGCTCTGGATGATTTATATACAGATGAGCATAAATTAATCCGAGACACAGCAAGACAATGGGTAAAAAAAGAGGTTTCGCCGATTATCGACGAACACTATGAAAACGCAACATTTCCTATCCATTTACTTAAAGGCTTAGGAGAAATCGGTGCCTTTGGCCCCTACATTCCTGAACAATACGGTGGCGCAGGGTTAGACCAAATTTCATACGGATTAATCATGCAAGAGCTTGAACGTTGTGATTCTGGGCTTCGATCCACGGCATCCGTTCAAAGTTCTTTAGTAATGTACCCCATTTGGAAATATGGTTCAGATGAACAAAAAATGAAATACCTACCTAAGTTAGCCACCGGTGAAATTATGGGTTGTTTTGGACTAACGGAACCTGATTTCGGATCAAATCCTGGGGGAATGATCAGTTCCTTTAAGGAAGCCGGCGACCATGTCATACTCAATGGTTCTAAAATGTGGATTTCCAATGCCCCGTTTGCTTCGATTGCCGTAGTTTGGGCAAAAAATGAGGCGGGTAGAATCCATGGGCTTATCGTGGAACGTGGAATGGAAGGATTTTCTACCCCAGAAATGCATGGTAAATTATCTCTACGAGCATCATCAACGGGTGAATTAGTATTTGAAAATGTCCGTGTTCCAAAAACCAATATTCTTCCGGGACGATCTGGACTTGGTGCGCCATTGAGTTGCTTAGATTCTGCACGGTATGGGATTGCATGGGGTGCCTTAGGCGCTGCAATGGATTGCTATGACCAAGCGGTAAGATATTCAAAGGAGCGGATTCAATTTGGCACGCCTATCGGAGGCTTTCAATTGATTCAGAAAAAATTAGCTGAAATGCTGACTGAGATCACCAAAGCGCAACTCTTAACGTATCGATTAGGCCAGCTACGAAATGAAGGTAAAGCCTCTACTGCACAGATTTCAATGGCAAAGCGCAATAATGTTGAAATCGCATTAAACATCGCCCGAGAAGCCCGTCAAATTCACGGGGGAATGGGAATTACAAGCGAGTATTCCATGATGCGCCACATGGCCAACTTGGAATCCGTGATCACCTACGAAGGTACCCACGACATTCATTTATTAATTACCGGGATGGATATAACTGGGATTCCCGCATTTACTCGAGAGGATTAAGTCTATTCTGGAATTTGATCGCCCCGTAATCTGCGTATAGAAAGGCGTGCCTCATCGGAATAAATACTCCCCGGATATTGGTCAATAATCTTTAAATAGGACTCCATGGATGCCTCCTCGTTTTTAAAATGAATTCGTTGAATTGTCGCTAAATGATAGAGTGCATCATCTGCAAGTAATTCGGTAGGATACGTGCTTACAACCTGAGCAAATAACTCCGCTGCTTGATCCCATTGCCCCTGTAATTCATAGGCCTTGCCCTTTAAATAAATCAAGTCATCATTTAAAACAGATTGCGGGAATTTAATTGCTATCGAATCCATCCATTGAAATGCCTCAGCATAACGATGTTGAAGTAACAATAGCTCACTTTTCGCATAGGTACTCATTGCCTCATAGTTACTATCTAACCCATAGTTTTCTAGTATCAACAAAGACAATTGCATCGCATCATTGCTGATAAACTTAGACGTTGCTTGTTTTAATACATCTAGTTGAGACTGTGCAAATTCAAATTCTCCGTCAAAATAGAATATTCTAGCATTTTTAAACTTTGCTTCATTGCCAATCATTTCAAACTTAAAATCCTCGTCAATTTGCATATACAACAAAGATGCCTCCCATATGCTATCGAGCACAACACAAACATCAGCTAATTTCATTTTATATCGGGCTCGCTGTATATCCGTAAGCCCCGGCTTTTGCATTGCTTGTTCTAGAAATTCTTGCGCTTTTTTACCCTCATTGGCGTAAAAACCCAAAATCTCCGCATATTCCAATCCTATTTCATGTCCAGCTCTTAATGAAAACTGATTATTCATTATTACTTCCTCGTAAGCTCGAATTATTTCGTTTATATCCTCCGCCGTATAAACACGTTCGTTAGTAACTTCAGTAAAATACACATTTAGCAACATTCGTTGAGCCTCAACTGCCCTGTAAAGCGAAAGGCTTATAACTTCCTTAAATGCCTTTACGGCAAGGTCATATTGAGTGTTTTCAAGGCAAGTGTTGCCAAAATCAATCAAGTAACTTCCGTCCCCACGCATACGCTTTTCTAATGAAGATACTTGGGTATAAGCTGCGTTAAAATTCTTGTTTTGTAAAAAAAACCATATTAACATCTCGGCATATACAGGATTAGAAGGGTCTTTTTGACTAGCAGATAAAAAACTTGTTTTAACTTGTTTAATTTCCTCTGATTCCTCATTGAAATCAAAAACCCCCTCTATTTCAAATTGAATTTGTTCTTTAAGATCTGGTTTTTTTGATAGGGCAACTAAATATTGGTCAAGGGCTTTTATGGGTTCGCCTTTTGCCATATAAATTTGGCCATACCATAATTCATATGGATAATACTTGAGGTTTTTTTTCGCTTGATCAATGAGGTCTTTCGCCCAGTCATATTCATCAATTGACAATAAATTCGAAAGCACCTCTTGGATTTCTTTAATGTCGTAAAAATCATGCTTAAGCACTTCATTCTTTATTTTTTTTGCTTTTTCTAAATCCTGGGTTCCTTTGTAAAAAAAATAAAACTGGATTTTTAATACCAAATCTGAGGGATTAGCAGCGGTTTGTTTTTTAAATATTTTCTCGGCGCCTTTTTTATCCCCTGTATTTACTAAGCAATCTAAATAACGGCTAAAATATACCTTAGACGGCTCATTGGCGTAAAGCTTTTCATAATACACTAGTGCCTTTGTGAACTCTCCATTCAAATAATAATGTTGAGCTAATTGAATATCCGTTTCGGTTTGTGAAAAAACTACGGCGGAAATTAAGCAATAACAAATACAATGGGTGAGCTTTATCACAGACTATTTAAATTTAGCGGCTAACGCATTTAACTTCGGATGTAACAACCGATAGGTGTCCATTAAGGATTGTAGTTCTTTTTTTAATTCATTTAACCGAGCGCCAAGCAATTTTAAGTTCTTTGATTCTGTGACAATATATGCGTCGTAACGATCCCTCTTACCGTATCCATTAGAAATGTCAGAGTTCAATTTATACAGCCGCGTGTTTTCTTCGACTATGGCTTGTTTAAGTGCAACATACTGCTTGTTAATTGGTCCAATTTTTTTTCTTGACATTTTGTAGGTGTCCATATTTGCGGCATAGTCTCGATCCACAGAATCCAATATTACGTGACTTTTTAGAAAGAGCTGTAGTTCTATCATGTTTTGGCGCATAGCCGATAACGTGTCGGGAAAATCTTGTTTCAAATTTATTAATAAGCCATTATTGTCTGCCTGTAATTGCTCAACTTTACGAAGTTGTTCCTTTTGTTTAAAATCAGAACATGAGCCCAATATTAAAAAACACAAAAGAAAAACGCTTAATCTTTTCATTGGTTAAATATAATCAAATCTCGTGTAGGGTTTTAGAGCAGCGGGAATAGATATACGACCATCCGCACCTTGGTTGTTTTCTAATAAGGCCGCCATAACTCTGGGCAATGCCAACGCAGAGCCATTCAAGGTGTGACAAAGCTTTGTTTTCTTATCATGGTCTTTAAATCGCAATTTCAAGCGATTTGCTTGAAAGGTATCAAACCTAGAAACCGAGCTTACTTCTAACCATTTTTCTTGGGCCGCAGAATACACTTCAAAATCATAGGTCATGGCAGAAGCAAATCCCATATCACCACCACATAAGCGCAAAACCCGGTATGGCAACTCCAGTTTATCCAATAATCCCTTAACGTGTTCTACCATTTCTTCAAGTGCATTTGCGGTATGGTCAGGATGTTCAATACGTACAATTTCGACCTTGTCAAACTGATGTAAGCGATTCAGCCCTCGGACATCTTTTCCATAAGATCCCGCTTCTCTTCTGAAACATGGAGTATAGCCACATAACTTGTATGAAAAATCTGGCTGTTGGATTAATTCATCACGGAAAATATTGGTAAGCGGTACCTCTGCCGTTGGGATTAAAAACAAATTGTCCGTTGAATCATGATACATTTGTCCTTCCTTATCCGGTAATTGGCCCGTACCAATACCACTCTCTTCATTCACCATTAATGGCGCTTGATATTCTTCATATCCAGCAGCTGATGCTTCGTCTAAAAAAAAAGAAATCAATGCCCGTTGTAATTTCGACCCTTTGCCTCGGTAAAAAGGAAAGCCTGCGCCCGTTACTTTGACACCCAATTCAAAATCAATGATTTGTTTTTCTTTACAGATATCCCAGTGTGGTTTCGCTTCAAAATCAAACAACGGCGCTTTACCGGACTGAAAAACAACTTGATTATCGTTTAAATCTTTTCCTTTTATTACCTCCTGAAAAGGGGTGTTTGGAATTTGATACAGCATATGCAGAATCGCAGATTATAATGCCTCTGATTCACCCTTAAGCTCGCCTTCTTTCTTTTTAAGTAACGTGGTTTGTTGTTTTAATGCGTTCCCTTCATCAACCCTTCCCTCCTTATAACATTGGCCAATCTCCTTCGCCATACGATTTGCTTCCTCTAGCGTACCATCTAATTCCTGCTTTACACGACGCCATTGTACATCTAAATTAAGTAACTCATTAATGGTTGATTCGGCATTGATATTTCGTTTTGATAAGGCGGCAATTACTTGCTTTTTATCGGTACGAATTCTAGATAATTCGAGCATAAGTGTTTAAAGAATTTGAAATACAAAAATACTATGGAACATTGGTTTACGGAAGGGTTTCTATCATTTTTTGATACCGCTCTTCTTGATTTAGTGTGCCCGTGCATCCATAAGTCAACTTATGGGTGCGATAAGCCTCAACCCGATTGCCTGGATCAGGGTGTGTGCTTAATATTTCCGGAGGATTCACAACACCTTCTTTAGAGATTTTCTCGAAAAACAATGCTCCCGCATCCGAATTATAGCCCGTTGGACACAAATATCGTACTGAACATTCATCTGCTTCTTTTTCGTGAGTACGTGAAAAGGAAAGTCCAATGAGCGAGCTGGTGACCTGCTTAATTATCTCTCGATCCCCAGCAACCAAACTAATGAGCGTTTGAACACCATACATTTTGGTAAGTTGTCGCGTACTGTGCCTTAGGTCTGCATGACCCATCTCATGTCCTAGAACTCCTGCTAACTGATCTTCTGCCTCTAAATATTTTAATATTCCTGTGTATATATAAATATATCCCCCAGGCGCGCAAAAAGCGTTTAAGGTCGAGTCGTCTTGGATTATCCTAATCCGCCATGAGAATTCATCCTTAAAATGTACTTGTCCACTGTTGAGCAAAGAATCTCTTATGCCATATAAATATCCGTATATTGCGGTGTATCGCGTAGAATCTAAAATAATCAATTCGCTACTATCGCACTCTATTTCTTGACGAACCTGTTCTCCCAAAGCAATGTCATCTTGTAACGAAAAAAAGTTTAAGGCATTTTCAGAGGAACCGCATCCCACCAAGAGAGCGCAACAAAGCCCCAAGGAAAACAAGAAGTATTTCATAACACAAATTTAGTGCTTTCGGTGTTTGATAAACGCTTGATTGTTGATTAATCATTATAAAATCCTGCTTTCATATACAAGCTTTGTATAATTTTGACTTAGAGTAAGCTATGAATGTAAAAATCAGTAATAAAGGAAGGTGTCCATCACCAAGTTATGAGACAGCAGGCGCAGCAGGGATGGATGTTCGCGCCAATCTTACCAAAGCGATTTGTATTTCACCAGGAGAGCGCAGCTTAATCCCAACAGGATTATTTTTTGAGCTACCATGTGAAATCGAATGCCAGGTTAGGCCTCGAAGCGGCCTTGCTTTAAAGAAAGGAATTACTGTGCTAAATACCCCTGGAACAATAGATTCTGATTATCGGGGCGAGGTGGGGATTATATTAATTAATCTTTCTAATGATGACTTTATAGTTGAGCCAAATGACCGTATTGCACAATTGGTTTTTTGCCCGGTAATTCACGTGACATTAACTGAATCCGATACGTTAAGCCCATCGAGCCGTGGTGCCGATGGGTTTGGAAGTACTGGAAAAAATTAGACATATTATGAATATAATTATCCCGATGGCAGGAAGAGGTAGTAGGCTTAGACCCCACACCTTAACCATACCTAAACCGCTAATTCCTGTAGGTGGGATTCCAATTGTTCACCGCCTAGTAGCCGACATTGCATCTGTATGCGGCTCAAGAATAGAACATATCGGCTTTGTAACAGGAGACTTTGGAAAAGAAACGGAACGCGAATTGTGTGAAATAGCAGCCTCTTTTGGTGCAAAAGGACATATATTTCATCAATTAAATCCCCTTGGGACTGGGCATGCGGTATTGTGTGCGGAGCCCCTATTGGAAGGTCCGGTAGTAGTCGCTTTCGCTGACACCTTATTTAGAGCCGATTTCGCCATTGACCCAACCGACGAGGGAATATTGTGGGTAAAGCGTATAACTAATCCAGAAAATTTTGGAGTAATAAAAATGAACGAACGCCAAGAGATAATTGATTTTGTGGAAAAGCCAGCAGAATTTGTTTCTGACTTGGCCATGATTGGTATTTATTATTTTAAAAATGGACATGCACTTCATGAAGAACTGCTCTATTTAATTAACAATGATGTTATGAAAAGTGGAGAATATCAATTACCAGATGCGCTAAGAAGACTTACTGAAAAGGGAACAATATTTAAACCTGGTGAAGTTAAAGAATGGTTAGATTGTGGAAATAAATCCGTTACTGTTGAAACAAATGCGCGTGTTTTAGAATATGATCAGATGGATGGAAAACTGTATACTTCAAGTTCCGCAGAGATATCACAAAGCATTGTAATTCCCCCATGCTTTATTGGAGAAAATGTTGTTATTTCAAACTCTATTGTTGGGCCACATGTAAGTATCGGCGCGGGAAGCATTATTCAAAATTCAATAATTTCAAATAGCCTTGTGCAACACAAAACATGTGTTTCTAATAAAAATTTAACGGGTTCAATGGTTGGTAGCCATGTAAAAATCCACGGTACGGTGTCGGATCTGAGCGTGGGTGATTATACAGAATGGTATGAATAAAACCCTACTTATTATCTTATTAATCAGTGCTTTAGTGGGCTGTAAAACTGTTGAAGAAACAAGTATAAGCGATGGTATACCCATTATTCAGCAATACCACGAAGGGCTTCGGGCTTATTTTAAAGGGGATTATGTCGTGGCTGATAATATGGCTAATCGCGTAATTGCTTTAGCACCGCAACATGACGGTGCGCTGTATTTAAAATCAAAAATTTATTACGACCAGGGTCGACTAGACGAGTCTGCAAAATTCTTGTTAAAAGCCGGCTTAGCCGATCCAAACAATGAGTATTTATCTTCAGAAATTGCCTTTATGTATAGTTCTATGGGCAAGTATAATGAAGCAGGGCTGATATTTGATAAATTAATATCCTCGAATCCTAGAGAGACTTCTTATTATTTTGGTGGGTTTGAAAACTACTTACAAGCAAAAAACTACAAAGCGGCAGTAAAAGTCCTTACGCAGCAAGAATCTGCCTTTGGGTTTTCAATTGAAACATGTTTAAATCGGTATAAAATCAATTTAGCCCAAAACGAAACTAAGGAGGCCATTGAACAGCTCGAAAAGGGTGTAAAAGCATTTCCAAATGAACCTTTGTTTTTGGCAAAATTAATTGACTTATATTTCCAACGAAATGAACACAATAAGGCAATTCCATTTTTAGAAAAGCTTTGTGAAACGGACCCGGAAAATGGCATGGCAAAGTTTGTTTTTGGAGAATACCTAATTAATACTGGCCAATTTGCCCGCGGAGAAAAACTCCTTTCTGAGGCGGTGATGTTAGAAGGCCTTAGTATTGAACAAAAATCAGAAATTCTGTTAGCCAAACAAAAACGCAATGGTTGTAGCGACGAGAATATCCAATTATTTTCAAGTTTTGTGCAGAATTCTCCGAACATCCTTATTGGACATACCTTATTTGGAGATTTGTTTATTTTGTGTAATCAACCTGATTCTGCCCTCATTCAATATAAATTAGCAGTATCGATAAACCCAGAGGCTTACCCCATTTGGAAACAGCTGTTGTTAATTACATATAAAGAGGAACAGTGGGACTCCTTAATACGCATTAGTTCAGACTGCATATCCTTATTTCCAATGCAGCCCATGCCGTATCTTACACTAGCCGCGGCTAAAAATAAAATTGGACAATTGGATGATGCGGAAAAAGCCATTGATATGGGAAGTGAGCTGATTGTAGGTGACGATGCCTCAATTGTTGCTGAATTTTGCTTTCAGCGCGGTGTGTTGGCGTTAAACAAAAGGCTTCCCGCCAAGGCAACAACGTGGTTTAATGAAGCGATGAAGGTTCAACCAGAGAATATTGAACTTAAAGCTGATATCGGCAATGAAGCACTTATTTATTCTGAATTAATTTCCTATTCAGACTCCTTAATTGCCGATTGCCTTAAACGGGAACCTAGCAATCCAAAATTTATGGCTATCAAAGGAAGATTATTCTATATAAAGAATGAATTTCTTCTTGCAAATTCTTGGTTAGAAAAAGCAATTATTCACGGTTACCCGCAAAAACTTGGAAACGAATGGCTCGGTGATTGCGCATTTCAATCTGGTGACTTACAAAAGGCAAAATACTATTGGTTAAAGGCGGTGAGTTTGGGCAACCATACTGATCGACTTAAACAAAAAATTATATCACTATGAAAATACCATTCCTCATTTTAAATGGTATCCTATGCATTATTCTTATTTCATGTTCACGAAATAACACGGCAATATTTAATCCCGACGCCACAGAAATAACTGGAGAAAACACCCCTTCACAACTAAAATATACCTCATGGGTTGACAGCATTCACAAACAGCCTTGGCAGTGGATGTATGGCAAGTATTCGACTAACTATACTGATGGCAATAGAAGTTTTGGCTTTAAAACAAGTATAAAGTGCCGAAAAGATAGTGCGTTAAATGCTCTTATTTCGGTTGCATCAATTCCTATTTTTAATTCCCTTGCCTCTCCAGACAGCGTATATTATATTAATAAAAAAGATAGATGTTTTGGAAAACAACCAATTTCTTTCTTTGAGAGTCTCCTCGGAGTTGAATTATCCATGCAGAATATACAAGAACTATTCTTGGGTCTTCCCTTAGGATTTAAAGATTCAATGAAATATGTAAGCAAGTTTAACGTTAAGGGGGACTCCATTTATGTCAGCGCAACGCTCAACGGGGTTAAACCAATCACTTGCCACTATGGTTCTTCAGTGAAATCGCCACGCCTAACATGGCAACGCATTTTTAGCCTTGAGGATTCAACTGAACTAAATATACAATATGATCAATGGGGCAAACACGGACTCATGGATATTCCATCCCTAATTGATGTTTACATAACATCCAAAAAACAAAACATTCATGTGATTTTGACGTACGAAAGGTTCGAGCTCAATAGCCCACAAGATATTTATTTACAAATACCAGATGATTATGCGCCTTGTAAGTAGTTTAATACTCGTTTTAATATTTCAATCAGGCATTGGAATTAGTCAGCAAAACCCAGACAATTTAAAAAAAGAACAGCGAAAACTTGAAAAGAAAATTTCACAAACCAAATCATTATTAAAAAAAGTTCAAGCAAATTCCAATAATTCATTAAATGAAGTTAGGCTTTTAGATAATCAAATCAAGAGTAGAGAGGCTTTGGTTCGGGTCTTTGATAGTCAGGTTAAGATGGCGGAAATCAAAATTCTTCAGAAAAAAAATGATGTGCGAAGGTTAAAAAAACGATTGGAAAGGCTAAAAAATCAATACAAAAAAATGCTGCGCTTTGCATATAAAAAAAGAAATAATACGGGTCGGTTAATGTTTCTATTATCAGCTAACACATACCAAGAGGCTGTTCGCAGGAATAGTTACCTCAAAAAAGTGGCTCATTTACAACGAAGGCAGGTTGATCTCATTAAACAACATCAATCTTTAATTGAACGAGAGATCGGACAGATTAATGCTGAAAAAACCGAAAAAGAACTGACATTAAATGAGAAAAAAGCAGAAAAGGATAAAATCGAAGCAGATAAGCAACAAAAAGAAAAATCCTACTCTAAACTGAAAAAAGAAGAAGAAAAACTATTAGTTCAACTCAGGGAAGAAGAAAAAAAACGTAAAAAAATCGAAAATCAAATTCAGGCAGCCATATTAGCAGAAGCGCGAAAAGAAGAACAACGCAGGAAAGAAAAAGAGAGTGCTAAAGCGGCCGCTCAAGGAGATGCTAATAAAACATCGACAACAACGCCTTCTCCTACATATAAACCGGAAACCCTTTCTTCAGAAGGGGCTATTGCTGGAAAAAACTTTGAAACCAATAAAGGAAGATTGCCTTCGCCAGTAAGTACAGGAACCATCACCAGTAGATTTGGTAAAAATGCTCACCCAACGCTAAAAGATGTTTATGAAAACAATAATGGTATTGACATTTCCTGCAGTGCAGGATCTAGTGTTCGAGCAGTATATGAGGGAGAAGTAAGTTCTGTATTTAGTATTGCTGGTGCCGGTAAAGTCATAATAATCAAACATGGTAATTATCGGTCCGTCTATAGCAACTTATCATCCGTTTCTGTCAGTGTTGGTCAAAAAGTAATCAGCAAACAATCAATAGGCACACTTATTACCGAAGGGAATATCTCTACCCTACATTTCGAAATCCATAGCGTAAGCGGTATTAACACCACCCCTTTAAACCCTTCCGTTTGGTTGAGTCGTTAGACGGTTTTCAAGCACGAACAACACGGCAATCATGCAATAAATTGGTATAGAAGCTTTGTCCGTGTCCAAAAAATTATTCAGAAATGCGTGAATAAAATATGTGGTCAAAGAAAACAACATACCTAATCCAATAATAAAGTATTGTTGATTTACAACTTTAGCGCGCTGAATGAATATTAATAGATAATAAAACAAGCCCCCAACAAAAAATAAAAACAGAACAAAACCCAAGAGTCCAGTTTCAGATAATGCGCTTAAATACTCACTATGTGCATTTCCCATGTCTCCGAAATTTGTTGAAATAATCGTTAAGTTTTCAGGCTCTTGAAAGCGCGCATATTCAAAAGAAAAAGTTGCAGGGCCGAAGCCAAAAACGGGTCGTTCCTTGAACATTTCAATGGCACATGACCAGCGATTAATGCGCTCCAAATTTGAGGCATCAGTGGTTACATTCGCTGCGCTTTGAAGCCGTTCATCAAACGCCTCTGTTGTGTGTTCTGTTTTATTCCTAGCCAATTCCATCTGAATTGAATCTTGCTGCGTAAACAAGATTCCAATTATCAATATTGCTACTGCAAACACATAAGTGAATCGCACCTTTAATAAAACTAGCGTGATTACAGCCATGGCGCCCAATACACTCAACCATGCCGCTCGGGTGTATGAAAAATATAACCCAAATAGGATTATTAAAAAGAACACACCTAAAATCAGCGAAGATAATGGTGTCTGCTTTTTTATTAAAAACAGCATTACGGGAAAAGGGAAAACAAGAGCGATTGCTGCTCCATAAATGGTGTGGTCTTTATAAAAAGGCGACATCACCCAATGGCTTTCTTTTTCGCCAAATCCATACCCAGCATGTGTTAACAACGTATAAATAATAACCAAGACTGTGCCAATGGTTAGTAACCAAAAAAACCGTGTTATTAATCCTTTTCGCGAGAATAAAACAGAACCAAAAAATAATAACGGTAAAACGTACCAGAGTCTGGACAGCAGTGATTTGAAGGAAACCAAAGGATGGGTACTCGTTACACTAGTTATTACCAACCAGGCAAAATAACCCATAAGAATAAGAATAAGGGGGTGTTTTAAAAGTGCGCCCGTAAAAATTGGCTCTTTGATTTGATAAAAAATCAACAAGAGCATAATACCAAAGAGTAAAGGTTCTGTGGGAAGAAACAGTCCAAATTGATCGGTATATTCTTCAATATTTATAGAAAGAGGCGTAAAAAAGATAATCGTTTGAAATAAAAAATCGATGTGATATATTGCCACATATAACACGGCAAGAATAATAGGAATAGTGAACAAATAAAGCCAATCGAAATAAAAAGCAACCCCCATGAGGAAACCAATTAGGGCCCCTGCGAGGATTGTACGACCAAATTTAAAACTCAAGAGCCTCGAAGTTCTTTGTATTTCTCCCAAAACAACAATGAAAATAGACCAGAAAAGAATGCTGCCAACGTAGAAACTAAGATTATTACAGCTCGTTTAGGTTTTTCTTTTTTATCGGATTTTACGGCTCGCTCTACAATAAACTTATGATTAAACTTTGTGTTTGCATCGGATTCGGCTTGCTCATAAGAATTATTAAAATCTTCAATTTTAACAATCTTTTCATTCCGCATATATTCTAGCCCGTCATACATTGCACCATACTTCATGTTTATATCAATCTTCTTTTTTAACTCGGCTCGATCAGCTGGATTTTTTGAATCAACGTATGCTTGAAATAAATTTGAACGCACATCTAAAGCGATAACCCCCAAATCAGCCAAACTATCCAACTTCTTTAAAATAGCATCCCGATCTCGTTTCATTTGAAATAATTTTCGCTCGTTGACCTTGAATGCTGGAATGGTTCGCTCCCCAATCATTTCATTCTTTACCGAATCTATTAAATCAAGAATTTTATTAGCAATTTTGGCTGCTAATTCTGGATTCTTATCGAGCACATCGATTGTTATTGACCCGAAGCGTGTTCTATTAAACGAAATGTGGTTATTGTAGGCTTCGTTTAATTTAAATTGTTTATTTGGGCCCTTTGGATCTATTTCGTAATGCTTCATAAGTTGAAATTCGGATACCACTTTGTCTCGAATCCGAGAGCTTTGAAGGATTTGTACCAGTTGCTCTGCCTGTTCTTCTTCACCGAAATCCATCGCCGCCGCCTTCGCATTACGTTGTTCAGAAAATGATACACTGCTAGTGGCCGCAGGAAAGACTATGGCTGTGCTTAAATACAACGGTGTCATTAAAAATGCAACCACTCCCGATACCACTGCGGCAGAAGCTGTAAATACAAGGAGCTTTTTTCGATTTATCCATATAAATTGAATCAATCCTTTACTAGCGTTTTTTAACTCCTCTTGTTGATTACTCATATGTTAAAATATTGTGTTGCGAAGATACAGCTATTCAAAGACTTGTAAAAACGATTAATGTCCAATATTATTGGATATCTTCTTTAAGGCGCCAAATTTGTCGCAGGGACCTCAGATCGATGATTGAATATGCAAAAGAAAACACTAGTAATAAAAAAATGTCGATAACCAATGATTGAAACGAAGATAAATTCGGATAAACAAACAATTTAATACTGTACAGCGTGGTAATTAACATTAAAAACGCAACAAACGACCTCAAATAAAAATATACTTTTAATCTTCTGTAAGAAATTAAAACCAACACTGTGGAGACAACGCCTTGGGTAATTAATGCAGAGACCGCACAACCAACAGCCCCAAGTTTAGGAATTAATACTACATTAAAAAATACCGAAACGATTACTCCAAAAAGCGCAGTGATATTTAATAATTTTAAATTACCGGATGCGGTTAACAGCGTACCAAAGATAAAATTAAAACTCATGGCAGTAAATGCCATCATTAAATATTGAAAAACAACTATCGATTCAGGATCAACTTTGTCTCCATAAATTATATTAAGAATATATGTTCCGTGAAAACTTACAATAAATAATATACCTAAAGAGCCCCCCACCAATAGTTTACCAGCGATTTGTACAAGCGCTAAAAGTTCATTACTTTTTTGATGAATCATCCTGCTGAAGACTGGAAAAAGTAATCCTGCAAAAATCATCCCTAGCATGTAAAGTGCGTCTAACAAGCGATAACCTTGCGCATAAACTCCCGCTTGGTAATTCCCAGCATCAGAGATTTGTTTAAGCAATACAACATCTGAACGATTATACAACAGCATCAAGAGTACTAATAAAGCGAATGGTAAACTACGAGTTATCACATCCAAAATATAATCTTTATCGAATATTGGCATCCACGTCTTTATGTGTGCTCTGAGAAGCCAAATTGCCGTAAATAAAGTTAATGCGTATCCAACAGTTTGTGCCAATACAAAATTAAAAATTGTAATACTAGAGACGGAAAATATCAGTGCGGCACCAATAATCATGATTAGTATCGCTCGATCAAGTACGGATATTAAACTATCTGTTCTAAATAAATGTAAACCAGAAAATAAACTACGAATAAAGGCAATCGATTGAATTAAAAATTGATTAAACACCAAAAGCGCGAGTAACGAAAATTGCCCAGAAGCTAAATTGAATACCCATGCACATACATAAACAAGGGCCGCATAGCATAGGAAAAGAAACATCCTAAGATAAAAGACCTTACTCACATGTTGATTTAAGTATGTTGTATCTTGCGCAATGTATCGAGTTGTAAAATTATTAATTCCAAGGTCTAAAAAAATATTAAAAACTAAGCATAGCGATAATAATACAAAATATTGTCCATATGCTTCATTGCCTAAAACTCGCTGTACACCGGCATCAATAACTAAGACAGAAAAAGGCTTGATTAGTAGGTTTAAAAAAAGCGACAATGCTAAACTCGAAAAAAACCGCTTTTGCATGCCTTAAAGGTAGCTGTTATTTAACAATCAATTTAAACCCTATGCCGTGGATATTCATGATTTCAATGGATGGGTCTTCGCTAAGTAGTTTTCTAAGTTTTGCAATGTAAACGTCCATGCTCCTTCCATTAAAATAATTATCGTCTCCCCAAACTGCTCTAAGCGTTGCTTGTCGGTCAAGAACTTCATTCAGATTCCTTGCCAATAAGTTAAGTAGCGCATTTTCTTTTGTGGTTAATTTTTTTTCTCCTGCACTTGAATAAAGTATGCTTTTATGAGGGTCAAACGATAAACTACCAATGGCTAACTTATCTGTTTTTGTTGACGAATCTTCACCAACCCTTCTTATGATTGCTTGAATTCGAGCAATTAGTTCTTCCATAGCAAATGGTTTCGTGAGATAATCATCCGCACCAACTTCAAACCCTTTAAGTTTATCCTCCTTCATGCTCTTTGCTGTTAAAAAAAGAATTGGCGTTTTCTTATCAATTAGTCGAATTTCTTTAGCTACCGCAAACCCGTCTTTCTCGGGCATCATAACATCCAAAATAATAAATTCTATGTTATTTGAAAATGTGCGGTAATAAGCAATTGCTTCCTCTCCATTTTTAACCCATTTAGTTTGAAATCCTTTAGAATTTAAAAAACTGGCTAGCAATGCGCCCAAGTTTTCATCGTCTTCTGCTAATAAAAAATGTTGTTTCATTTGTTGTTTTTAATTAAATATTACCTCAAATACCGTTCCTTTTAATTCTTCGCTCATTACATTGATTTTCCAACCATGTGCATCAGATATTGCCTTGACGTAACTTAGTCCTAATCCAAACCCTTTTACATTGTGTATATTGCCGGTTGGTACTCGGTATAAATTATCAAAGATTTTAGGTAGATACTCTTTGGGGATGCCAATTCCATTGTCTCTAACGAATAAATGAATGTTATTATTTTGGTAACTAATTAAAATATTTATTTCCGGATTATCCGTAGAATATTTGGAAGCATTATCTAATAAATTTGCTATTAAATTTGATAGGTGTAACTTATCCGCAAAAAGCATAACGGGGTCTCCTTTTTGTTCAATCTGGATAGAAATCTTTTTTGATTTATTGAATAGTACAACATTAACTTGATTTTGAATGATTTCATATAGATTTAGAAGTTCCTTATTAAGTACTAAATCTCCTTTAGAGATTAATGCGCTCTGAAGTATTCCTTCAACTAAATTTCCAAGTCGTTTATTTTCTTCATCTATCATTCGAATGTAAGGTGAAATTTCTTGCGATGAAGAGGTGGAAACAACATCTGAATCATTAAGCGCCTGACAGGCTAAAGAAATCGTTGAAATTGGTGTTTTAAATTCATGGGTCATGTTAGAAATAAAATTTGATTTTATTTCAGATACCAGTTTTTGTTCCTTAATGGTCCGTATAAGAAAAAACAAGGTCGAACTCATTAATATCCCTAATAGAATAGTAATTATGAAGTATGATTTCATCCCTTTTAATAAATAGGATCGTTCTTTAGGAAAGTATACGGTCAAAAACAATTTTTCATTGATTTTATCCGTTGGAAAAAGTTCTGTACGAAATCCTTTACTCGATTGTATCCCCTTCGTATAATTGGTATTTTCTTCATTAAAGACTAAAGGCCTACCGTGTTCTAAAGAAATCTTGAATTTATATTTCACAGGCAATTCTTGCCTTCCGAGTTCATTGAAAATAATCGAATCTATGAGAGCTAATTTGACGCGTTCTTGAGGCTTATTATACACATTTTCTTTAAATGCCTGGAGCATAAGCTCATTCATAAATTTTGCTTTTTTAAAAATGTGTTGTAATAACTTCTGATTTAAATGAATTGTAATGTTTTCGGAGGCCTTACTTGCTTTTTTTGAAGATGACACAAAATCCTGTAATTGGCGGACATCTTTTATAAGTGTCGTTTGTTCCGTTCTTACTCCCGACAGCGTGTCACGAGTTGAACCTTTAATCACAATGTATGGTTCGGTTTTATTATTTATTATTATGCTTGTGTCCTTAATTGAAATCTGTTGATTAGAGGCTATCATGCCTTCAAATTCATGCTCAAGTATCTTCTTATATTGAGCGCTAAAGTCTTGACGAATTATTGCATTATATCGCTGGTTATCTACGAGTTTTTCGTGAATGTAACCTACTTTATCAATGCATCTAACAGCCTCATCGTTAAATCGAGCTTTTTTTTGATTATACAACTGTACCAATTGAAATACTTCGTAAACACCCAATACACCCACCAAAACAATAGCGGAGATTGTTAATACCTTAATTCGTACTTTATTAATCACAACAAGACGCTAAGTTGCGTATGAAAAAAAGAAATATAAAACGGATTAACGTTTTTTAAGATTATCGAACTAGGGTTACGTGGCCTGTAAATTGTACTACCTTGTCAACATCAGGCATTTTAATATTGATTAAATAAGTATAAACTCCCGGTTGAGCGTCTAATCCTTCCAACCCATAAGAACCATCCCAGCCAACTTCTAAGTTGTTTGTTTCAAATACTACTTGCCCCCAACGGTTGTAAATTAACATATTGTAATTATACGGGTCAAATCCAACTGGAAACAAGGGTTTAAATGTTGGATTAAACGGGTCTCCATCCGGAGTGAATGCGTTCGGTATATAATATAATCCTCCCACCTGAGCGCCAATAGAAATTTTCGTGCTATCGGAGCATCCGAATGCAGTTGAAACAGTTAGGGATACTGTATAACCCGCTTGAGTACCTACAAACATATGTGAAGGAGAAAAATCGGTTGAGCTTTCTCCATCACCAAAATTCCACACATAATTAATTCCCCCAATACTTGTATTCGTAAACTCGACAGCTTGAGAAGACTCGGTAAATACAGCAACAGAAGATGAAAATTCAGCGCTAGGGAAGCCTTCTGTACATATGGCGCCAAGCATTGAAGCGCTATCAATGCATCCATTTAAAGTTCCCGTTACAAATATAGAATAACATCCTCCCCCTGTATATAAGTTTTGTACAGAAGATCCCGTTCCCGAGAAGTTATTTGTTGAAGACCACTGATAATTCGTTGCCGGGTTGGGTAAGTCTATAGACATGGTGACATTAAGCGGAATACAACCCCATGTGGTGTCTACGCTAAAATCCATTAACGGCAAGGGTTTAATCGTTACAACCCCATTAGCTAAATTACTTAAGCAATTATTAAGTACATATTGTGCTTGATACGTAGTAGAGGCTAGCGGTGAAACGGTTATTAAATTGGTGGTTTCATTGGTTGGTGTCCATAAAAATGTACCGCCGGGTAAATTTGGAACTGCCGTTAATGTTCCTGTTTCCCCGTAACACATTATTAGTGGTGCAATAGACAAAACGGGAACGGGATTTACTGTAACTATTCCAGAAGCCTGGGCCGTACATCCTGTTAATGTATAAGTTACTGAGTATGTAGTACCTGGTAGACCTGGATTTACATTTATTGATTGTGATGTTTGATTATTTGACCATAAAAATGTTCCACCAGGAAGATCTGGTGTTGCAATTAATGTGGTTGTATCTCCATTACATATTGTATCACTATTCACGCTAACAGTTGGCGTTGGGTTTACAGTCACTACTGCCGAGTCTGAAGCAGAACATCCATTCCATGTGTAGGTTGCAGAATATGTAGTCGTTTGCATTGGGTTTACAGTGATTGAATTCGTGTTTTGTCCAGTATTCCACGCAATAACTCCTCCTGCTGGAGAGGTTGTTGCCACCAAGGTAGTAGATTGCCCGGTACAAATTGTCGCGGGATTCATAGAAATGGTAGGAGTTGGCGCCAGAGTAGTGGTGATGGTAGCAGTATCAGTACACCCTTGAGCATTCGTTACAACCACATTGTATGTGCCCGGACTTGAAATAACCGCTGCAGCATTGCTCCCTAGTCCATTATCCCACGTATACGTTCCGCCACCGGAAGCCGTTACGTTAATTACTGGAGTATTACAATCTAAAATCGTAACTCCTGTGTTATTTGTAATTGATGCCGTTGGTGAAGGGTTAACCGCCACTTGAGTAGTTGCTGTAACTGCGCCACAATTGGAAGAAATCGTACACGTGTAGGTTCCTGCTGAGGCCACTGATGGATTTGCAATGGTAGGATTCTGTTGATTCGAAGTGAAACCGTTTGGACCAGTCCAAGCAAACGTATAATTTCCATTTAGCGGCACGGCCGGATTTGGTGTTACGGTTAAATTTAAAGGAGACCCAATACAAATTGGACCATTATTCGAAGCAGTAGCGGTTGGGGCGGCACAACAATTAATATACATCCAAATTCTACCGATGTTATAATTAACCTCAGACCAAATATTGGCCATTGGTTGTCCTCCTGTTGGGCAAGACTGCATCCCGCTCCGTCTTAATGTGGTTGGAGCACCATTAATAGTTGTATTAAAATTAGGAGATCCATAAGAGTTTACACAAGCACCCCGAACTCCATAGACCCCAATAATTTGACCAGCAGTCACAGGAATATTACATGGGATAATACCATTTGGCTGATTGGTTGCGCTAAATAATTGTGTAAAAGCATTCGTCGTACCTGGAAAAGCTGGCGGTGCTGCTGCTGTGAAGCGAACCACTCTTACGGTTTGTAACCCGTTTGATGCATTGGTTGGAACCTGTAGGCCACAAATGGTAAAATTTGTGGGTGCAATAAAATGATACCCACGAATCATCGAAGTAAAAGTATTTATTTGGTTTCCAACACTAATTTGCGTTTGGGCATTTAAACCAATTATTAAAAAGAAAAAGAATAAACTTGTAAAAAAACTCTTCATGATACTAATTACTTTGGGAATTAGATTTTTTAAACGATAACACTAATTTAGGGTTGCTCATTACCTTAATAAATTAACATGACCTGTTACTATTGCTTGCTCTTGTAATCCCCCGGTTAAAGTGAAACTAACTTTGTATGTATACGTCCCCGATGGGCAATCTAGGCCCTCTGTTCCATAAGAACCATCCCAGCCGATATATATATTATTGGATTCAAACATAATTTCTCCCCACCGGTTAAAAATTAACATCTCATATTGTTCTGTTGAAATCCCCGTTGAAAATACTGGCTTAAACGTTTGATTGTACTTATCACCGTCCGGTGTAAACGTATTGGGTATATAATATACTGCGCCTAAATTTGCTGACATGGTAAATGATGTACTATCCATACATCCCATAGAAGTAGAAGCAATTAATGTAATTGTATATCCATCGTTCGTTCCTTGAAATAAATGTTCAGGATACTCCTGATTTGACACATTCCCGTCCCCAAAATTCCAAACATAACCGGTTGCACCAATACTCGTGTTATTGAAACTAATGACCTGAGAAGATTCTGAAAATGAAGGCGGATTAGCCTCAAAAGTTGCTTGAGGATAATCTTGTACACAAACAAAATCGGGCTGAGTAGCGCTAAACGAACACCCATTCAGGGTCGAAGTAAGCGTTACGTCATAACAACCTCCGTTGGCAAATATCATTTGTGTAGTGGCCCCGGTACTTCCTGATGCACCATTAGATGTCCAAACATATGTCGCTTGCTGACCTGTTGTATCTGCACTTAGGGTTACGACCACAGGAATGCATCCGGAGGTGGTATCTGCTGTAAAGCTTACGTTGGGCAGTGGATTCACCGTGATGATAGGAGATTCTACATTACTCATACAACCATTTACGACATAACTTACAAAATAACTCGTGGTGGTTTGTGGAGATTCTGTTATCGATGCAGCAGTTCCTCCCTGTGACCACACAAATGTGCCCCCGGCAACATTTGACGTTGCCGTCAAGGTCCCGCTTGTCCCCTCACATATAACAATATTCGGTACTGTGATTATTGGTAATGGCGTTACCGTTACCGTACTCGTTGCTATCGCACTCGTACATCCATTAAGTGTGTATGCTATATCATACGTCGTTGTAGCTTGAGGATTCACACTAATGCTTTGTGTAATCTCGTTCGTGTTTATCCAATTAAATGATCCACCAGGAATGTTTGGTGTAGCAGTAAGTTGCGTGGTGTCTCCAAAACAAATGTTTGGGCTATTTACACTCACGGTAGGAGTTGGATTTACCGTGACCGTTATGTCTTCTGTAGCCGTACAGCCATTCCATGTATACAATACGCTGTACAAGGTGGTGGTATTCGGGCTCACGGTAATACTCGGCGTTAACTGTCCGTTTGTCCATATTGCTTGTCCTCCTGCAGGGTAATAAACTGGGTTTAGTATTACGCTTTGGCCTGAGCAGATCGTTGTATCGATTGCGGTCACCGCTGGCACAGGCGCTACGGTAATTGCTAAGGTTGAACTATCCTGACACCCGTTGGCTGCCGTTACTACAACCGTATAAGTGCCCGCTTGTGCAATGTTTACACTCGAGGTCGTTCCTAAGTTATTATTCCATTGATACGTGCCCCCTCCAGTTGCCTGTAAATCAATGCTCGGTGCATTACAATCTATAATCGTAGTGCCTGTAATATTTGTAATCCCTGGGGTTGGTGGAGTAATGTTTTGAGTTATCGTGATTGTTTGGGATACCGGACAGCCATTGGGATCCACCATATTGACCGTATAAGTACCTGGCTGGGTAATAGAATTCGTATCATTCAGGGGTGTTGTGCCACCACTCCAGCTGTAAGTAACTCCTCCCGTTGCCTGTAAAACAATTGTTGGGTTCGTGCACGTTAAAATCGATGTGCCGGTTAAATTTAATATTTGCACGGGTATTTGACTTAATGTAATTAAAACCGTTCCAGAAGATTGAGCTGTACAGCCGTTTGCGTCCTGAACCGTTACGGTATACGACCCTGCTTGAAGATTTGTAATATTTTGAGTAGTAGCATTATTTGTCCATGAAAATGTATATGGGGCAACTCCTCCACTTGGAGTTGAATTTACACTTCCCGTTCCATTTAAGCACAAAATATTTTGTGCTTGAGTAGAAACGGATACTGCACTAGCTGGTTCAGTAATTGTTACTGTTGTCGTAGCCGTACACCCATTCGCATCTGTGACTGTTACTGAATATGTTCCAGCAGCCAAACTCGTGGGGTCTTCTTGTGTGGTATTATTACTCCAAGCATAACTATAGGGAGCCGTACCGCCTGTTGGCGTTAAATCAATTGATCCTGTACTGTTTCCAAAACAGAGCACATTAATTTGAGTGGTCGTTAATAAAAGTCCTGCTTGTGGCTGAGTAATTACAACAGACGTTGTATCTACACAGCCATTGGCGTCGGTTACCGTTACACCGTACCAGCCCGCGGCCATTCCTGTGGGGTCTTCTGCTGTACCGTTGTTCGTCCACAAGTAGGTATATGGTGCTGTGCCCCCTGTGGCGGTTAGATTAACGGAACCCGTACTACTTCCAAAACAAAGCACATTTACTTGCGTGGTAGTTAGAGCCAATGGCGCTTGCGGCTGGGTAATTGTTACTGTTTGGGTCGTTGTACAGCCATTTACATCTGTTGCAGTTACCGTGTAAACTCCAGAAGGAATATTCGTTAAATCTTCTGTAATCGCTTGATTACTCCATGCATAAACATAAGGGCCAACCCCTCCGCTTACAGTTAAATCAATGGATCCTGTACTATTTCCATAACAAAGAACATCTACTTGAGTGTAACTTGAACTAAGCGTTGATGGTTGAGTTATTGTTACTGATGTGGAAGCCGTACACCCATTCGCATCTGTGACTGTTACTGTATATGTTCCAGCAGCCAAGCTTGTAGGGTCTTCTTGTGTAGTATTATTACTCCACGCGAATGTATATGGCGCAGTTCCACCAGTTACAGTTAAGTCGATTGATCCCGTACTGTTCCCACTACACAACACATTCACTTGCGTTGTGCTAAGAGCCATTGCAGCCTGAGGTTGGGTTATGGTAATTGATATTGGTGCTGAAACACAACCATCTACACTTGTTGCCGTGTACGTATACGTCCCCGGTTGTAAATTCTGTGTTGGAGATCCTCCATACGTATACGGTGCATTTGCTCCTGCTGCACTTAAACTTACTGATCCTGTACCCCCAAAACACAACACATTGCTTGGGGTGGCTGTTAAAACCGGTTGTGGATATACCGTAAATTGACTCGTCGTGCTACATCCATTTGATGCATTGTAGGTAATCGTGCTCGTTCCTGCGCTCACTCCCGTTACTAGTCCTGATGCAGAAATCGTTGCTACATTGGTGTTGGAGCTGCTCCACGAACCAGGTATTACTGCATTTGACAGTTGAGATGTCAATCCTAAACATGCCGATAATGTGCCTGAAATAGGCTGTAATGGATTGATCGTTACCGTACCAGAACCTGTTACTGCCGGACAACCTGCTACCGAGTAAGTTGCAGTATATGTGGTTGTGATATTTGGAGTAACTGTTAGCGTGGTGCCGGTAGTTCCTCCAGGTGACCAAGTAAAGGTCCCTCCAGGAACAGTTGATGTTGCTGTTAGGGTTGTGGTTTGGCCTGCACATATTGTGTCATTTGTGACACTTACTACAGGAACGGGGTTAACTGTTACTGTTACTGGTGTTAATGCGGATGGACAACCAATTGTATTAATTGACCAGGAAATTGTACACAATCCATTATTGCTGCGCACACCCTGTGTAGTGCTCCCCGCGGTTACTCCCCCAAGAAAGGATGAGCCCCCTCCTCCTCCAGCCGACCATCCCGAGCCATGGTTTTGTGTTGACGTTCCACCACCACCACCATAGTATCCGCCGCCGCCGCCGCCGCCGCCAGCAGCATTGTATCCGGTTGATCCATTTCCTCCTTGACCGAGGGTTCCGTGGGTTGCCCCTCGAGTTAAGGTCCAAGCTACCCCTCCTCCTGCTTGCGTCCCTCCCGTACCGCCGTATCCCGAAGAATAATTTGCACTCGTTGTTCCTGATGTGCCTCCGCCAACTCCTGTAACACCATCTCTTCCGCCCCCAGCCCCTCCGCCGGCCACAATGACGCGATTAGCTAGCGCGGTTCCCCCCGTTCTAATATCCGTTGCTCCTCCGCCACTTCCCCCATGTTGACCTGCCCCTGAATCAATTCCTCCTTGTCCGCCCCCATTCCAGCCCATTACGCCGCCAGCATTTCCTCCCTTGCCTCCAACATATACACTAATGGTTTGTCCTGCCGTTAACGCTAAAGATCCCGTGGCTTGTCCACCCAATCCTCCTGTCGTGTTCAATCCATTTCCTCCCTGTGCGCCATATAATGTCACTGTATAATTACCAGTTACAGGAGCGGTAAACGTTTGTACTCCTCCTGTATAATTAAACGTTTGAGTTCCATTCACTGCGCCACCTTGTGCTGCAGTTCCCACATAATATGTTGTTGTTGTTGATATTGTTGGTGTGGTGTAACTAGCATTTGTTGAAAGTTGACCTGTGCCGTTAGCGTTTGAATACCAAACATAATTATTATTTTGCCCTGCTGTTGCTGTTAATGTTGCTGATCCGGGACCACATAACGTTACATTATTAGCCGTGGGGGCCGCTGGTGATGGATTTACTGTTACTGTAGCTGTTGCTGAAGCAGAATTACAATTCGGAACAGCGTAAGAGACCGTGTATTGCGTGGTCACAAGGGGCGACACCGTAACCGATGATCCAGTTAGATTTCCTGGATTCCACGTATACGTTCCTCCTGGAACATTTGCCGTTGCGCTTAGGGTTGCGGTTTGACCTGAACAAATGGTGGTTCCTGAAGTAGTAATCGTGGGTGCTGGATTTACCGTAACCGTGATTGGAATTGGTACAGAAGAACACCCACCACCCCCGTTCATAGGTGTTATAATAACTTGTCCATTAGTCCCGGGTGAGGCGCCTGTACCCAAGGAACTTGAAACTGATGTTGCAGATGGTATGGAATAATTTGCGCCGCCACCGCCACCGCCACCGCCACCAGCACCACAATTGTTTCCAAC
>Ga0222713_10001354_pt1 | contig 27565 bp, 32 predicted proteins | sample C33_649DmetaG_FD_165061 | JGI IMG/M metagenome (GOLD analysis project Ga0222713, IMG submission 165061) | Estuarine water microbial communities from San Francisco Bay, California, United States - C33_649D | ecosystem: Environmental > Aquatic > Marine > Unclassified | place: USA: California... | reverse complement strand
GCATTATCACAACGAGGCGATAGGAGAAAAATATATGCTCGTTATAAAAGGCAATGCACTCTGGGCTAAAGTGTTTGAACCAGACACTCGTTATGTACCAGAAGGTGAGTATAGTATTCAGGTTAGTATGCCTGAGACTCAAGCCGCAGAAGTGTGTGAACAACTAGAGAACATGGCGCAAGCCAAGCTATCAGAAGTTGTCAAGGAACAACCTAAACTCAAGGCTGTCCTGTCCACACGTACTCCGTTTGATCTTGATACTGACGAGGCAGGTAACCCAACGGGTAACATCTTGTTTAAGACTAAGATGAAAGCCCGTGTTAAGTCTCGTGATGGACGGGTGTATGAACAGAAGCCCGCAGTGGTAGACGCAAAGCGTACACCAATGGACGGCTCTCAGTTGATAGGCAATGGCTCACTAGTTAAGGTAGCTGTTGAACCTGTACCATACATGATGCAATCAACTAAGCAGGTAGGCGTCACACTACGTCTGAAAGCTGTACAGATTATTAACCTTGTAGAGTATGGCAAGACTGCTACCTCTATCTTTGAAGAAGAGGATGGGTTTGTAGCCAGTGCTGTACGCAAGGACAATAACTCAGATGTCTTTCAGGATGAAGTAATTGACGATGCTGAAGGGGACTTTTGAGGAAAGGGTCATCGTTGATCTAAGTAACCGTGGCGTTTCATTTGAGTATGAACCAGACAGGATTACATACTCAGTGGAACGTCACTACATCCCAGACCTTCGACTGTCTGACACGTTGTACGTAGAACTGAAGGGATACTTTAGGCAGGATGCCCAACGAAAGATGAAGGCTGTTAAAGAACAGCATCCAGAGTTGGACATTCGCTTTGTATTTCAGAACGCTACGTCTACCATACAGGGAGCTAAGAAGAGAAAGGATGGGTCAAAGATGACCTGTGCAGAATGGGCAGACCGTAATGGTTTTGTCTGGGCAGAAGCAACAATACCTGAGGAGTGGTTGAATGGGTGATATATCAGACGGCAGTGAACAGAGTGCCTTGGATTCTCTTGAGTATGTAGAAAAAATTAAGAAAAAAATTAAAGACTATATGCAAATAACAAAGAAAGAGTTCTTCATTGTATATGGATATGAGCCTTACTTTGGTGTGTGGAAGACAGCAGGTTTAGTTGAACATCTTCAAAAGCATTGGAGTAAGGATGACCTTATTCATCATATGCTGAAAGAATACACACCAAGGAACAGAGGTCTGCTACTAGCTAAAGTCGATAGAGAAAAAAGAGAGATGGCAGCATGAGCATCATAGACATGAGTGAGGAGATTGTGTCTGAGGTTGATGTCAATGTAGAACTGGATGCTGAAGGTGTTCGTATTTCTGTCTACGTTGACGAGTGTGAGGTAGCAGACTTTGTAGACTATCAGACGATGGCTTACAAAATGGTAGCCGACAAGGAGAAGTATCCTAATGAGGTACTAGCTACGATAGCTGAAGAGTTAGCCAAGGTCATTGATATATTTGAGGAGGCAACAAAAGCCCTGTGGTTTGAAGATGATGAATGAGGAAGCAGAGTTCATACGACACGAACCCTGTCCTCACTGTGGCAGCAGTGATGCCAACGCTCTATACAGCAATGGTAATCACTGGTGCTTCTCATGTGAAACCCTAACCCCTGCCGACAAACAGACTGAGGCGGTAGCTATGCTTGAAACTGTTGATAGTGTGTTCCTAGATTTGGAGTACATGGAACTAAAGAAACGTGGCATCACTCAAAAGACTTGTGAGTTCTGGGGCTATGGTGTGTCCACGTACAAAGGACAGAAGGTACAGGTTGCTAACTACCGCAACAGAGCAGGTGACTTGAAGGCGCAGAAGATACGCTTCGCTAACAAAGACTTCACTGTTGTAGGTACACTCAAGGATGTTGGTCTGTATGGTGAGCATCTATGGAGGGATGGAAAGGGTGGTAGGTTCATCACCATAGTAGAGGGTGAGCTTGATGCACTCTCTCTGTCGCAGGCTATGGATAACAAGTGGCCTGTCTGTTCTCTGCCTTCAGGCTGTACCTCTGCTAAGAAAGCCATAGGTAAATCTATTGAGTGGCTATCTAAGTATGAGTATATAGTCCTGATGTTTGACAATGATGAACAAGGACAGAGGGCTGCTAAAGAATGTGCTGCTGTCTTGCCACCTAACAAGTGTAAGATAGCGACGCTGCCTCTTAAGGATGCTAATGACATGCTCGTCAATAGACGGGTCAAGGAAATGTTAGATGCAGTATGGGAGGCCAAGACCTTTAGACCAGATGGTATCGTAGCTGGCACAGAGATGTGGGATACGATCATTGCTAATGATGACAACTACTCAGTCCCCTACCCCTTCACTGGGCTACAGGAAAAGACTGGTGGCTGTCGTAGGGGTGAGATAGTCACACTCACGGCTGGCTCTGGAGTAGGCAAGTCACAGTTAGCTAGAGAGTTAGCACATAACTTCATAAGGCATGGGAATATTCTAGGCTACATCGCATTGGAAGAATCAACCAAGCGTACAGCACTAGGTCTTATGTCTATCGAGATGAACAAACCACTACACCTTAGGGGTGAAGGTGTACCACAGGAGGAGCTACGCCGTGCTTTCGACGCTACCGTTGGGTCTGGTCTTGTTTATCTATATGACCATTGGGGTTCTACTGATAGTGACAACCTACTCTCCAAGATACGCTACTTGGTTCATGGATGCGGCTGTACCTATATTGTGCTTGACCATATTAGTATTATTGTTAGCGGTCTAGAGGGAGGAGATGAACGTAGGCTAATCGACAATACAATGACAAGGCTTCGTGCTTTGGTTGAAGAGTTGAACTGTGGCCTTGTTCTTATCTCACACTTGAAGCGTCCGTCTGGTGACAAAGGACATGAGGATGGCGCACAAACTAGTATGTCACAGTTGCGTGGTAGTGCTGCTATCGGACAGCTAAGTGACATCGTGATAGGATTAGAAAGGAACCAACAAGATAAAGAGAACCCACACATCAGTCAGGTGAGAGTGTTAAAGAACAGATGGTCAGGTGAGACAGGGCTATGCTGTTCACTAGAATATAACACAACCACAGGACGAATGACCGAGGCTCACTTCCAAGATGAGGACGAGGACATAGAATTTTAACCAGTGCGGAGACACGGTATGAAATGTATATGGGATATAGAAGCAGACAACTTACTTGAGGAAGTAACACAAGTATGGTGTCATGTGTTCAGAGATGTAGAGACTGATGAGGTCCATACCTTTGACCCAACCCAGTTACAGCAAGCTATAGAATTTATGGACAAGACTGATGTATTAATTGGTCACAACATTCTAGACTATGACTTGCGTGTTATGGAAAAATTACATGGCTACACCTACAAGGGTGAAGTCATAGATACGTTGGTATATTCACGAACCATATGGCCTGATGTAAAAGAAATTGATTTCAAGTTACACACACGGGGTGACTTCCCCACCAAGTTAATAGGGCGACACAGCCTGAAGGCTTGGGGCTATAGGTTAGGAGAATTAAAAGGTACTTTCTCTGATAGCAGCGAGAACTTCGCAGAGTATTCTGATGAGATGCTTGCCTATTGTATTCAAGATACCTTGGTTACAAAGAAGCTCTATGAAAAAATACTTTCTAAAAAGTTTAGTCAGTCTGCCCTTGATATGGAAATGGAACTGCACACTCTACTAATAAAGCAGAGGGACTATGGGTTTCCGTTTAATACCAAGGCAGCACAGGCTCTCTATGCTACCCTTGCCCAACGCAAGGCTGACATTGAAGCTGAGTTGCAGGAAACCTTTGAGCCTACGATTGTAGAACTAAAGACTAAGACCAAGACTATTCCATTCAATCCTGCTTCACGTCAGCAAATAGCTGATCGTCTGATGAGTAGAGGATGGAAGCCTGAGGCATACACCGAGACAGGTGAACCAAAGGTAGACGAGACTGTCTTATCCTCTATCGAAATGCCAGAGGCAAGGCTACTCAGTGAGTATCTACTACTGAACAAACGAATAGGGCAGCTTGCTACGGGTAACCAGGCATGGCTCAAGATGGAGAACAATGGTAAGATACACGGAAGCGTTAATCACATGGGTGCTGTCACGTCTAGGTGTACACACAGCCACCCCAACCTGGCGCAAGTACCTTCTGTCGGTGCTGTGTATGGTAAAGAATGTAGGGAGTTATTCATTGCACCTCCCGATTATTCTCTTCTCGGTGCTGATGCTTCTGGTTTGGAGCTTCGTTGTCTTGCTCATTATATGGCCTCTTACGATGGTGGGTCTTACGCTAATGAAGTAGTCAATGGTGACATCCATACCAAGAACCAAGAGGCTGCTGGTCTACCTACTCGCAACAATGCCAAGACATTTATCTACGGATTTCTGTATGGTAGTGGCGATGAGAAGACAGGGCAGATTATAGGCAAGGGGGCGAAGGAAGGTAGAGCAATCAAGAAGAAGTTCTTGACTAAGCTACCTGCCCTTAAGTACCTGAGGGATGCTGTCTCTAAAGCAGCAGAGGATCGTGGTTGGGTTAAGGGTCTAGATGGTCGCATCATTCCCATAAGACACAGCCATGCTGCACTGAATACTTTATTACAAAGTGCTGGTGCTATAATCTGTAAGGCATGGTACGTATTCATATCACGTGCCATCAAGAAAGCTAACCTGGACGCCCAGATTGTAGCGTTCATCCATGATGAGGTGCAGCTAGTAGTAAGGAAGGGACAGGAAGATGCTACAGGGAAACTTATTCAACAGTGTATGCGAGAAGTACAACAGTACTTCAACTTCAGATGTCCCCTCGACAGTGAGTACAAGTACGGAAACAACTGGGCAGACACACACTAAGAACTGTAATCATTGTTCTATCGAACTAACTCCTGATGTATGGACAGAAGGTAATGCTAAAAATTATAACTACATTTGTAGAGTTTGTGATAGCATCAAGCGTAAGAAGAACAAGCTAAAGAAACTAGCTAAGAATATTGGAGCCGATACCCTACGTTCATACAACCAAGTTAAGTCAGGAGAAGTGTACATCATTGTAAACAATGCTTGGCCTGGCTGGGTGAAGATAGGCATGGCTGTCTATGCTGAAGACAGGTTGAACAAATATCAAACAGGTAGTCCTCTGCGTGACTACAAACTAGTCTATGCTGTCTATGTTAAAGACAGGCGCAAGACAGAACGAGAGGCACACAAGGCTGCTGAAGCTGTGGCTGAACGCAGTGGTGAGTGGTTCAAGATGTCCATAGGACAGGCAAAGGAATGTATTCAACATGGACTTTGATTTCTTTTTTAAAGTCATACTCACAGCCAGCTTCTTTGGTGTGAGTATTTGCCTTTGCATTAAGTGGCTTGTTGAATCCTACCTTGATTGGGTTCAGGTTATGACAGGCATAAGTGTAGTTACTTTCGCACAGGAGAAAGAAGCTATGCAACGAATGGAACGAGAAGCAAGGAGGGGAAGAGACGATGACGATTTTGCTAGTTGATGGAGACATCGTAGCATACAAAGCAGCAGCAGGAGGAGAGACACCTATCAACTGGGGTGATGGTCTATGGACATTACACTCCTATGAAGAGGACGTTGCACTACGCCTGGATACTTTCTTGTCCAACCTAGTAGATGAAGCACCTGTTCAGGATTGTATCATTGCTCTGTCTGATGCTGAGAACTATCGTAAAGAACTTGCCCCCTACTACAAAGCAAACAGAACAAATACACGCAAGCCTATGCTATTGAAGTGGGCAAGAGAGTATTTGAAAAAACAATATAACACTATAATTTATAGGAGGCTTGAGGCGGATGATGTCTTGGGGATACTGGGGACTGCGAATACGGATACTATTATATGGTCTGAAGATAAGGACTTACTCACTGTACCAGCGAAGCATTGGATTGGTGGAGAGGTTGTGGAACAATCTTTGGAACAGGCTGACTACCAGTTCTACGCTCAAACTTTGGCAGGGGATACTACTGACAACTATGCGGGGTGTCCTAAGATTGGTATGGTCACTGCCAAGAAGCTGCTGGATGATGATTGTTCTTGGAGTACAGTTGTTGACGCATTTGCTAGTAAGGGCCTATCGGAAACTGTTGCGATAGAGAACGCTAGACTTGCTCGTATTCTACGGAACGGTGAGTATGACACTGACACATGCGAGGTGAAACTATGGACTCCACAATGACGGACATGGTGAACAGTCCACCTCACTATGCTGACGGCAAAATTGAAACCATTGACTACATAGTAGATGTACTAGGTGAATGGGATGCCATTAGTTATTGTCATGGTAATGTTATCAAGTACACAGGCTCTCGCCTGTTCAAGAAGGGTAAGCCTGTCGAGGATGCGAAGAAAGCTATCTGGTACTTGAATAAGATGGTTGAATTATTGGAAAAAACTAAAGGAGTAAACTGGTAATGAACTTATACGACTACCAACTACAAGCAATGCGAACTGCTGTATACAATACCACACATGCTATCATGTATCCTGCACTGGGACTGGCTGAAGAGGCTGGTGAGGTAGCTGGTAAGATTGCTAAGATGTTACGGGATGACATCAAGCTGGACGACCAGAAGGAAAAGATTGAAGCAGAAATGGGTGATGTACTATGGATGCTTGCTGCCCTTGCCAAAGGATGTAACCTGTCACTACAGACTATCGCCGAGAAGAACCTCGAAAAGTTAGCGAAGCGTAGAGATAAGGGAACCCTTCAAGGCGAGGGAGATGAGAGATAATGGATGCCTACCAATCTTATATTCATGCTAGTCGATATGCTCGATGGCTAGAGGATAAAGAACGTAGGGAGACGTGGGAAGAAACTGTAGACCGTTGGTGGAACTACATGACTGACAAGTTCCCTCCTCTCTCTAAACGCCAGGATGTCAAAGCCGCTATATATGATCTAGAGGTTGTGCCATCTATGCGTACCATTATGACAGCAGGCGAGGCACTAGATAGAAATCATGTTGCGGCTTATAATTGTAGCTTTCTTGCTGTCGATGATCCTAAAAGTTTTGACGAGGCCCTACTTGTACTGATGTGTGGTACGGGTGTGGGCTTCTCAGTCGAGCAACAGTTCGTTAGCAAACTGCCTGAAGTACCAGCAGACATACACCCTACTGATGAAGTTATTCAAGTAGGAGATAGTAAGGAAGGCTGGGCTAAGGCACTACGTCAACTCATATCTCGTCTCTATGCTGGTGAGATACCAAGCTGGGATGTATCTAAGGTACGTCCTTCTGGTGCTAGACTTAAGACATTTGGTGGACGTGCGTCAGGTGCTGAACCTCTTGAGAATTTGTTCAAGTTTACTATCGGCATATTTAAGAAGGCTGCTGGACGTAAGCTCACTAGCCTTGAGTGCCATGACCTTATGTGTCAGGTAGCAGCAGCAGTTGTTGTCGGTGGTGTACGCAGGTCTGCCATGATTAGTCTGTCTGATCTTAACGATGACCGTATGCGTCACGCTAAGATGGGTAACTGGTGGAACGAGCAAGTCAATCGTAGTTATGCAAACAACTCCATCTCATTTACGGAACGTCCAGACATGGGGAGTTTCCTACGTGAGTGGTCAGCTATCTATGAATCTAAGTCAGGTGAGAGGGGCGTCTTTAACCGTGAAGCGGCGAAGGCTAAAGCAGCAGCTATTGGAAGAGAAGTCCGAGATGATTTCGGAACCAACCCCTGCGGAGAAATTAGCCTTAGAAGCAAACAGTTCTGCAACCTCTCAGAAGTTATCATCAGAGAAACAGACGGAACAGAAGACCTCAAGAGGAAAGTTGAAATCGCAACTATCATTGGGACGATTCAATCAGCCCTTGTGGACTTCAAATATCTGTCACCCAAATGGAAGAAGAACTCCGAGGAAGAGAGGCTCTTAGGTGTATCTCTAACAGGTATCTTTGACCATAAGATTATGTCAGGCCAAGGTGAGTACGAGAAGAGTGTACTTGCTACTACTCTAACACAGTTGCGTAACCTTACTCGTGACGTGAATAAAGAGTGGGCTAAGAAGTTAGGCATACCAGCATCAAAAGCTATTACTACAGTCAAGCCAAGTGGTACTGTGTCACAGCTTGTCAACAGTGGTAGTGGTATTCATCCACGCTATGCTAAACACTACATCCGTAGAGTACGGGCTGATGTTAAAGACCCTCTCGCTGACTGGATGAAAGACCACGGTGTACCATGTGAAGTAGATGTGTACAATCCACAGAATGTGGTGTTCAGTTTTCCTATGGCATCTGCTGACAATAGTTTAACACGGCATGATGTATCTGCTATCGAACATCTTGAACTATGGCTGACATACCGCAAGCACTGGACTGACCACAACCCATCAGTAACTATATATGTTGGTGATGATGAATGGGCAGAGGTAGGTGCATGGGTCTGGAAGAACTGGGATGAAGTGTGTGGCGTATCCTTCTTACCTCGTGAGGATGATAACCATACATATGCACAAGCTCCCTATGAAGAGATTACACAGGAACAGTATGATGAATTGAAAGCAAAGATGCCATCATTAGACTTCTCTAAGTATACAGAAGCATATGATAATACAACATCTTCGCAAGAATTAGCATGTACTGCTGGAGTCTGTGAAATCTAAAGTTACAACATTAGCGAAAGTTTGTGAACTATGAGAGTATTAGGTAACGATTTTAATATAACAGATGGATTGCTCCACCACCTACGCAAGTTGTATCCTGACAAACTTCCGCTTTCGCAAGTTACCCCTGAGGAATTAGCGTTCCTTAGGGGGCAACAATCAATCATAATTAAACTTGTTGAATTACAAGAACAAGATTTCGAGGATGAATAAACATGGGTGGACTATTTGCTCCAAAGATGCCCAAGCCTCTACCTCCTCCCGCACGGGCTATCAATGCTATTACTGAAACACCTGCTTTAGAGTTGGTAGATAATATCGTTGATAAAAAGAAGAGAGGTAAGAAGGCTCTTAGAACAGAACTAGTAGATAAAGTATCTACACAAGTAGGCAGCATGACCTCTGGTTTACAGATACCACAGGGAGGAGCGTGATATGGGCGCACCTCCAGCCCCTAAGAATGTTCTTAAGCCTAAGAAGGTTTTAAGAACGATTAAGCAAGAAATTATTAAACCAGCAATATCACAAGGTGAAAAGCTAATATCTACCGCTGAAGATGTAGGTAAAAAAGTTGTTAATACTGTGACCAAGATTCCAGAAACTGCTGTAAAAGTCGCTGAAAATGTTGGTACAACAGCTTATAAAACTGCTAAAGATGTAGGAGGAACAGTAGCTAAAGCAGTTTCTCCAGCCGCACCTAAAGCAGCAGCAGCGCCTTCAACGGCAGCAGCAAGGCAACAGGATGAAGAGCTTCAGACAGTTATTGAGAGCGGTGCGTCTAATATGAAACGTAGGCGCAAAGGAAAGAGAGAATTGAAAGCTCAAGTTATACAGCCAGCCGCAGCAAACGTGGGCGGTGAAGGCACATCAGGTCTAAACATTCCGACAGGATAATTAAATGCAACAAGATGTAGGAACAGTAGCAAAACGCTACAGTCAACTAGAGAGTGAACGTGATACGTTCCTTGAACGTGGACGTGAAGCAGCAAAGCTAACTATCCCTACTCTTCTGCCAGACGAGGGACATAGTGGATCAACCATCTATGCTACACCGTATCAAGGCATTGGAGCAAGGGGTGTAAATAACCTTGCGTCTAAATTGCTTCTTGCTCTGCTGCCACCTAATAGTCCTTTCTTCCGTCTGACGATTGACGACTTCGATCTGCAAGCTATAGCAGGTGATAATCGTGGACAGGTTGAGGAAGGACTAGCACGTATTGAACGTGCGGCAATGCAGGAAATAGAAAGCAAAGCTATTCGTGTACCTGTCTTTGAGGCTCTCAAGCTGCTTATCGTAACAGGTAATGCACTTGTGTACATGCCCAAAGAAGGAGGCATGAAAGTATTTAGACCTGACCGCTATTGTATTAAGCGGGATACAATGGGTAACCTACTGGAGATTATCACTAAAGAAAGCGTATCAGCCCTAATGCTTCCTGATGAAGTGAAGGCTATGATACCTCCTAGTGAGACACCAGTAAAGAACTATGATTTATATACACATGTTAAAGCCTCGTCGAAAGGCTTTGATGTACACCAAGAAGTAGCAGGAATAGAAGTTCCTAAGTCACGTGGTACATTCAAGAAAGACAACAGCCCCTTCATTCCATTACGCTTTATCCGTATTGATGGTGAAGATTATGGTAGAGGTTTCATTGAAGAATACATAGGTGACCTTCGTAGTCTTGAGGCTTTAACTCAGGCTATCGTACAAGGCAGTGCAGCCTCTGCCAAAGTACTATTCTTGGTACGTCCAAATGGCTCAACCAAAAGCAGGGATTTAGCTAAAGCGCCTAATGGTGCGTTCCTGAATGGTGATGCTAACGATGTTTCAACTCTACAAGTACAGAAAGCAGGTGACTTCCGAGTATCTCTAGAGACGATGCGTATGATTAACGATAGGCTTTCAGCAGCCTTTCTGTTAAACTCGTCTGTACAACGTGCCGCTGAACGTGTAACCGCTGAAGAAATTAGGTTCATGGCACAGGAATTAGAGACTGCCCTTGGTGGTGTGTACTCAATTCTATCTCAAGAGTTTCAATTACCACTCATTAATCTTCTTTTGGAAACACTTACCAAGCAGGGTAAGATGCCTCGTATGCCTAAGGACAGTGTTAAACCTACTGTTGTTACAGGTATCGAAGCATTAGGTAGAGGACAAGACCTAAATAAACTCGCTACATTCTTACAATATCTTCAACCATTAGGTCCAGAAGTTATTGCTAACGAGATGAATTTAGGAGATTACATTGATCGACTTGCCGCATCACTGGGTATTGATACATCTGGTCTCATTAAATCACCAGAACAGAAAGCTCAAGAACAGATGATGATGCAACAAATGCAACAGCAACAAATGTTAGAACAGGGAGCTATGGGTATGGCACAACGTGCTGCACCTCAATTAGCAAAAGCAGCCGTCGAGGAGTAATAGATGGTAGATAGTGTAAATACTTATCAGGAACCGCAGCCTGAATCTCAGGAATATATACAAGCAATGCTTGAAAAGGAATTAAACCCTGAGGATGTAGATCGTCCTGAGTGGTTACCTGAGAAATTTAAAACGCCAGAAGACATGGCGAGAGCTTACTCTGAACTGGAGAGCAAACTAGGACAGGGCAATACAGAACAAGTAGAAACAGAAGAGGTCTTTGAAGGTACTGACTATACAGGTACTGAGTCAGCCTCAGAAGTTTCTGAATTACTGGATAGCCGTGGCCTAGACTTTGACGCTTTTCAACAAGAGTATTATGAAACAGGTGAACTATCACCTGAAGCATATGCTGCACTAGAAGAGGCAGGCTTCTCAGAAAGCATGGTCGATTCATGGATTGCAGGTCAGGATGCACTAGCAGCACAAATGACAGCCAACATGCAGTCCATTGTGGGAGGCAGTGAAGCATATACAGAAATGATTACATGGGCTGCACAAAGCCTTCCACCAGAAGAAGTGCAAGCCTATAATGCAACAATGGAAACGCAAGACCCTAATATTATTAGACTTGCTGTTCAAGGTCTTTACGCACGTTATCGTTCTGAGGCAGAACCTCGTCTTATGCAAGGCGACACAGGTGCTGTATCCACAGGTGGGAAGTTTGAAAGTACTGCGGAACTCACTGCTGCAATGAGTGACCCCAGATACGCTAGAGACCCTGCCTACAGGCAAGCGGTGGCTAATAAGTTAGCAAAATCTAGCCTGTTCTAATTGTTGCGTTGGAGTAGGGGGTTCGTCCCCCTCTCCTTCTAAGCACATCTTACGAGGTGTTCTTAGAAGGGGCAACCCTATTCTCAAAGTTACTGATGTCAATTACCCCTGACCCCTTGCGAGGGACAATCTGTTGGAGAAAGCGTAGTAAAGTTGAGGCACAACTTTAACTAAACCAAACGAGGTAAACAAATGGCACAAGCCGCTTCAAACCCTGCTTACACTGTAAGTTTCCAGGGTCAAAATAACCTCTCAGGTGATGTTCGTGACCTCTTTCTTAAGCTGTATGCTGGGGAAGTCCTGACCGCCTTTGAGGAAAAGAAAGTCCTTATGGACAAAGTGCGTACTCGCACAATTTCAAAAGGTAAGTCTGCATCATTCCCAATGACGGGCCGTGCAACCGCCGAATACCTGACGCCAGGAAACGAAATTACTGGTGGCAACATTCGTGCAGGTGAGCGTATCGTCACGATTGATGACCTGCTTATCTCAAGCCAGTTCATTGCGAACATTGACGAAGCAATCAACCACTACGATGTACGTAGCATCTACTCTAGAGAAGCTGGTATTGCGTTGGCTAACGAAGCTGACCGTAACGTAGCTCGTATGTTGGTTAAGGCTGCACTGTCAACCAATGCTACTCGCGCTGCTGGTCTTATTCAAGACTACAAGTCTTTCACTGAAGAAGACTTTACGAACAACGTGACGATTGGTACAGCTACTGCTGACTCATTGGACCCAGCTAAACTTGCTAAAGCAATCTTTGACGCTCGTAAAGAATTGGAAGTAAAGAACGTACCTACTGACGGTGCTGTTGTTGTTCTTGCTCCTGACCAATATTATGCGTTGTTAGACGTTTCTGATGGCAATAAGCTGGTTTACATGAACCGTGACTTTGGTGGCGCTGGCGCAATCGCTGGTGGTGTAGTACCACAGATTGCTGGTATGCCAGTCATCATGTCAAACCACGCTAAAGTGACTAACCTGTACACCAGTCTCGTAACTGCTGCTACAGGTGAAGGTGAAACTTCAGACAATAAGCCACTTGCTAACACTGCTGGTTCTGGTCGCACCACGCACTATGACCTGCCGACTGCTAACGTAGACGGCGCAGACATGGTTGCGCTTGCTGCCAAGTTCCGTGGCTTTGTATTTACTCCTGACGCTGTTGCTACTGTCAAGTTGCTTGACCTTGGCATGGAGTCTGAGTATCAGATTAACCGTCAAGGCACATTGATGGTAGCCAAGTATGCGATGGGACACAACGTCCTCCGCCCTGCTTGCTGCATCGGTCTGTCCGAGGTTTAATCCAATCGGGGGAGGGGTTACTAAACCTCTCTCCCTTTTTATTGGAGCTAGAAATGCCAGAAGTAGGTGGGAAAAAGTATAAGTATTCCAAAGAAGGCATAGCAGCAGCAAAAGCAGAAGCCAAAAGAACAGGAAAGAAGATGTCTTTTGGTGGCATGAAACAAGAACAAGTAGCTGCCATCATGGCTAAGTACGGAAAGAAAAGCAAATGAGCATTGAACGTGGTGGACACACCTTTAAGGGATTACGTATTCCAATTAGAACCCCAGACCATCCTGAGAAATCACATGCTGTTCTTGTGGGTACAAAGGATGCACCACGGTTAATTAGATTTGGTGAACAGGGTGCAAAAACAAACCAGAACGAGGCACAACGTAAATCATTTAAAGCTAGACATCGTAAGAATATAGCCAAAGGTGAGAGTAGTGCAGCTTATTGGGCTAATAAGGTAAAGTGGTGATAACATGGCAGGAACAACACAACTAGATGCTGTGAACACAATGCTCTCTGCTATTGGCGAAGCACCAGTAAACAGCCTGTCCTCTGGACTTGTAGAGGCTGAAATTGCAGAAAGTATTTTAAACACGGTTGACCGTGAGGTGCAGGCTATGGGCTGGCACTTTAATACAGAATTAAATAAGTCGTTCGCCAAAGACACTAGCGGTAATATTATTTTACCAGCAGATGTTTTGAGAGCGGATGCCACACTAAAGGCAGACAGTCCTGATCTAGTTCAACGTGGTACAAAGATGTATGACAGAAAGAACCACACGTTTAACATAGGTACAAATGTCTACCTTGATGTCGTAGTACAATTAGATTTTGCAGACTTACCTGAGGTAGCAAAGCGTTATATAACTCTTCGTGCTACTAGAATATTTCAAGATAGGGTTGTTGGTTCTAATACCCTACATGAGTTTCAGGTAAGAGACGAACAGATGGCCCTAGTTGAACTAAAAGAGTTTGACATGGCTGCTGATGATAATAACATCTTTGACAATTACGATACATTTAGTATCATTGATAGGCAGGGACGGAGAACTTTCTAATGACACTCATAAGTCAGTCTATTCCCAACCTCATCAACGGGGTATCACAACAGCCGCCATCGTTGCGCCTTAGTACCCAGGCAGAATTACAAGAGAATGGATTGTCTGATGTTGTCACGGGTTTACAAAAGCGTCCTAGTACACAGCACTTAGCAGACTTAGGCACTATTAGTAATCTTGATAAAGCCTTCATTCATACTATCCGCAGGGATGAGAATGAATTTTACTCAATGATTGTGGACACGGCTGGTACAATTAGAGTGTTCGATAAGGATGGAGTAGCCAAAACAGTAACGAACAATGCGCCGTCCTATCTATCTGGGTTGACAAACCCTAACGAGGAACTGGCTGCTGTCTCTATTGCTGATGCTACATTCATTGTAAACAAGAATAAAACTGTTGCTAAAGGAACGGCAACATCCCCGACAAGAAATCCAGAAGCACTAGTCTATGTCAAACAAGCTGACTATTCTTCTACATATCGACTGAAGCTGACTAAAGGTGGGAGCAATAGCACAGTAGAGTTTGCTACTAAGTCTTCTACACAAGCTAGTACAGCCGATACACAGAACGCTGAACGTGGTGCATCAACAGACTTGATTGCACAGAACTTAAATACATTCTCAGGCACAGCCGTAAGTACTACTTACTATGAGAACATCACAAATGCTTCTGCTGTCACAGGCCTGACTATAACACGCTATGGCTCTACTCTTCATATTCAATCCACTGATAGCACAGATTTTCAAGTAGAGGTTGGCGACTCACATGGTGGTGACCACCTGCTTATATTCAAAGATGAGACAGGTGACTTTAAGAAACTACCAGTAGAGGCAGCAAACAATTTTGTTATTAAAGTCTCTGGTGATAACCAGAAGGCACAAGATGATTACTATGTTAAATTTAATGATGGCGTTTGGAAAGAAACAAACGAACCAGGGTCTTTAACACAGTTAAATAATACAACTATGCCACACAAGTTAGCCAAGCTACCTAGTGGTAATTTTACATTTGATCCAGTTACATATGCAGAACGCAAAGTAGGCGATGATGATACTAATCCATTCCCTTCTTTTGTAGACTACACTTTATCAGATATATTCTTTCATAGAAATAGACTAGGACTACTAGCTGACGAGAATGTAATCTTTGCTCGTGCTGGTGAGTTTCTTGAGTTTGACTTCTTTAGAAAATCTACACTGGCTATTGTTGATAGTGATCCTATTGATGTCTCAGTGTCCTCTAACAAGGTTAGCATACTTAAACATGCTGTGCCGTTCAGTGAAAGCCTCTTGCTCTTCTCTGACCTTACACAGTTTAAGGTAACGGCTGATCCAGTACTAACTCCAGAGACTATTAACGTAGCAAACACCACAGAGTTTGAGGCGTCACTACGAGCCAAGCCAGCACAGGCTGGTAAGTTCGTGTACTTTGCCTCCAAGCGTGGTGCTTGGTCTGGTATGTGGGAATACTTTGTAGATACCGATACAGATACGAATGATGCTAGTGAAATATCTGCACACATTCCACAGTATTTGAACGGTGAGATTATTAATATCCAAGCCTCGTCTAACGAGGATATGATTTTACTACAGACTGACAATGATCCTACAGCCCTCTATGTATATCGGTACTATTGGCAGGGTAGAGAGAAACTACAGGCTGCATGGTCACGGTGGGTATTTAATGGTGATGTAATAGGATGTTCGTTTAACCTTGCAGATATTTATCTACTCATTAAACGAGGAACAAACCTATTCTTAGAACGTATCAATTTATCTGTAGATGATGCTACTAATTATACTGATGGTGCTTTCTCTATACATATGGATAGACGAGTTAGGCTAGAAACTTCTGGTTTAACTACAGTTCCTTATACAGATGCTAGTACAATCTATGTTGATAAGTATGGAAAAATAATACCTCTTTCTAGTGTTGCAGGTAAACTTGCAGCTAGTGAAGTAGTATATGCAGGCATACCGTTTACATTTAAGTATGAGTTTTCTGAACCAGTGATTAGATTAAACAACAGCCCAGTTACAACGAGTGTATTACACCTACGTAACTATGCTGTAGTATATAGCAAGACTGGTTACTTTAAGGTAGTTATAGAACCACTAAAGAGAACACCGTATAATCGCTACTTTACTGGTAGAATTGTTGGAGGTGCTGCTAACGTGTTAAACAAGGCAGCTATTGATAGTGGTACTTATCGCTTTGGTGTAGTAGGCCATTCAGGCGAAACGAAAGTTAGAATAGAAAGTGACAGTCATCTTCCTTGCCAGTTCCAATCGGCAGAGTGGGAAGGTTTCTATGTCTTGCGTTCTAGGAGAATGTAATGAAGGTCCATGTGAGAGCAAGCACACAATCAGATATAGACTACTTAGAGCATAACCTAAGAGAAGAAGATACTGAAGAAGTGTTAGCCTCACATGGGAATATTCGTGAAGCCCTACAGTTTGGATTTGATACATCTGAGGAATGTTGGACTTTTCTTGTAGAGGATACTGGAGAGATTGCAGGTATCTATGGTGTAGCGCCTTATGGTGACATGACGGCTGCTCCCTGGCTACTAACTACTCCTGCTATACATAAAGTCTGGATACCCTTTCTACGTGGATCACGCAAATGGGTAGAAGAAACTAATAAGAAGTACCCCATATTATTTAATGCTGTTGATGCAGACTATAAGGTAGCTATTAAATGGTTACAATTTGTCGGCTTCACATTTATAAAGGAACATAAAAGATGGGGCGTAGGAAACAAACCATTTTTAGAATTTGTGAGGATTGGCAATGGTTGAACCAGTAACTGCTATGGCCGCTATGGCCGTTGGAAAAGAGATATTTGGCTTTATCGATGATGCGAATAAAGCGGTAGACACTGAGCGACGGTATCAGGCAAACAGATTATCGGCTATCACTGCCCGTGACTTGAAGATACAGGCCCTTAATACAAGAGCTATTCAAGAAGCAGAGAGAATATCTGGTTCTAAATTAGAGAACACTATCAAAGCTCTTCAAACTATAGAATCAAAAGTTGTAGCTGCGGGAGAGTCAGGTTTAGAAGGACAGACTATAGACGGCTTATTGGCAGAGACAGAAGCCCGTAGACTTCGCGGCGATACTATTTTTAATCAGGCACTAAAAAACACCTTACAACAAATAAACTTTGAAAAACAAGGGGTGGACGCAGAAGCACTAAATCGGATTAATTCACTTGAACGTGGTAGAAAACCTAATCCGCTTGGTCTTTTAGCTAAAGTAGGGTTTGCAGTAGGAACTGCAGCACTAGCATATGGTGGTAAAGGAAGCCAACTAACTGAACAGACACTACCTTCAGTTGTACCTATGGGTGGTGGCGATCCTGGTTTCTTTGGTGGAACATAAGAGGAAGACATGGCAGAACGTAGAGTGCAAGTAAGGGAGCTTGATGTTCCTTCATTGTCCAGTGTGACCCCTACTGCTAGTCCAGTAGAAACATATGTAAGACCAGAGCAGGTGCGGTCTGAGCCTGGAGCTTTAAGTGATTTTATATCTGCTATTGCTCCTGTTGTTGAAGTAGCTAGTAAGCAAAAACTACAAAAAATTCTAGAGCGTGAAAAGAAAATTGAAGATGGTAGGTTTCAGAACCAACTCAATGATTTAGATACATATAAGATTCAGGTTGGATTTAACCTACATAAAGATTGGTTAAAAAACGAAAAAGAATATCTCAGTTTTAGAGATGATGTAGACGGTACGGCTGCTGAAAAAATTCTAGCTATACGTCAAACATATGTTGATGAAAATGTTGAAGCATTAGAACGTGAAGGCGTAGACGAATTACTCGTTCAAACCTTTAAGAACGAGATGCAGAAACATAATAATCAATTTCTCGCTAATGTTTATCTACCTGGTAGAGAGGCTGTAAAAAAGGCGGAGAGAGTAAACGGTCTCAAAGAAGCAGTTAATATTATTTTAGAGACAACTAAAGATCTTCCCAGAGCAGATCGGGCGGAGGTCATAAATCAAAAATATCTTAGGCATGTAAACGCAAATGGTGGAAATCATGCAGAGACCCTAGACGCTCTGTGGAAACATGCTGAAGAAATATCTTCATATAATGCTGATAATGCTTTAGTTGACTGGTTAAAATCTCCTCTGTCTAGTCCTAAGGGACAGCCTCCTCAGTGGCTTGTAGGCAAACGCACAGAGCAACGCGCTAAAATTGAAACAGCTATTCAAACACAAGCTAGACAAAATAAAGCTCGTATCACAAAAGCTCTAAAACAGGAAGTGATTACGACTTCTGTGAATAATAATTTTGAGACAAGAACATGGGGAAATATACCAACAAAACGAGAAATACGATTAGCTAACGATGAAGTTGTTACAATAGATGCTAATGAAGTAGCTCCCTCTGTTGATGCTAGGTTTATGGAGTTAAGCAAGAATATTGCAAATAATCCCAACATAGATGATGAGACTAAACGGTCGCGTATATCTGAAATGACGGGAGCGAGGCTTGCTTTTTATTCGCTTAATAATCTTGTTCCCCCTGAAGCTACTCAGACTGTAGGCAATGCTTCACAATATCTTTCACAAGGTGATTTAGAATACCCAGGAAGAGTTGAAGCTCTTGAAGCAATGTATAAGACTTTAACAGACGCAGATGCTCACACACAGGGGAAAATATCATCAATAGTTTTAAATAAAGAAGACGCAACAAGATTTAAACATCTTCAAGCATTAGTTAAAGTTGGAAAAGATTTTAAACAAGCTGCTGGTCTTGTACAGGGTCCACTATATGAAGGCCGCACCATTAAATTGGAAGACCAGGAAATTAGAAGTTTCTTAGATAACCCAGCTATTATAAATTTAGTATGGGCGTCTAAGGCAGCAGAGGCAAATAATCTTTATATTATGGCCCCTGAAATTAAAAGAGTTGCAGAGGCTATCTTACAGACTGGAGGGGCGACTACGCCTGACGAGGCAAAGATAATGGCAATGTCTCTAGTTGGAGACGACTATCAGTATATTAGAAATACAGATGGCACAGTTTCTGCTGTTCGTATTGAAAGCAATGCTCTTAATAATCCTGTTAATATTGAACAAATTGAGCAAGGTCTAGTCGAGATTCAGAATGATCCTGTTATTAGCTCTTATATTAATAAGCAGCTAAGCACAGAAAGCACACCGATTAGTTCCGCTACATATCGGGTTGGAGGCGTACAGGCTGGTTTTGATCTTTTTCTTAGAGAGACAGGAAACCCAAATCAGTATTATGTTATGGCTAAAACAGCAGGAGAACCAGAAGCAACCACACAAAGTATTATTGTAAATACTATAAATATATGGGATTATAATAAGAACACTATTCAGGGACTAAAAGATCAGACACTACGAAATTACTACAAAAAAGTAGAAGAGGGTTATATAACACCAGACGAAGCTGTTGATACTTTCTACAGTCTTGCCTCTGTGGTTCCTAGTAATGATGCTTTTGTAGCCACTATGCAGAGGGCTATAGGAGATAATGGTATACCCTATCCTCCTGTAAGACCAGAAGAATTAGGCGGCCCTGCTCCTCTATCTGTACCTCAAAGAAAACTAGCTAATGCTGAAGTTAGACAAGCTGAGAGAATACAAAGAAATATTGAGCTAAACAAGGAAGCCTTGTCTGAGACTGTTGTTACAGATCAAGGATCTAGTAGTTGGATTCGTAGTATAGGAACTGCTATTGGTAAAGTTCTATTTGGTAGTGACGCTGAGTCAGCAGAACTACAAGGTAAAGCTAATGAAGCTGTTCAAAGCGCAGCTACAAATCCACTAGAGTTTGTGCTTAACAATAGATACTTAGGACTAAGTGAGAAAGACCCAGACCACCAGAAAACTATTGCTGGCTTTATGAACAGGGCTGTTAAAGGCCGAGTTAAAAATCCTAGCGATATGCAGTTAGATAGTAACGCATGGTGTGCTGCTTTTGCTGGACATGTTCTAAGTAGTTTAGGTCTTGCTTCTCCTCAGAGATATGATGCTCTTAGAGCTAGTTCATATCTTAAACTTGGTAAAGGTATAACTATAGATAAGGCACAGCCAGGTGATCTTGTTGTTATGAAAACTCGACTACAAAATGGAAAGACACAATGGCACGCAGGTTTCTTTGTGGAGCACGATGGTGGTAAAACCTTTAAGCTCTTAGGTGGAAATCAAAAAGACCAAGTGAATGTCCAAAGCAATACTGTAGCTAACATAGCAGGCATAAGGAGGATTAGTAATGTCCAAAAGATTAATCCTGATGCTTTGAAAGCTGTTCAAAGAGATATGACTTTCTTTGGAAAGCTACAGAATTATTTGTTAGGGTATCGAGCAAAATAACAACAGCTAAATTAAATCATAAGGATATACAATGGCTGAAGAATACGTTCAAAGGGAACTGAGTAAATTTGGATTTGGTGGTCCTGAACCATCACCTATAACTCCTATAGTCAGTGACCTAGCTATCAAAGCAGCCCAACGCCAAGTCGAGGAAGGGGCTGAGAAGTACGGCTTCTGGGACTTAGTAAAAGAACGGCAACTTGATGCTGGAACTATTCCTTCAGCCCTTGCTTTATTTGAGAGACCTTCTCCTGTTAAGGACGAGCCAGTCTCGGCAGAAATTATTAATGAGCTAACCGCAGGAATTACTGATGAATTAGCTGTAAAGCGTATTCTTTCTGCATTAGAAAGCAAGGGAGTAACCTACGCACGTGCTATTGCTTTTGAAGTCCGACAAACTATAGACACTAATAAGAAGATGTCTGAGGCAGGGCTGCGTGGCGCAGGTGCTATGTTATTCTCTGACGTACTAGACCCTGCTGATGCTGTTATCATGGCTAATACTGCTGCCGCAGTAGCTGCCGTAGCTCCTCAGTTTGCTCCTATAACTATCCCTGTTGCAGCAGGAGCGACAAAAGCTGCAAGGTTATTTGGTAAGTTTAAGAATAATAAAAAATACCTAGCAATGGCTGCTGGCGTAGGCGGTACAGAATTAGCTGCATTAGAATTATTGAGGCAGCAATCTAAATACGATATTACTGGCGGAGATATTATATTAGCAGGTACGCTAGGCTCTGCTGGTGCTTTAGGTTTTACAAAACTTGGACAAGTATTAACCAAGCGATCAATGATACAACAAGCATTGCGAAAGCAAGCTGATGGAGAAACTCTGACAGATTTTGAAACTACTCTGTTGCGACAGAATGATGACGAAATCTTGGCACAGCGTTTCCGCCAACAAGCCTTTGACAATGATGACTTTGGTGTGGATGAACTAGCCGAGGTAACAAGTGGTTCTGGTCTTACTCGTAAAGATTATACGGATATGACTCAAGAAGAGCTTGCCGCTATTCCTAAACAGCGTGGTATATTTGCTGGATTACGGGGAAGTCTCTCGGCATTTGTCCGAGCCAAGAACTCTGAAGATGATACGATTAGATGGTTGGCTGATGGTCTAGGTCTGAATAGCACTGGTAATAAAGTTGGTGCTGATGGACGAGTTACTGCGGTAAACTTTGGAGCATTAGAGCAACGTGATACCCTTGTAATGCGTTACAGGTTAAGTATAGCGAACCCTATCAAAGAGCTTCTAGAACAGTCAGGCTTGTCTCGTTCAGATTTTAATGTCCTTGTATCTAGACAAATTCGTGGAACCACTGAACAAATGCCCCCAACTGTTGTACGTGCAGCAGAAATATATAAAGCAAAGATGAAGGAATTAGCGCAACAAGCTATTGATGCTAATGTTGCTGGGTTCCAACCAGGAACTATTTCTCGCATACAAGACTATGCTCCACGTATCTTTAACAGGGGTAACATTCAAAGGTTACGCCAGGGTAGACTAGCAGATAATCCAGACGGAACATTAAATGATGCTTGGTTTGAATTATCAGAAGAGGCTATTCGTAGAGGACAACCAGATATAGAAGAAACAGTAGCGGCTGCTATCAGAAGAAAGAATAAAGAAAATAAGAGGAAGGATAAAATACCTACAGACGCCGAGATACAGGCTTTTATTAAGCGCATGGCTCGTGGGTACATTCAATCCGTAATTGATCCAAAGTACGATCAGCTTGCTAGATTAAGAGTGGCTAATGGTGACTTTGATGTTGATACCTTTGCAACAATTATGAAGGCAGAAGGTTTTAATGCAGATGAGATTGACATCATGGTTGGTGTCTTAGCTCGCAACGTCAAAGCCAAGGGTAACAAACGAGCAAGGCCTCGTATGCTTCTTGATGAAATGGCAAGCGTAACAGTACGTGGCTCTGATGGCACTACCTTTGATCTTAAGTTCACTGACATTCTTGAAGAGAACATGGAGAACTTGTTCGATAGTTATGTCTTCCAACTCTCAGGTGCTATTGGCCTAGCACGTAATGGTATCAATACCAACAATGTTGGAACTAGCTTTGAAAATATTATTAGCAAAGCTACAAAGGCTACCGCAGAAGAGAAGAAAGCTATTCGTTATATGTATGAGGCCACTACTGGTGAGTGGGCATATACAGGCGCACAGTTTGCTGGTCAAGAACTTTCTGCTGGTGCGCGTCAACTTGCTAGGCGAGGACGTGAGATTAGCTTTGCTGCTAATATGGGCATGTCAGGTATGGCTGCTCTGATGGAACTGTCTAATGCTTTGTTTGAATACTCCATACCTACTCTAATCAAAGCAGTACCCATGTATGGTAAACTTATTCGTAGAGCAAGGAACGGAGAACTAACAAGCAAGCTAGCTCGTGAGATGACTGCTGGTACTGGTATAGGTGGTGACGGTCTCGTCTCTAAAGTCACAACCATGAGAAGTAGATTAGAAGGTGACGTAACTGAAGGTATTCGTATTGACGGTGAGATAACAAAAGTTGATGAACTACTTGGGGGCGCGCGTATGTTTGTATCCAAGTGGTCTGGTCTACAGGGTGTGACAGATGTGTTACGTAGGATTTCACTGTACAACTATGCGTCAGAATGGGCTTACAAGCACAAAGCAGGAGAGGTTGCTTTCGCCGCAATCAAGCGCGAACAGTTAGGCATCACAGATGAGATGGCTAGGCGCATTAGAAATCAGATAGAGGAACACGCTGAGTTTCTACCAGACGGTACGCTAGAAGCTCTACATGTAGATAAATGGTCTAAAGGTGAAAACGCTGATCCAGAAGCAGCAGAAATCTTCTTTGCCTCTGCTCGTAGAGAAGCTACACAAGCTGTTCAAGAAATGAACGCTGGCTCAGTCAACGGACTATTACGTAGTGATGTTGGTAAAACATTCTTTCAGTTCTTGTCCTTTCCCATGTCTTCAATGGAGCAACAGGCTATGCGCCTTGGTGTGCGGATGATGAATGGAGATGCTGCAAATGTTGCACGTATTATGGCCTTTTCTAGTTTAATGGGCAGCATGATGTACATGAGTAGGTCTTATCTCAATTCAATAGGACGTAGTGACCAAAAAGATTATATGGAACGTAGAATGTCGGCAGAAGAACTCTTTCAGGGTTCTCTTAGCCAGATTGGTGCTGCCTCTTTATTTGGATACATCTATCAAATAACAACAGGAACAATAGAAGGCAATACAAATGTAATGACTCCTCCTGCTGTATCGATGTTTGGGGCAGGGATCAAAGGCCTTTCAGATTTATTCCACGCATATTCTTCTAGTGGAAAAGATTTGACTGAAAATGAACTACGAAGTCTTCTTAGGGTTGCTCCCTTTACATCACTTTACGGAGCTAGACAGATAATTAACGCCCTCGCAGATGCGGCAACAGTAGATAAATAGGATAAGAAATGGCTCTTTCATATCAAAACTATACAGGGGATAGCGTCACAACTACGTTTGCCCTTCCCTTTACATATACAAGCACTAGCGAAATTAGTGTAACAGTAGATGGTGTGACGCAGACAGGGCTTACTTTTCCTTCTGCTTCCACTGTACAACTGACTTCAGCCCCTGCTACAAGTACGCTTGTACAGGTTAGACGTACCACTGACCTGACTGCTCGTGCAGTTGACTACGTGTCAGGCTCAGTTCTCACTGAGGAAGACTTGGATAACGCAAACATTCAGGTCTTCCATGCAGTGCAGGAAGCTGTTGACACGACTTCCAGTACTATGGTGCTAGAGTCGGACGACAAGTGGAACGCACAGAACAAAGTTATTAAGAATGTAGCAAATCCTGTTGCAGACACGGATGCAGTCAATAAGCAGTTCATCTCAACTAACCTACCTAACATTAATACTGTTGCTGGCATTGCCTCAGATGTAACAACTGTTGCAGGTATCTCTAGTAATGTCACGACTGTTGCAGGAAATAACACAAATGTAACCACAGTTGCTGGTAACATAGCAAGTGTAAATACTGTAGCAACTAATATTTCTGATGTTGTAACAGTAGCCAATGACTTAAACGAAGCTATCTCTGAGATTGAAACTGCTGCTCTTGACTTGCAAGCTGCTAGCTCTAAGATCGATACAGTAGCTACAAACATTTCTAACGTAAACACAGTAGGGGCTAGCATTGCTAACGTAAACCTTACTGGTGGTAGCATAGCGAATGTAAACACAGTTGCTTCAGATATTGCTAATGTTAATACCGTTGCAGGCTCCGTCTCTAATGTCAATACAGTAGCTGGAGATATTGCTAATGTTAATAGTGTAGCAGGCAATGCTACCAACATTAACACAGTAGCAGCTAACAACGCTAACGTAACTGCTGTAGCTAATATATCATCAGATGTTACATCAGTAGCAGCAGATGCCACAGACATTGGAATAGTAGCTACTAACATTTCTAATGTAAACACAGTAGCAGCTAACAATGCTAACATTACTGCGGTAGCAGGTGATGCAACAGATATTGGAACAGTAGCTTCTAACATTGCTAGTGTAAATACAGTTAGTGGTGATATTGTTAATGTTAATACAGTAGCCACAAACATTGCAAATGTTAATGCCTTTGCAAACACTTACTTTATAAGTGCTTCTGCACCAGTAAGCCCTACTACGGGTGACCTGTGGTATGACACTGTTAGCAATATAGTAAAAGTGTACAACGGTTCTACTTGGCTTAGTATGAACGTACCCACTATTACAGGGGTATCGAGCCAGTCTAACTCAGCTACTGACTATTTAGACATTCCTAGTGGTACTACGGCACAGAGGCCAGGGTCTCCAAGCACGGGTAACATAAGGTTTAACACAGATGAGGCTGAGTATGAGGCCTGGGATGGTAGTGCATGGTCTCCCATAGGGGGAGGCTCCTCGACTACTGACGGTATATGGCAACATGCTAATACGATTATTCAGGACTACGCAATAGCTAGTGGTAACAACGGTCTATCAGCAGCGCCTGTTACGGTTGCAAGTGGTGTGACAGTGACAATTCCGTCTGGCTCAGTTTGGACGTTAGTATAAGGAATAACAAATGAGTTCAGTAAAAATACAAGGCAGCGCCACAGGGACAGCGGTATTTACTATCGCAATCCCTGATGGAACATCGACAGATAGAACGCTAACGCTTCCTGATAGCGCTGCAACATTTGCCACTGTCGATAGTAGGGATGCGATGACGGCATTGTTTCGCATCAACCCTCAAACGGTTTCAGCTAACACAACGATAGCGTCAACCGAGAACGCATGTGCTACTGGACCCCTTGCGGTTGCGGCTGGTGTAACTCTGACGGTCGCTTCTGGCGGTCGTTTAGCGATTGTGTGAGGAAAGCTAATGAGCGAAATCAGAGCAACAACTATAAGTGATGCGGCTGGTACAGGGCCGATTACGTTGACTAAGCAGAGTGCTGCGAAGGCTTGGGCAAATGTTAATGGTACAGGCACTATTACTATTAACGACTCATTTAATTTAAGCAGTATTTTAGATAACGGAGTAGGTGATATCACAAACACTTTTGTTAACGCCATGAGTAACACTAGTTATGTTCAAACACATTCTGGTGGTTATGTTAATGATGATGGAATGGCTAGATATTCAGAAGCAACAACTAGCTGGCGTACTTATTATTACGAATTAAGCACAAGAAATGCAAAGGACGGAAGTGTTAATGCCTCCGCAATCCACGGAGACCTAGCATGAGCACACTAACGGTCACCAACATCCAAGCCACAGGTGAAACAGCTAGTCGTGCGGTGTCAGGGGTTGCTGCGGCTTGGGTCAACTTCAATGGTGATGGAACTGTTTCTATCCAGCAAAGCCAAAACATAAGTTCTTTGTCTGACGACGGAACAGGCCAATATACAGTTACGTTTACAAATAACTTTAGTTCTGCACGACATGCTAGTGTGGCTTCGTGTGGAGATGATACTTCAAGTTATGACAGTGTTGTAAGTCTTGATCCATTTCCTTCAGCGTCAGAACAGTTTGTTTTGTGCTGGGATCTTATCGATCATGTTCTTGAAGACCAAGTAGTCGTAAGCATAACAAGCCACGGAGACCTAGCATGAGTACAATTCAAGCAAGCAACGTCTCTGATGGTACGACAACGGTTGGCACAAGCTATGTGGTCAATGGGTCTGCGAAGGCTTGGGCTGGAAATGTAAACGACAGTGCTGTAGCAAGCAGCAGTTTCAACATAAGTTCAATTACAGACACAGGTTCAGGCGATAACCGTTTATCTTTTACAAACAGTATGTCAGCAGACAATTATAGTGTAGTACACGGCGCTGGTCCTAATGCTACAGCGCCACGAAATATTAGTTTGTACGATAGTGTAGCTGCATCTTACCGTCTTTTTGCTAGTGTGTTTGCTGGAAGTTCATCTGTTGCGCCATCTAATTCAGCAGTATTTGGAGACCTAGCATGACCCAGCACCTATGGGACAGATTGGCTGAAGCTAAGTCTCGCCTAGAACCAGTGCAGAGCAAGTATCGCGTACTGTTTGAAGACCCAAGAGAACCAGATGAACCAGCTAAAGTCCTTGTTCCTGATCCAAATTGGATGGCTTGTGCACTGGCTGGTGGAGTTCTTCCGCCTATAGAGACATACCAACGTGACCGCTTGGTTCCTGATGGTCAGCCAAAAGAGCATCCGTATGCTGAACCTATTGGCGCGATGACCGAGGAAGAGGCAATCGAATACTTAGTAATGAAAGATATAGACCCCGCAGTATGGCGGGACTATGAGGGCAACAGAACGATCCTAAAGATTATACCTGTAGAGTTAATACCAAGTGACCGTACACATCGTAACGCATGGAGAGTTGCACAATGACAACTTATATTAATATTAACGGTGATGTTAGAGATGCATCATCACTTACCGTACCAAGCGACCGCACTTTCCGTGGCGCGTGGCAGTTCAACGGTGATGCTGTTGAAGTGGA
>Ga0222713_10001350_pt1 | contig 27589 bp, 13 predicted proteins | sample C33_649DmetaG_FD_165061 | JGI IMG/M metagenome (GOLD analysis project Ga0222713, IMG submission 165061) | Estuarine water microbial communities from San Francisco Bay, California, United States - C33_649D | ecosystem: Environmental > Aquatic > Marine > Unclassified | place: USA: California... | reverse complement strand
ACGATACAGTAAGGCCGCATACTCATCCATGGGAAATGCTAGCATTCTTTGAAAAACCACTATGGTGGGACAGTCAGTATGGCACAGATTACAGCAGTGCTAACACTGCTATGTGGGATGACATAGAAGAAGGAATTATCCGTAGTGGTGCTAGAGAAAACTTAACTGACGATGCGTACTTAATTAATAATCCTTATCGCAGAGAAGGTTTGCATCTTGTACTACCGGTAGATGCTAATAGCGAGCTAAAGACTCCTAAAGATATTATTACCACTGGCACAACTACTAAGACATCGGTTTGGTCAAACAGCAGAGCAAGCGGTTTAGATTATAGATTAGACAGCTTTGTAACTGTAGATGGATTAAATGTAAGCAGTGATAACAGCAACATTTATATTTCAGGCCGCAACAAAACAAACCATATTGTTGATGTTGAAACAAATGCAGTTGGCTTCGGTCCTATTGAAGAACAAGATGTTTCGTACAATCTTCCTAAAGTAAATCTAAACCTAGTATCTAGTTCACCTACTGAGATGCCTGACTATGCAGTTGCGGTTCTAGTCAATGGAGTATCGCTATACAATCCTAAATCAATTAAAAGTTGGGATGACCGGGGTGTTTGGCACTATAACAACGGCACTATTGATGATTATAACGAACTTGCTACATTCAGCCATAGTACTGTAGGTGGTTTATTCCACTATCACGCAATTACACCTGATGTAGTTGGGCTAACAGCAGGTGTTGTTGAAGAAGACGGCGCACTAAAATGGGATAGCACAACACACAGTCCTATAGTTGGCTGGGCATTTGACGGCCTCCCAATTTACGGCCCATATGGTTATACCGATCCTGAAGATATCACCAGTGACATTGTTAACATTAGAAGTCCTTGGGCATTACGTCAGGGTACGCGATCAGTTGCACCTGGAGGTGCATATACTGGTATGTTCGTTGAGGACTATGAAATTGACGCAACAAAATCAGGTCAACCAGGCTATACAAATCAGTTCAACTTACGCTACGGGTTCACTCCAGATAGTCCAGCTACTAAAATTCGATACTATGTTGTAACTGTAGATAATGCTGGTAAACCAATGTTCCCATATGCAATTGGCGGCGGCTATGCTACTCACACTTCGTCAACTAAAACATGGGCCGGCCAGTACTATGCAGCAGGGCAAAACCTAAGCAATAATACATTAAGCAGCGGTAATGTAATCGCTGCTACTCCTGCACTAACCAGCACATTGCAGATTACGTTCGGTACAACAGATGCAAGAAACGACAGCTGGAAATTTGGAGACGGCGCCCCTGCGGAAAATGCTTGGAAATACTCAGAAGCATTTCCGTTTGCTGTAACCGAAGCACTATTACTAGCAAGACCAGGTAAGTTTGCTACAGAATTTGCTAATCCTACAAAACTTTACAGACCAGCAGCAAACAAAAAATACAAATTATCAGTTAATACAAATTATCCATGGATCTTTACATCTGCGGCAGATTTTGAAATTCACGGTGATAAAGATGATAACGGTAACTTCATTACCAACATTGGTTATACCCAATTTATTAACTCATGGTTACGATTCCAAGGTCTGTCACCAGAGAGCGACTTTATCACTAAAGTACGCAGCCTAAATACTAAACTTGGTCATAGAATGAGTGGCTTTATTGACAAAGACACTATGACTTTACGTACTGACCAGTACAGCAACGAAGGTAGTGCTACTAGTTTAATTATTCCTCATGAAAACATTACTGTGAACATTCATAGTTCGCCGTATAAGTCAAGAAACTTCTATAGTGGTGTTATAATTGAAAAGACTCCCGAGGGACATAAAGTAAGAGGATATGATAAAAATCTAGGTTACTTTACTACACTACAGAGTGATAAAAATAAAGGCAGAGAGCGTATCAGTGTTGGCGGTACACCTGCACAGTTTGTTGACTATTCACAAAACACTACGTACAAAGAAGGCACTATTGTACGCTACAAGGGTGCTTACTACGCTGCAAGAGAAACATTTAAGACTGGCACTACTTTTGAAACTGCTAAATGGAGAAGATTTGGCGCACTGCCACAAATTGGTGCTGCTACCGGTACACTATATCAGCAGACAACAGGCAACATTATCAAAGTTGATTACGAAACAGTATTTGATAATACTGAAGATCTTTTTGACTTCTTAATTAGTTTAGGCAGATATCAAGAAGCACAGGGCTACACATTTGGTAACTTTGATGAAACTATCAGTGAAGTACGTGACTGGGCATATGCTGCAAAACAATTCTTGTTCTGGACCACAGGTGTTTGGGAAATTGGCAACACATTAGAACTTAGCCCGATGGCTAACAAAATCACATTTGTTGCACCACGTGGTTTTATTGCAAAAATTAACAGAACAGATCGTTCACAGTTTAACGTTGTAAACCAAAATGGTGTTGCAATTAATCCCACAGACTGTGAAATTGTACGTCAAGATAACACCATTGAGATTGTACCGCCAGAAGGTGAGCAAATTTATGGTGTTGTACTATTTACTAAAGAAATTGAGCACGCATTTGTTGTAGATAATGTCACACAATTTAATGATGTTATTTTTAACCCTGTTATAAATCAAGGGCACAGTAGATTAAAGATCAAAGCGACTAGAACAGCAGGCTGGGATGGTAGATTCTTAAGTCAGGGCTTTGTTATTGAAGGTGATAGCTTAAAGCCAAACTTAGATAACATGGCAGAAAGCCTAGGCCGCTACCACGAACTAGGCTTTATTCCTGTAGAAAAACAATTATACGAAGCAAGTCGAGCAGTTTTTGGTTTTGAACAGAAACAATACTTAACTGAACTAGATATTATTGATGATCAGCAATATGATTTTTATGCAGGTATGTTGCAAAGCAAGGGTACAACTGCTAGCTTAGAGCGCATAGGTACTATTGTTCCTGCACTTTCACGCTCGCCAGCAAGTGAGATTAATGTTTACGATGAATGGGCATTACGTGTAGCTGATTTTGGTGATACAAATCAGGATCAAGCAATTGAACTACAATTTAATAAAATTGATCAAGTGCAAGATCCGCAATTGTTTACTCTTGCTTTCCCGGAAGATACAACTAATATTGTAGAAAAAATTGAAGTACTAGAGCGCAAGCACAAATATTTTAATGTTCCGCAAATTGTCATTTCTGCTCCAGTACAAAGTAACGGTGTGAGAGCTACTGCGACTGCTACACTTAACAGTGCAGGTGAGCTCGGTACAATAACTGTGACAGAACCAGGTTCAGGTTATGGTGAAATTGTAGGCGTAACAGTTATTGCGGGTGAAATAGTTGTTGACTTAGATGAAACAGTTTTTGACACAGTCCGTGCGTACAGCACAGAGTACGTCAGTACAACCAGTGCAAGTCTAACCGGTAACTTAACGATTACTGATTTTTCAGGATCGAGTAACGTAACAACTACTGTTAATTTATCAACTGGAATTTCAACTATTGACGATCTAGTTGACACAATCAATGATGCAAACACAGGCGTTACTGCTATTGCCATTAGAAGTGATGTACTTGACGGTGGCAATGCTACCGTTGACAAATACACGCTAGAACTAAGAGGTAGTAGCTTTACAATTAATAGTGCTGATGCTAACTTGCATTTAGATTCCGCAGTCGATGTTTATCAGAATGGTGTAAACTATACTAATACACTAGGTAGTGGCTATCGCTACGAGCCTCGCCAACGCTACGGCTTTGAAGTAGCAAATAACACAGTAAAGGCTGATGTTACTGTTAGTGTCAATAATTCAGTTCTAGGCGACGCATCTTGGGACTATGATGCCGGTGATAGATGGCAAATTACTACCGCAGCAGTTGCTGATCAGAACAATCCTCTAACTGTACTTCTAAACAGCGGTTTAGTCAACGGCAATACAACTATTGCCAATGAAAATTATACCACTATCAGCAACAATAACTATCCATTCGTAGATGTTTATGTTAACGGTGTTTTAATACAAAACAGCCCAGAAGAAATAGTATATACCCTTACTGCTTCAACAGTTGAATTTGCTAATATCTCATTACTACCAACTTCGGTACTAACATCGCTGCCTAATCCAGCTACAAAAACGTCTCGTTTTGTACTAGCAAGTCAGTCAAACGTTTTTGTAGTAGAAAAAGGCACAATTGACTTTACAGATGCATACAAGGGTGATGTTACTGGAAGTACATTAAGCATTAAAGTTGAGACACATGATCATATCGCAATCAAACTAGGCACACGACGTAATTACGAAATCACACCTGATGCAACTGATGATGATATTATTTTAATTGACATCGACGATTCGTCACGTTTCTTAAGAAAACCTACTGGAAGCAGAGAGAACAATCTATGGCCAACATTAACAAATATTGATTCTTACGGATTGACCACAGAAAAATATCCCACAATTCCAAATGCAGGTTACGTAAACCCTGCAAACGTTAACTTTATGGCATATGATATTGCTAGCTTACCTGACTTGTTTGACAATACAGTTATTATCAAACCAGCTGGTGGTAGTTTGATTCATATGGCTGAAGATGAATCTAAAAATTGGAATGTATATAAACTACAGTCCATTGGTTCTAGAACATCTTTTGTAGAAAATAAACCTGGAAGCAACGAAGCAGTATTATACACTGATAGAAGTTTATTTGCTTATCTAGATACCAACTTAATTGGTAACGATAACACATCTAAGTACATGGATTATTACCTAACACTAAAGAACGCTAATGTCAGCGATAGTGTAGTTATATGGACTAACGAAACAATTGTACAACAGAAGAAAACGTTAATTAAGGATCCTCAACCACCTAAGATGATTGAGGCAAGAATTAAGAGCATCGGCCCGCACCCAGAAAGCTTAATCACAATTCAAAATATTCTACCTGTATCCTCAAAAGTATACAGAGGAGCAACTGCGAGTGCTTCGAGCCCAAGCAATGTTGTTACAATTTCGGGTATTACTAACTCTGATATTCGCAATGGTGATGCTGTGCAGCTAGTAGCAGGTGAATCAACTGATTACACCTTTAACGCTAATGTGACTTTTAATAGCGTAGGCAATGTTACTATTGACAGTGCTAACATTACATTCGTAACAGCTCCTAGTTTTGTAACATTACTATGTGATGGAGACAGTACTGCTAATGGCAACATTTACTATGTAAAGAGTAAGAATGTTAGCGCAAATACCTTTGTAATTGAAAGCGATTATTTTGAAGATGCAAATGTAGTATCTGGGTTAGGTAATGTACGCTATGTTACATCGACTTTTGTTAGCTATGGTAATATATCAAATCACTATATAGCATCAAACGCTACAACCAATGCGTTTACTATTGAGCTAGCTGGGGTAATTGAGAAAACTGCTACGTTTAATGGTTCTATTACTGGTACTGTACTAACAGTTAACACTGTAGCAGGCGGAGTTCTTGAAAGAGGGATGAGTTTAAGTGGCGCTGGAATAGCTGAGGATACGGTTATTACTTCAGGTAGTAACTTATCGTGGCTTGTTTCTAACAGTCAAACGGTTGGTAATGTTACTATTACTGCTACTAGACCAAACGTTATTGATGTCCGACATATGAACTTAACTAAATTAGTAACAAGTTCAGCGCATAACTTAAACCCTGGTGATGTTGTTAAGGTCTATGCTAATGCGTGGACTGGAGCATATTCAATTGTTTCGACACCTGAAGCAAATACTGTTATTATTTCGTCTCCGTATACCACTGATGACAAAATAACTGGTACTATTGTTAGAAGAGGTATGCAGATTAAAACCACTGATCCGCATGGTATTACTAAGAGTTCTGTGGATCTAAACAAGCGTGTCGCTGTACACTTTGCAACACCAAAAGTTTACAACAAGGTTTATAGGATTACTTCTGTAGGCAGTGATACTATCAATGTATTAGACGACTTTGCTGTTAGCGACACCACAAGTGTATATTTTGATGTCGCTAGCGGCTTTGCAAATAATACTTCAAATACATTTACTATTGCAAGACGCCCAATACTTGCTGCAACTACGGTGCTGTATGCGTCAAATACTCAACCTGTTATGGCAGGTGATTATTATATTGACGAAAACTTGTCAAATACAACAATTACCTTTAAGAATACTATTCTCAGCGAAGATGCTAACGTCTCTACTGGTTTTGTTATTATCAGAGAACCAATCTCAACAGACTTTAGATATCCAGTTCTTACCACAGTTGATCATACTAAGGTAACTTTAAATAACTCTGTTATTAATATCGGTAGCTACAACAATCAAGCTGGCATGATTGAAAGTATTAACCGTGCAATCAGACTGAGAAGATCTGCTGTTACACAAGATAGAAGCGGAAAGCTTAATGTATCGTTTAATATGCTAAATGACTTTAAGACTCCAGTTCGCATTCCAGATACTGATATTAAAAGTACGGCTAATAAGATTCACAATTACGGACCATATGTGAGAGATGAACAATCTTTAACTGATTTAGTAGGTGATTCAAGTCCGGTAAAAGTTGCAGGCGAAATGAAAATTTCTGATGCGGTAGAATATCAACGAGATGCACAGTTTGATACAGGCCCGGTATATGTAGGGCCGCTCAAAGGTATGCGTTATACTGATTCGAATGGTGTATTGTATTACTGGGACTTAAGACTACGCAAATATATTCCAAACTACGAAACAGTTAGCGGTACAGTTGCGCCAGGCTTAGCATTTGCATTACAGCAAGATACAAGTATCAGCGACGGCTCAGAAGCATCTAGCAATATTGCTACTGATCTTGGAAACAGTGAAGATTTAGATAATGCTGTTAAGAAACCGTCAATACCACGCGGACACAGCGACGGTGCTAAAGTACTAATAATTATTCCTGGTACAGCAGAGTCTAATCCAATTGATCCTTCTACTAAAGCTGTTAAGTGGTCTGAATATAATATGAGTGAAACTGTGGTATATGACACAGTAACATACCCGCGCTGGAGATTAAACACTAGCGAAATTTGGCAGTTTGAAGTATATGAAGCTGTACAAAATACATCAGGCACAGTATATTATGTCTTAGTAGATGTTGTTCCAGCTGATTTACCTTTTGCTTATGACTATTTTGCAACAGTGAGCGCATACAATAACTTTAACGGTTCAATCACTGAGACAGTATATTACACAATTGGCGGTACAGAACAAACAGCTAACACGTCAATTGCATGGGATGACACCAGAAACGATAAATCTGTTAACTTTAAGTACATCGAAATACCGCCAGTTGAGCCTGCGTTCTTTGTTGGTAAGCAGATTATTCCTGAACCATTTGCGGATAAAGGCGGCAATGGTACCCAAAAGTTAGCTAACTTTGGCTTTATGCCTAAGGATGTTATTATTGGGAGTCCGTCATCCGAAGAAGAAACAATTATTCTAGTTACTACTCCGGGACATAATTCATTCTTTATGTGGCAACCAGGTATTGCACCAGGCAAATGGGAACCGGCTGCAGAAGGCCCGGGCTTGCTACCAGGCGCCGGCGGCGCAGAAGTTGCGTGGGGTTTCGGCCGAGGATACTACTCATCCGGTGATAATCATGTTCCTGACTCGCTGATATTTGGAGATGGTGCAACATTCAATTCTATAGAAGATACAAATCCGTATCCTGGTTATAGTGAAAAGGGATGGAGCACTCGACAGGCACGATTTAAGTACGGTAAAGAATTCAGTGTGTACCCAGTACAATCGCCTGAGTCAGGGTTTGCGTACTTCGATGACAACAATGATATTCCAGAAGACCAAACTAACACTAAGATTCGTGCAGATGAAGTGTTTGTAGCCTGCTTCTGGACTGAACCACATACATATGTAAATCAGATGATTGGGTTTGATTACAACAATACTGACAACGACGGCAACCCGACTCCAGTATACAGAGATTATGAAGGTACGATTGCAAGAGTTAAGTATATTCGATTAACCGAGTTACCAGCTGATGCAGTATTACGCAGACCAATTGCTGATACAGGTTGGGGCGGCCAAAGATGGAGGAACGTCATTACTGACGAGGTCCTACTACCAGGTGAAACCCTACCAGAAGGTTACGCAGGCCCAGAAGGTTATGGAGCATTTGCTCCGGATCAAACATTGACTGGCGGATCAACGGGTGATGAAGATGAACTACCTAGGGGAGGAGAACCACGTACAGGAGGAGCACCTCGTGCCGCTACGCAACGTATTAACCAGATAGGCCTAGGCGCAGGATTTGGAAGAGGCACACCTACTCCTTACAGCGCAGTTACTCTAGTTGATGAACGTAATTTAACACCCCCTGCACCAGTGTTAACCGGTGGTGTGTTAGCAGATCTACCAAGTAAGTGCGATGTCCGCGCACCAAATCCAGTACCACCACGCAACGAAATAATGGGTGCATGTACTGTAAGACCAACTGTTCCTAAAACAAGTCTCCTAACTGAAAAAACAGATGCGGTCGGGGTCGATGAAACACATGTTATTAATATTCAAGGTAAGCATCCTTTCTTATTAATCTTTGACTTCTCATACGACGACGGCGCAGGCACTAAATCTGTTAATGGTATTACAATTGAGCAGTCAGACACACCTGATTTTAAAGAGGTAAAACGTTATATTATTGATACGCAAGCAGATCCTTCGACTGTAGCTGAAACTAACGGCAGTCAGATTGGCCGCTACGGGGTTGATACTATTCCGGGATTAAACACTATCATTTACAAGCCGGCTGAAAATGCGTTAGGTGTGCTTACTCAGCGAGTGATCGAAAATCCGTTGAACAAGTTCGCTAGCGATAGAGCTATCGCTGCAAGAGCAACTAACGCTACAACTAATAAAGTTTTAGGTGTTAGTGGTTTTGGTTTCCTAAATAGAACAATAGATTGTACACAAGGACAATATGTACGAATTACTGTGTCTAAGGGTAATGCTAATAAAACAGGCAAATATGCACTGTTCGTTAGATACTTTGCTGATGCACCTAACGAAGTTGACGTCGCACTAAGCGAGATCAACGTCGACAACTGTATGGAATCACCTTCTAGAGCATACAAAGAAGGCGGTATTATAACTGGTTACACATTCACTAAGAGTCAAAGTAATGGTATCTTTACTTCGTTGGCAGGCGCCGGAGTCGGCGCAACATTAGGTGTCGGCATAGGTGCCCTTGCTGCTACCACAATATTCGCCGCAAGCGCCGGCGGCTTAGCAGGGGCCGCGGCTGGCCTCATCGGCGCAACGGGCGGTTTTGGTGTAGTAGTAGTTGGGCTCGCAATTATTGGTGGACTGCTCGGCAGCTTATTCAAGAAGAAGAAAGGTGAAGGCGCAGGCTACTTTGGTTCATGGAAGAAGAAAACGAGTACATTTGGCTCAAACGAAGATAATATTTATTTCCCGTACAGCCGTCCAACACAGGGTATGATTACAGCCGGCGTCGATAGAGAGGCGTTTGTCGGCGGCGGCGCTAAACAAGTTCAGCAAGTTAGATTAGGCATATTAGAAGGCGGCAAAGTTACTGAATATTCCACAACTGAATTTAAGGGTTATTTCTTTGCACCTAAATCAGGTACATATAACTTTGAAATGGAGTCGGATGACGGTTCATGGTTGTGGGTTTCTCCAAAAGATGATTTGTCTGGTGATGAATATTACAAGTCAGACGGCGCCCATCCTGAGCTTGGTAATAAAAACTACACATGGCAAAATGCTATAGTTAAAAACGGCGGCCTCCACGTAAACAGAAAAGCCACCGGCAGCATTTACTTAAAGGGCGGCGGACTGTACTTTGTCCGCGGTATTTACGGTAACGGTGAAAAAGACGGTAACTTTAGTGTCAACATCAAGGGACCAGATTACAGTGGTGCATTACAATTTGCAAGCCGCAGTTGTCCTCAAGACGATTGCGGAAAATTCCGCGCAGGAGAAATGACAAGCCTTGATCCTGTAATGAAGGCTGTAATGGAACGTCTCTGCCCAGATACAGCAACATTTAATCCTGCATCTACTCCGGCAGGTGTTGCACCCGGCGGCGGAAGCGTTGCTGGCTACGGTGATTTCAATGTCAACAGTGAACTATACGCTGGCGTCGGTAACCGCGAATTTGCCGGATGGTCAAATTATGCAGTAAACTTCTCAGGATATAGCCAACAAGGTCTAACTGGATATAACTTTATGCCAGCTAGCTTTAAAACTCCTATTAGAAAGCAGGTAGTTGATCCACAGAAGTATGGTTATTCGGAATCATTAGACAGTGGTAGATATGTAAACGCAACTTCACAGCGTGTAACTGGCGGCTTTACTATTCCTCTAGCTAAAAAACTAACTGTAGTTTCTAGAACTTCTACCCCGCTTAGAAGCTACGAAATAGTTGATCAGCCATGGTATAGACCAAATACTAAAACACTGGGTAATTTAAATCAAACACTACGTAATATTAACTATGCTCCTAAGCGAGTTGGTACATCTGTGACACTAAATGGTGTTCCGGTAAACAACATTACCACTGATGCTAACTCAGTAGACGCTGACAACGGTGTAACAATTACTACGCTTAATGAAATCCCAGCTACATTTGCAACTAATACTAATGAAGCTGTAGTAGATTTGGGTACTACTGCAATGGTACCTGTTGAAGACGGCTTGCTAGATATTGACAATATCACATACACAAGAGTACCAACACTTAATATTACGCCGTTAACCTACGGACCAAACGGTGAACTTGTTCCTGTAGGTCCAACAGCAGTAACAAACATTTACAGACCAACTCCGGAAGTCTTAATTGATGGGAGAGATCTTGCCACAGTACCTGCAGGAACAGAACTATTTTTTAATGATGCACGAGTATTATTTGTTGCTGGAACAACACCACGAGACATTGCTACTCAAATCAAGTGTAATCAATCAGGTGTCGATGCACAAGTACAGAGAAATCCGGATGGAGTAGAAAGTCTAGTAGTTAGATCATGTAGTGATAACGCAATTGCAATTAAAAATGGTTGCGGTGGCGGCACACTAAAGCGTGTAGGCGACTTCCACGTTGTTCGCGGTTTTGAACAAACAACAACTACTACTAACACAGAAAGTTGTAGTTCAAATGCAACAGTGTTAACACCAACAACTGGGTATGCAGACGGCAATAGTAGCCAAACACCTGTAGCAACATATACATTATATGATTGCAATGGTAACACAACGGTATTTACTAATGATGAAGAAGAAATTTCTGTAACAACAGGCGCTGTGCTACCAAGTAAGACAACTACTACAACCACAAGTTCAACCTACCAAAACGGTGGTAGTGGTTATCAAATCGGTGACAGACTACGCTTAATTGGCGGTACTCCTACTAACAATACCAGAGGCCCTATAGGCAGTATCTGTGTAAACGTAGCAGGTGCTGGCTACAACAACCCGGCTAACCTAAGAATTAGCTTTGGCGGTGACAACAGTCCGGGTACTGGTGCAGCAGCAGAAGTAACAAGCATCGATGAAACTAACGGTTCAATCACCGGTGTTAGAATGCTTAACTATGGTATCGGGTACGATGTAAAAAATCCTCCATCAGTAACCGTAACTGACATTAGTCCACGTGGGCCAGGTGCGTATCTTACTGTTGACGCAGCCGACTTGCAGGGATTAACCTACTCCTATAATACTATCATAGAAGTTCAAAATCATTCGGATATTGATGATAGCATAATTGCATCAGGATCAACATTCTACCGTGTAGTGGCTAACAGCATTGTGCTAGGCGCAGTTACAACAGTTAACGCAGCTAATATTAGTAATTATGCATTCACTGATGTATTAAATGGCACAGATGCGTTGACCATCGAAGTTTCTAATGCATCACTAATCAGTGGTAAGATTGTTGAAGGTGGTGTAATCACGTTACTAGTAACAGGTGATGGAACCGCAGCAGGTAACACTGTACAGAATTATCTAAATAACGTAGCATTTACTGTATCTGGTGTTAGCAACTCGTCAATTACAATTAATGACTCATACTTTACTGCTAACGTTGTGTCAAACATCAGCGTACTAGAATTTAGCTTAAGAGAACCTATTGAAAGTGCTGTTGCAACTGGAGCATTGAGAAAAATTGCAGATCAACGTATGCCACTTGTACCAGCAGAATTGAGTGCTAGAGTTGGTATCGTTGATATAACAAGTAGTATTGCCGACACAACAGACAGCAACGATGGTGACTCTTTTGCATTCATTAAAGGATACAAGTCACTGGCAGGACCACTGCGTGTTGCTAAATTTATTGTAACTGGTGTTGACGACAACGGTGCTATTACAAGTCTACGTGTTATTGACAGAGGCCTGTACACAGTATTCCCATCAGATTTAACACAAGGTATTCCACTGGAATATGACTATGACTTAATAGGTCTACCAGCCTGGGCTAACAGTAACAATCTAGGCATAGTAGATCCTTCGGACTCAAATAATACTGCATATGGTCAAAACCATCCTGAGTACGGTGGTACCGGAATTAATTCAGTACCACCATTTATAAACGGTAAGCATCCTAATATTATTAAAAAATCCGACGGAACTAGACAATCTATACAATATCCAGAATTTAAATACGATGTGATGCTAGGGACATGGGCACCGTATACTGGGTCGCCCGGCGCATACGACCCGCAAACTTCTGTCGATATTGGTGGTCAACGTCTAGCTAAACAATATGCTATAGTAATTGATCCGTTAGATCCTGAATTTGGAAATTATGCAACACCATTACGTGTTGCAGGCGGTACTGGTGCTCGTGTATTCTTAACCTCAGACGACGTTCCTGATTGCTCAGAAAAAGGTCGTGCTAAAGAAGATCTTGGGTTACCTGATCAGGTAGTTGAAATTGATGTACCTACAACACTTGCTGATGCATTAAACAACGCACTCACCGGCGCCGGCTACCTACCCGAAGACATTACATTCAGACCAGTTCCAGCAGGCCCGGGCGTTGGCAAATTGAATCTAGTAACAAATTATCCTAGTGTTAATATCGACACGAACACACCCGGATTCCCAGAAAAATTAGGAATTGAGATTGGTGACTATAATGTTGGAATGTTGTGTATCGAAGCAGAATTTGTGGAGCCAAACTTATCCGACAGCCAGCTAGCCAAGGAATATGAAAATCTATACGAATCAGGGCCATTTGGTCTGCTATCGCAAGAAGACATTGCCAAATACACAACTACAGCAGCTCTTGCTGCTCAAGCCGCGCCGCCGACAATACTATCATTACTTTGTGTTGACTCGATCAAAACTGACGGTCCGCTCATTCCTGATCCGGAGAGATTTAATCCTGACCTGCAGAACACAGGATTTGGGGCAGATGGCGGCATAACATATGTAAGCGAATATTACAAATATGACATTAGAAATATTTTTGGAAACACTGTAACACTAGAAGGACAAAACACTCAAAATGTAAATGTGTTTGTGTTCGAAAGTCAACGATATAACAATGTACTTGACTACAATGAAAATAAAATTTATCTATCAGATCTGGAACAGGACGGAGATGAATTAGCCAATGTCTGGATTGACCAGTACGTTAACTTAGATCCGGCTAATATTTCGATGCCTGAGTTTATACCAGGTGGCTGGGCATATTTAGAAAACGGCACACCACAACGTTGGCAGACACCTATGGTTGATACCAACTATGTTAAGAACGCACTAATGTATGATCCGGATACTGGTAACAAAACTGTGCAGTTTGATCTATGGGATCCGTTCAAAGGTGTACTACCTGGATTCATTCAAAATGAAATTCATTATATTGCTGAAAGCGATCCAGTGAACTATAACAATGCTCGCACACGATTTGGTGTTAATAATGTTGGTAAGGTATGGTGGGACACTAGCACTATCAAGTACATGTGGTACGAGCAGGGCTCAAACCGCGAGCGTTGGGTTAATTGGGGTCGTACTTTCCCTGGTAGTGCAGTTACTATTTGTGAGTGGGTCGAAAGTAAGGCACTTCCACAGAACTGGAACGGTAACGGAACACCAAGATGGCCTGACAAGTATATTGCTGAAAGACGTATTGATGCTGACACAGGCAAGTATGTAACTTACTACTATTACTGGGTACAAAATAGAACCATTGTTGACAGCAGAGTTACACGTAACTTAGGGCGTCAGTTTGACACTGAAACACTTGCACGTTATATTGCGAATCCAGTTGGCTACGGTTTAACAATGGCTAGCTTTATTAGTAATGAGAGCTTTGTATTGCATAACGTTTCTCAACATATGAACGAAGAAAATGTAATACAGATCAATGTTTCTAGAAATACTACCAGTGATGGTATTAAACATACTGCATGGAAATTGGTTCGCGAAAACGACAATAATAGTATTATACCAGAGCACATCAGCGAAAAACTAATTGATAGTTTATGCGGCGAAAATGCTATAGGACAGCAGGTACCTGATCCAACTTTAAGTGAAGTTGAAAAATACGGTATCAGTTTCCGACCAAGACAAACACTGTTTAAGGATGTTAAGGCAGCTCGTAGAACATTCCGTTCAGTAGTAAATGAACTATTGCGAGATCTGAAACTTGAAACTCAATATTCGAGCTGGGATGCAATATTGCCTGACACACTAACTTATTTAGAACGTGTAAATTGGTACGAAGTTGAAAGAGTAGATACTTATCGCAACACTAAAATTAGATATGATAACAGTTACAAGCCTGTGTTCAATGTTGGTAGTGTTGGTGAATTATATACACTAAAGAATTTACCAGACGGGGCAGTTATACAAGTTAAGTCTGCAACTTCTGATAGACCTCAACTTTGGATGTATATTGCATCGGAAAATAATTTCAAACTAATTAGCATTAAAAATGAAACGTTACAAATTAAACCAACAATAATAACAGCTGGCCGTCCAGGTACAGTTGCATACGAATTGCGTATCTTACTAAACATCCTAAGAAGCCCAATCTTTAACGATATCGGGTTATGGAATAAAGTGTTCTTTGAAATGTTAAAATATGCATACACTGAACAACCTCAGTTAAGTTGGGCATTCAAAACTTCTTATCTATATATTGAGAAAGACGAAGAAGACTTAATTCCTACGGTTGGATTTAGACCAGATAATTTTGCTCGTATCATTGAATATATGAACGAAGTTAAACCGTTCAATGCTAAGATTCGTGAATACAGAGACGGCAAACGGCCACCAATCGAAACTATTGGTGCAACAATGGTTAGTGACTTTGATAAACCACCATATATCGATCGTGAGCTAGGCGTTGTACGTGTACTAGATGACTTTAGTCAAAATGATGCTAACATCATGTTCGTTGATAATGCTTATAGTAATTACTTTAGCATTACAAACAAGGGTGATAGTGTATTTAGACATAATAATACTACACTAGTATTTGATCGAACAAACTATCAGCTAACACAGTTTGGCCATAATGCAAGCACAACACCAATTAACTTAAGTATTGCTAGAAACATTGCTAACTTAAACCAAATGACAGAAGCACAGATTACTGCTAATGTTCAAATGAGAGCGATTGACAGAATATTTAAGTTTGACTCAGAAGTTAGATTTGCATTTGCTGCTGAAGTTAGCACTCATTATAATGATATTACAGCAGGATCTAATACCAGTATTACAACTAATGCTACAGTGTTGTATGACATTATCAATTCAGGTAACTTGGCTGTTACATTAAATCTTGTAAAAGAAAAAGTTGGCGGCGGCTGGAGAGGCGAAACTATTGATGCTAATGTGTTTAGCAAAGTAGTTAACGGTCTAGATCCAACAACCACATTCTTAACTAACTTTGGATGGGACACTGATGCATGGGATGTGTACGGGTTTGATAGAAATGTTGAAGTAACTAACTACGAAGGTATCTTTAGCGAACTAACACAGGGCAATATTACACTAAGACGCAATAATGAAACCTACGAAGGTTTCGACGGTGCAACATTTAAGAAGGTCCTATACGGTGAAGAGCGTCCTGAAGAAATGGTAATGCTTGATCCGCTAGAAAGTCTAATTATTGATGTCTATACCAGTCCGTATGCTAGTGGTAACACTAGTACAACACCAGTAGCACCAAATGCAGTTGCAGTAGAATACCGTATGCATCAGAACTTATTTGGTGACACTGAGTTTATTAGAATTTCATCTAATAAAACTGCAACAGTAACATCAAACGTTTACACATACTCAACTGAAATTACAGTTGATGATGCAAGCGTATTCCAAACACCACGCCCAGGCGATCCTGGTGTGATTTGGGTAGGCACTGAGCGTGTACTATATGAGCGTAAAGATGGAAACACATTTGGTCAGCTAACCAGAGGTAGCGCAGGTACTAGTGTACAGGATCACTTAATCAAAGACATTTACGACAATGATGTAACTATTACCGTAGTAGAAGGTTCCGAAGAAGAAACCTTTAACCGACTAGATACAAATCGTGCTGTATGGCTAGAAGTTGGTTCTGAATTTTACACATATGAAACATATAATGTTTCTACTGTAGCTTATGCTAATGTTGCGTATGCAGAAACCGGAAATGCAAATTCGTTTGCAAGAGCAAACATGGCAGTTTCTTCAGCTAATGCTACTGTTGGTGCTAACCAGTTAACACTTACAACAACTGCAAATGCTATTGCTCTACTAAATCAGGGTGGAACTGTAGCTATTACTGCTAATGGTAACTTGTTAACAGCAGAAGGCACAAGCTATACAGTATCGTATGCAAGTAATGTTACATTCTTCTACATTAAGGATATTGACGGTGCTAATAACACAATTACTGTAGAAGACGACCTCTTTATGCAGGATGGTATGTGGGATTACTATGCATTTGATAGCGGTGCGTTCGATGAGGACATTACAGAAGTTCTAAACGGTAACGTAACAGTAACGTTAGAAATTCCTACACTTAATACAGGCGCAAACACTGCACTTAGCTTGGCAGACGTTGCTAACGCAGACTATGCTAATACTGAAAGCTTGATGAAATTCATACACGGAATTTAAAAATTATGTACTACTTTAAAAAAAGTGATAAATAAACGTATGTTAGACAAAGACGAAGGCAACGAGAATATGCAAGAGCAAAATACTCAAAAGAATAAGCCAGATGATGTTGCAGGTATTAGCCTAAGCGGGCATATCCTAATTCGCGACAAAGAAACAGGCGAAGAACTCATCAACAAGCGTAATGCTATTCATTACGGAAATATGGCTAACTTAATTGCTAATGCGTTGAACAATGCACAAGGTGCTTACGTTCATTATATGGCATTTGGGAATGGCGCTACTAGCGTAGACACTGCTGGTAGAGTTATTTACAAATCACCACGTGTGAGTGAAGCATACGAAACTGGTGCTAATCTGTACAGTAGAACTTATTATAAGATTATCTCAGCTGATACTGATACAGACAAGATTCAAATTATCCCCGGGCCAAGTTACACTGATATCAAAGTAACTTGTACACTAGGATATGCTGAACCCAGTGACCAAGACTTATTTGACAGCAGCACAACAAACGAAGGCGACTATATTTTTGATGAGCTAGCGTTGTTCAGTTATCCCAGCGATCCAACAGACGATACGCCCATTAACACAAGTACTATGTTAACACATGTTGTTTTTCATCCTGTACAAAAGTCACAAAACAGAATTATTGAGATAATCTACACTGTCAGAGTACAGTTGAGCTAACATTATTTGAGGGAATAAGAATGCCATATACATTTAATAACAGTGACGGGAGTGTTTCAACAACAGTTGCTGACAGTACGATAGATACCAGCAGCTATGCGTTAGCATTAGTTGGTAGAAACGTATCTAACTACGGTTTATACTTTGCACAAAATGCTGTGCGTCAGTTAGAAAACTTTGCTAGTGCAACTGCACCTAGCGCAAGTACAACGCTTACTGGTCAAGTATGGTACGACAAAACAGAGGACCTACTACGTGTATACGACGGAACACGCTGGAAAAGATCCACTGGTATTGTTGTAGGAACCACACAACCAACAACTAACTTAGCAGCAGGCACAGCATGGTTTAACACCACTGATGATAAGTTACGTGTATATGATGGTAGTTTGTTTAGGTTTGCAGGTTATGCAGGCGAAATTTCTAACGCATATCAAGCTACTACTAACATAGGCAGTCCCTCTAACTATGGTACAAAGCTACGCAATATCTTCTTAAAAGACAGCACAGGTGTTGATCGTGCAGTTTTAGCATTAATGTATGCAAACGATTCTGCAAGTCCGTCAGTTAATGTTGGTAGCACTGTTACAAGCTCTGGCGCTGAAACTATTATGGCTATTTTCAGCGACCATGCAGAATTTACCGCAGCTAACTCTAACAGTAATACTGAAGGCGAAGATCGCAACTGGTACGCTGAATTAGTCGGCACAGGTGGTATCGGCGCAGTTATTCGTCCTGGCTTAAACTTGCGTACAGAATATGATACTACATCACTTGCACTTAGTGAACGTGCTTATCGTGCTGATGCAGCATATAGACTAAACCTGGGCAGTGTGGGCAGTGACGGTGCTAATATTAGTGCTACTGAAGTAATTCATACTGGTAGAAGTTATACACCAGATGCTACTAACACTTACAACATTGGTAGTTCAAGTTATAGATTTGCAGATACATTTACTGGGGCACTATACTTAGGTAACGGTACAACTGGCGCTGTTCTTGCTGCTGGTAACGTAGCAATTGGTAACAGCAGTTCGAGAATTAGCACAATCCATACTACACAATTTAATGTAAGCGGTAACGTAACTTTTGCTACTGGTACAGCCACAGATGCTGTAACAACAGCTACACAAAATACATTAGTATTAAGAGACAGTGCAGGTGGTTTTGCAGCTAACGTTGTAACTGCAATTGCTACTAGCGCACGCTATGCTGACTTGGCAGAAATTTATGCTAGTGATGAAGATTATGCTCCAGGCACAGTTATTAAGCTAGGCGGCAGTGCTGAAATTACTCAAACAACAAGTATCGAAGATACTAATGTATTTGGTGTAATTTCAACTGACCCAGCATACCTAATGAACAGCGAATCAACTGGACTTCCGGTTGCAATGACAGGTCGTGTACCAGTTAAGGTAGTAGGTAAAGTATTAAAGGGCGAAAGACTTATAAGCAGTCATTTGCCTGGTACAGCAATGGCGCTAGGATTTAACGAATACGATCCAAGAAAAGTAATTGGAAGAAGTCTCGAACAGAAAGACAGCGATGATTTAGGCGTTGTTGAAGCCGTAATAGGCGTGAAGTAAAATAAATAGTATATTAATTTAGGAGAGTTACATGGCATCAGGTGCAACAATTACATCCGGCGGAATGACTACAATGACTCAGGCTGTCGCAGGTACTGATACTGTTGCTCCTGCTGATTTTAACAATGCAAGAACTAACGTAAACCTCTTGCTTGGCACAGCAGCAGATGTAACATTAGGTACATATACCGCAAACAGCACATACGGTTACACCCAAGGCGGTGCCGGTGTTAGTGCTGCTAGTTCAGGCGGGTTAATTTATGCAGATAATGCTACAGGCGGCTTTAAACGTTTACAAGACGATGTGCAGTCTCTATGTGCATTCCTAGGTCAAACAGTACGTACAGGCGTAGGCACTGACGTAACTACAGCTACTTCGATTGCTGCAACAACTTGGAACAACTTGATGTTAAACATCAAAGATTGTTGGGACAATAGATTTACCCCAGCATCAACAACAATGTCCAGTGATAGCAACGTTACACGAGCAACAGCGTGGAATAGTACGCTAACTGAAGAAACAACATGGACCTTTGCAAGTGAAGGCGCTGCTCGTGCATTCTTTAATGCAGGCGGCGCACTAGGTGTAAGTTCAAGCCGTGCAGGTGGTAGTGCAAGTACTCAAAACACTGACTGGACTAACTTACTAAGTGCTATGGGTGATGTTCTAATGAACTACAATGACACTACTGGCAGCTCAGGCACAAGCGCAGGTTTAGGTTTTTACGAGCTAACAACTAGTCATCAGCAACTATTCATCAAGTATGGTTCCGGTGCATACGCTTCAAACTATTTTAAACTAGAAGGCAGAGTTAACAGCATCACTGATCCAACTGTTATTGTGTTAAAGGCAACTTGGTTTGACCCGTATACCGCAGCAGCCGCTGCATCTGCAGACGGCGCTGTTGGTCCTGACGGTGTTCCAAGTTCAGGTGATGAAACAAGCGGATACACTGACAGTATTGACGGTACACTTACACTAAACGGACGCCGCAAACAGCCAAATGCAAACGGTTCAAGCATCACTATTACTGCCCCAACAATTAGCATGGCATCTATCAGCGGTTCATAAATATAGTTAATAGAACCCAAACTGCCTCTTAACAATGCACACTATGCGGGTCACTCGAGAGTAGAGTAAAGTACACTAAAAAGCCAGTATTTAAATATGCTGGCTTTTTATTATATAAATAATTCAAGCGAAAGCACTTAAGGAGAAATAACGCTATGAAAAAGATCACAACAATCGCAGTTGCAACTGCACTACTTGGTTTAGCAGCTTGTTCAGCTGACAACGCAACTACTGAAGCTGAGAACGCAGCAGTAGCTACCGAAGAAGCTGCACCAGCTGACGAAGCTGCACCAGCTGACGAAGCTGTAACCGAAGAAGCTGCTGAAGGCGACGCTGAACAGCCTAAGTAATTAATTACACGGGTTTACCCAAGTAATTTCACTAAAAGAGTAGAATTAAAAAAGCCAGTAAGTTAGCTTACTGGCTTTTTTTTGACTTAAATATAGCTATGAGCACACGTCTAACACAAGCACTAGAATTTGCAAATTATAGAGTAACACTCAATAATCAGCAAGCAGCACTGCGAGCTAAAACCCAGAGTCTTCTTAGCTACAGTATTAACGGTGGCACATTTACTATTGATCGAACGCTGCTTAATTTCTGTAAGTTATTACTAGACGAACAGCAAACAGATGCAGTCCTGCTAGACATCTATAATAACCCAATTAAAATTGATATAAAAAGTTTTTATAGTGAAATACTTAGTCGTTATTTTGAAGTAACCAACGACTACTATGCAGAATACGAAAAGCTACGCAAATCACGCAAAGTACACAAGGTTTTAAATCTCAATGAAGAAGGCAAATAATGATCGTGGCATCATTATGTTTGCCCACAACAACGCAGAAATAGATTATTTTAGATTAGCCGTAGTTAACAGCTTTCTAATTCAGCGTCACCTAGGTATTAAAAATATTACAGTTGTAACCGATCCGGCTAGTCTTGACTATGCAGAAAAAAGTTTAGGTAAAGCAACGATCAAAAAAGCCATTAATAATATTATTGTTGTTGAAAAAGACAAAAAATTTAAAGAACAAAATATTAGAACATTTAAAGATACCAGCCATAATGCAAAGACATTATCATTTTATAATGTTAATCGTTGCGATGCTTATGATCTGAGTCCGTACGAAGAAACTATATTATTAGATGTAGACTACTTAATACTAAGTGATACACTCAATCAATGTTGGGGACACAACGAAGAACTAATGATGAATTGGCGCTATCAGGATATTATGTATGAGCGTAAAGATTCTACACTAAATCGACTAAATGATTTTGGTATCACAATGTATTGGGCTACAGTAGTATACTTTCGTAAAACTCCTTATGCCGAAAGTTTCTTTAATTGTGTAAAACATGTAAAAAATAATCGTCAGTACTACCAAGATATGTACAAGTGGAAAGGTCATTTGTATAGGAATGATTTCAGCTTTAGCATAGCAGCGCATATGATGGGCGGATTTCAAGACAGGGCAATTCCGCAATTGCCTACTACACTATACAAGACATTTGACACGGACGACATACACAGTGCAGTTGATGATAGTACACTAATCATGTATTTAGAAAAACCTCGCAGTCCTGGCGACTTTATGCTAACTAAGTGGAGCAGTGTAGATTTACATGTTATGAATAAATGGGCAATTAATCGAATAAGTGAGGAAATGTTAGATCATGTCGATAGAACACAAAAAGTTCGCATGGTTACCAACACGGGTCACTAGTGGTGAACAAGTATGGTTACGGCACTATTATGAACATTTAATTGATTATGATCCTAGCACTGGCAAACCCCCTATACACGGTGGTCGGTTTGTGTGGACTGAGCTTGAAGAAGAAAGAATTGTGCGATTAATTAAAGGCAAAAGATAATTATGTTAGAAACAATTGAAGAAATGAAGCAGTTTAAACATATAATTACTTCCGGCTGTAGTTTTTCTGATGTGTCTAACAATTATTCATGGCCATGTCATTTAACTACTTCGTACAATATTAAGTGTAATCACGTAGGATTATCTAGTCAAGGAAACGGCCTTATTGCAAGAAAGGCTGTGTATGCTGTTCATGAAGCATTACAGCAAGGTTATAAACCGGAAGAAATTTTAGTTGGTATTATGTGGAGCGGCCCTGATAGACACGATATATACTTTGAAAATATGTCCCATCAACTAGAAAACACTGACCATTGGCGCGATAATCCGACACATGTTGTACAAAATGATCCCGGCGGATGGTTAATTATGAATCATCACTGGACAGAAAAAACAAATAAAATTTATTACACACATCTCCATGATCCGATACACCAACGAGTGCTAACCTTAGAAAAAATTTTATGGGTTCAAAATTATCTTGACAACCTAGGCATTAAATATTTTATGACCGACTTTATGATGGACGATATTTCATTGCATCAGAAAAGTAACCCAAATATTGCTTGGTTAAATAATCTAGTAGATAAAACAAAGTGGTTGCCTATAGAAAGTATGTACACCTGGTGTTACAAGCACTGGACAGACGACCACTTTCCTCTACTTAACGTAACCTTAGCTGATGGCCAACAAATCCAATTTAGAGATTTTCATCCTCAATCATATATGCATACACAATTTGTAAAGGAAATTGTTTTACCATTTATTAAAACACAGTTTGTGGATTATCATTGTCCTGAATTTATAGAATATGTATATGACAACAAGTAAGGGTTATATAGTTATAGCACAAAACACTGGGACTGTTGATTATCTTCAACAGGCTTATGCTCTTGCACTTAACTTAAAACTTACTCAAAGCACTGTTAATAACTTAACTGTATGCGTGGATGCAGAAACTAAAAAGAAGATCACTAGTAAACACAAGCAAGTGTTTGATTATATAATTGACATTCCTTGGCAAGATGACGCAGTAGACTCACAATGGAAAATCAATAACAAGTGGAAATATTTGTATATGTCTCCGTATGACGAAACAGTTATACTTGATACAGACATGATATTTCCTACAGATGTAAGTTACTGGTGGGATATATTAAGTCAACGTGATGTGTGGGCTACAACAAAAGTACGTACCTTCCGCGGAGAGACTGTTAGTAGTAATTACTATCGCGAATACTTTGTAAAGAATAACTTGCCTAATGTGTACACAGCTTTCTTTTATTTTAAGAAAAGTGAATTAGCTAGTGAATTGTTTGCTATGACAGAAATCATATTTCAACACTGGCAGCGTTTCTTTTACAAGTACATGCCTGAGGGCAAGCCAGATTGGCTCAGCGGTGATGTTGCGTTTGCATTAGCTATGCAAATACTAGGCATTGAACATGAGTGTACCCGAGAAAATATCGATGCAGTACCAACTTTTGTACACATGAAAAGTCATATACAAAACGTGCCTACATCACTAATAAGCCATAATTGGTCTGAAACTATACCTACATATTATAATAATTATAAAGACTTTAAAATAGGAAACTTTCAGCAATTACTGCCATTTCACTATGTAGAAAAAGACTGGCTCACAGCTAAAATGATTAAACAGATGGAACAAGACTATGGTATCTAAAGAAGCAGAAGAGCGACGTTTAAGATTTCAAGCAGCTAAAGAAGCCGCAGGCGGCCTTGCAGGACTTATTAGACAGGAATTGGCTAAACAACCAAAGGTGTATTTTTTATCTGACGGCACAATAGTTTCCGTAAGCAAAGAGGACATGCCGCTTAAAGAAGGATGGCAGGTCAAAGAATTTAGTAATGAGCAGGTAGAAATTTTAGAAAATAATAATTGGAATTTGTTTTATGTTAAGACTGATCCACTAGTGGATAATCTTTATAGTATAGAATCGCGCCCATTAGAAAGTGTAGTAGTATCAACTGAAAACAATTCTTTACTTCTAATAGATACTAGTTCATCTGACTATGAATGTATGTGCAACTTAACTAAGACAGTGTTTACAGTAACATTATCTAACAGTACGATAGAAAAGTATTCTAGTATTGACCCAATATCAGCTACAGTTAACGGACAAAAGGTACTTAAATTCTACTTTACTGCACCAAATAATCCTCATATAATGATTCACAGTGAATATATTTCTTTAAAACGATTACTGGAAAACACTGTCACTATTAACACAGCAACAGATCTAACTCAAACTAGTATATACACCGTAAAAGCCTTTGATAAATATGTACGTACTTAATTACAGGACATACATATGGCAAAAATTGATGTTACCGAATTAGACATCTTCTATATCTCCTACGATGAGCCTAATGCTGAAGAAAACTGGGCTGATCTATTAAACAAAGTACCATGGGCAAAGCGTGTACACGGTGTCAAAGGATTTGATGCTGCCCATAAAGAGTGCGCCCGGCAAAGTGAAACTGAACGCTTTATTACAGTAGACGGTGACAACATTGTTATGGATGACTTCTTTGAGCAGGTACTTGATGTACCCGATACTGATCATGACGGTAACAATATCAGTGAAAGCATCTTTAGCTGGAACGCCAAGAATTTACTTAATGGCCTAGTATACGGCAATGGCGGACTTAAATGTTGGCCCAAAGAGTATGCACTACAGATGCAAACACACGAAGCAGCAGGCGATGGTGAGGGTATGGAGTTCTGCTGGAAGCTAAACTATATTCAGCTTAACGATACATTCAGCGAAGTACATCAAACAGCTAGCCCATTTCAGGCATTTCGCGCAGGATTCCGAGAAGGCGTAAAGATGAGCCTTGATCAAGGCCGTCGTGTTCGCGCTGATGAATTTAAGAATAAGATCTGGTGGGGCAACTATAACAGACTACAAACTTGGTGCAACATTGGCAGCGACGTTGAAAATGGTCTATGGGCTGTTTACGGCGCACGTTTAGGTTGTAAGCTAAGTGTACTAACAGATTGGGATACAAATTTAATATCCGATTACGAGTGGTTCAAGGACTACTTCAATAAAGAAATTGCTCCGCAGTTTGCAGGCGACACAGTTTGCCGCTATACAAAGGTTGCGTGGAGCAAAGAAATGCTGTATAATGCAGTATGTGACCTAGGTCAAGAACTTAATGAAAGCATCAATGAAATGATGCTGTTTAATCCGGATCCGCAGATGTGCAAGTTCTTTAAAAAGACGTATGTGAATCCACGTCGTTGGGGTGTAATGATTCGTGAACAGCAGATTCAAGAATTGTTAGAAAAGGGACTCCTTTAATGCTATCAAAAATTGGTCAAATTTGTCGAAAAAATGTTAAGCTATGCCATGATGTAGAATACATTTTGATCGACGACTTTTTTGATCCTGTATTGTTTGATAAATCACATAATGAATTGTTTTTATCAAACTACACAATTACTGATAATTCGTTAGAGCATCATTTCTCACTTTCCTATCATCCGCTAATGGGTATACTTAGAGATAATGAAAAACTAATATTAACAGCCATCAATACTACATGGAATGAAACGTGTTTAGAAAATAAATGCAGTGCGTCTATACTGCCAGCTGATAATATATTTCCGACACACATTGATATTCACTGGGAAACAGTGCCTATAAGAGGTGTGTTGTACTTAGATGATATTTGCGGTACAACATTTCATTCAGACATAACCGGCAGTGATTCAATTGAAGTGGGCGGAAAAGCTAATCAACTTTTACTATTTAAAGTTTCAAACAACAGTTTTCACAGCGTAGGATTAAACAAAAAAGAGAAAAAAGATAGATTTTCTATTTCAATGATGTTTGATAGGATCAAAAGTTAATATGAAATATTGGTTCTTTGGAGCATCGTCAGAATATGCATCATACATTATAGAAGATTTAGAGTCAGCAGGTCATGAGGTAATTAAGTTTGGCCGGCACAATGTAGATTATAGCAAACCCGAGGAATTTATTAATTCTATTAACACTAACGAATTACCTGATCGAGTTTTCTTTAATGCAAATATTCAGAGTTCGGACTTTGATTATACTAAGCCTTTAGCAGAACAAAAAGAAACATATAATACGTTCATGCATAACTGGAAAGTCGGCTTTTGGTTTAAACTATTACTGTTAAAATACCTAGAAGATAAAATGACCGGGACATTCGTGTTTTCTACCAGTAGTATAGCGTATGATAAATCTACTTTCCCTGATACTATTTTATATAGATTATTACGAGGTTCGGAACAACAGTTAATTTTTACAGTAGGTGGTAAAGATAAAGGATTAACAGTTGCTGGTTGTTGTGTAAGTGATATGAGCTTGACAACAAAGAAAAAATATGCTAAACTTGTTGCTAGCCATCTTTTAAAAGATGGGTTCGACGACAACCAAATTTGGTCAGTTGTTAAGGGCGAATACATGCACAAAGTAGTTATGGACTGGCAGCAGCACATTAAATTTATGGATAACGGTTGGTATTACGATAAGTTATGAGTAGTCATTATGAAACAGCGGCTGATGCCGCTCAAAAGGAATTAGATGCAATTAGCCCTACTATGTGTTATGCAAAGTGGGCGCAAGTATCTATGCATCTTACTAATGGCATGACGCATAGTTGCTATCACCCACCTACTCATAAAATTGACCTAGAAGAACTAGCTGTTAATCCTAGCGCACTGCACAATACTTCTGAGAAAAAAGAACAGCGTAAAGATATGCTGGAAGGAAAACGTCCAGCTGGGTGCAGTTATTGCTGGCGTATTGAAGATGTAGGCGGCCGCAGTGATCGCATTTATCGTAGTGGTGAATATTGGGCGCAAAACGCCAAAGAAGATATTAAGGCTGCTGGTTGGGAGGGTAATATCAATCCTCGCTATGTGGAAGTTAACTTTAACCAAGCCTGTAATTTCAAGTGTAGCTATTGCAGCCCGCATCTTAGCACTAGCTGGCACCAAGAAGTCAAAGACCATGGACCGTATCAAATTGTGGGCGGTGAGCATAACAACACAGAAAGTTTAGCTCGCGCAGGACTAATGCCTTTACGTGTAGCACAGGATGAGAATCCATATGTAGAAGCGTTCTGGAAGTGGTGGCCCGAACTGTATAAAAGTCTAGAAGTGTTTCGTATGACTGGTGGTGAGCCACTAATGGACGTAAACACTTTTAAGGTGTTGGACTACGTACACAAGAATCCTAACGCATG
>Ga0222713_10001349_pt1 | contig 27602 bp, 26 predicted proteins | sample C33_649DmetaG_FD_165061 | JGI IMG/M metagenome (GOLD analysis project Ga0222713, IMG submission 165061) | Estuarine water microbial communities from San Francisco Bay, California, United States - C33_649D | ecosystem: Environmental > Aquatic > Marine > Unclassified | place: USA: California... | reverse complement strand
CAGGCCTCGCCTGGTGGGGCACGGGCAGCATTCGTGGCGAATATGCCAGCAACGAACAATATCTGTCGGACAATGCCGAACAGGATGGCGTCACTGTCACCAAATCCGGCTTGCAGATCCAGACAATCCGCAGCGGTGAAGGCACCCCGCCTACCGATAATGATGTTGCAATGATTTCGATCACCGGCACGCTGCGCGATGGCACGGTTTTCCAGGAACCGGCCTCGGGTCCCTTCCCGGTATCGGGCGGCATCCCGGGCTTCACCGAAGCGCTGAAGCTGATGCAGAAGGGTGGCAAGTACAAGATCTGGATCCCGGCCGAGCTTGGCTATGGCCCCAACGACATTCCCGATCCCAAGACCGGCGAAGTGGGCATCCCTGGTGGCAGCGTGCTGATTTTCGACGTCGAACGGCAGGATTTCCTGCCGCGCGAACAGTTTGAAGCGGCGATGCAGCAACAGCAGGAACAGATGCAAAAGGCCGCGGGTGAAGCTGCAGCGGCAGGTGGACCCCCGCCGCAAAACTAAGCGGTGGGGTAAGTAACCCGCAATTAACCGCTTTTGCCTATGTTCCCCTCGCAGTTGCGTAGGGGAATAACATGACTTTCCAGTTCGATCAGTTTGCCGCAGCCATCCGTGCGGGTGGCGAAATCACGGCGCGTGATACACTCGCGCTGCGCCAGGCGATCTGGAGCGACGGCGTTTTGACGCAGGCCGAAGCGCAGGCGCTGTTCGAATTGAACGCGATGGCGAAGTCGAAAGACCCTGAATGGATCGCCTTTTTCACCGAAGCGGTGTGCGATTATGTCATCGATGGCAGCGAGCCCAAGGGCTATGTCAGCGAAGAAAATGCGCTGTGGGTGGTCGAGGAAATCGACAGCGATGGCCGTGTCGATAGCGCGGGCGAACTTGAACTGCTGGTCAAGCTCGCCGAAAAAGCGATCGACCTGCCCAATGTCCTCAAATTCTATGCACTCGAGCAGATCGAACAGATCATCATTTCGGGCGACGGGCCCACGCGCGAAGGCGACAAGACCCCGAATGTCGTTACCGCTGCCGAAGCTGCCTTGCTGCGCCGCCTGATTTTCGCTGCCGGCGGTTTTGGCCCCGCCATGGTCAGCCGCGAAGAGGCCGACATGCTGTTTCGCATCAAGGATGCCTGCCTTGGCAACGACAATGCCCCCGAATGGGAGAAGCTTTTTGTGCAGGGCGTCGCCAACCACCTGCAGGGCTTTTCGGCCTATGCCCCGCTGACACGCGAGCGCGCGCAGCAGCTTGAAGGTTTCATGCGCAACAGCTCTCCCAGCATTGCGCGCTTCTTTGCGCGGATGGGCCAGCTCGACTTGAAGGGCGGCCTTGCCGACCTGTTCCGCGCTCCCGATGCGCCACGCGACCTTGATGCAGAGGTTGAAGCTGCTGAAGCGGTCACCGCGCCTGAAAAGGGCTGGCTCGATGCGCGTATCGCCGAACGCGCAGGCATCGACAGCTATGAGCAGGCGCTGCTCGATTTTCTCGCCGATTAAATCCCGCCGGCCAGCGCGAGGACGACCCCCGCGCCCACCAGCAATAGCCCCAGCGCCTCACCGGGCTTGCGCGCCTCGCGCAGGTAGAAACGGCTGAAGCCCAAAGTCAGGATCACCTCGACCTGCCCGACCGCGCGCACCAGCGCCACAGGTGCGGTGGCAAATCCCGTAAACCAGCAGGCCGAACCCAGCGCTGCAAGCAAACCAACCTGCCCCGATGTGCGCCAAGTCGAAAAGACGCGCGGCAATTGTTCACGCTCGCGCACAGCGACATAGCTACCCTGCATCAGTGTCTGCCAGCCTTGGACCACCACCAGCGCCACAAGTGCGGCGAGCAGCTTGTCCGACGTCGCCAGTTCGAGTGACGCTGACTTCACGAATATCGAGGTCATGGTAAAGCCCAGCCCTGCCCCCAATCCACACAGCGCGGCAGGCTGCACAATATCGGGTAGACGCAAACGTTGTCCGCCCGCAGCGACGATCATCACGCCCGCAACGCCGACGGCAATCCCGCTTATGGTCAGCCAGCTCAAAGTCTCGCCCAATAGCAGGAAGGCAAGCAACGCGCCCTGCATCGCTTCGGTCTTGGCAAAGGCGGTGCCGGCGACATAGTTGCGATAGCCAAAGGCCATCAGCAACAGGTTGGTACCGATGATCTGCGCAAAACCGGCAGCGGCGCAGAAAGCGATGAAGGGCAAATGGAGGGCCGGAAGGGCGCTCCCCGTCCATCCCAGATACAGTGCCAGTAACAGGATCCCGACCGGCAGGCCGTACAGATAGCGCACGAGCCCAGCCGCATTCACAGAAAGTTCGGCGCGCACCCGCTGCTGCACCGCGGTGCGCCATGCCTGGAAAAGGGCAGCGAGCAAGGTGGCGGGAAGCCAGATCATGCCGAGGCCCTAGACGCGATATTTGCATCCGTCATCAACGCTGTCATAGTTTGGCATTCATGACAGGAGGCGAGGGTTTATGCAGTTTGCCGGCAAGACAGCGGTCATCACCGGGGGCGCAACGGGCATCGGCTTTGCCCTTGCCAAGCAGATGGGGGCGGCTGGCGCGCGGATCATCCTGTTCGAACCGCGCGAGGATGTGCTGGGTGAGGCCGTTGACGGGCTCAAAAATCTAGGCATCGATGCCAAATTTCTGGTCGGCGACGTTACCGATGCCGCATCGGTCGAGGCGCTTGCCGACTTTGCCTGGGCCGAGAACGGACGCGGTGACATCATCGTCAACAATGCCGGGGTCGGCGGCCCGCGCGGCGGTATATTCGATACCGATCTGGCTGCGGCACGCGCGCTTTACGAAATCAATTTCTGGGGCGTCTGGCACGGCATACAGGCGTTCGGGAAACGCTATCGCGCCGATGGGCTGCCTGCCGCAATCTACACGACTGCCTCCGAAAATGCCTTGTTCAATGCGCTGCCCAGCGGCGGTGGTGCCTATGTTTCGGGAAAGCATGCGGTATTCGGCCTGATGGACGTGCTGCGCCGCGAAGTGCAGCGCAAGGCCGATCTCGCGCAAATCGAGCTTGGCGTCATCATCCCCGGCTGGGTGGCAACCGCTTTATCAAGCCATATGGGGATGGACGCCGATCGCTTCGCCGCCACCATTTTCGCGCAGATGCAGGCGGGCGAATATTATCTGGTCGGCCATGCCTATAATGTCGTGCGGATGCGCGCGCGGATCAACGAACTCGAAGCCGCCTTTGCCACCTACGCCCCGCGCTATGAAGGGGACGAGGAGTTTGACGTGCAGCTCTATTACCAGCGGATGGCAGCGGAGCGGGCTGGAAGCTGAGACGCCAGGCGTCAGGCGCTTTCGAGCAAGCCTTCCTCAGCGATCTTCTTCTTCCAGACAAGCGGCGCGCTGGTGTGGACATTCTCGCCAGTGGAATCGACTGCCACGGTGACGGGGAAGTCCTGCACTTCGAACTCGTAAATCGCCTCCATGCCAAGGTCTTCAAAGCCGACGACCTTGCTGCCCTTGATCGCGCGGGCGACGAGATAGGCTGCGCCGCCGACCGCCATCAGATAGGCCGACTTGTGCTTGGCAATCGCCTGCGTTGCTGCTGGGCCACGCTCTGCCTTGCCGACGCAACCTAGCAGGCCCTGTTCGAGCATCATGTCCATGAACTTGTCCATGCGTGTCGCGGTGGTGGGGCCGGCAGGGCCGACAATTTCCTCACCCACCGGATCGACCGGGCCGACATAATAGATCATCCGCCCTTTGAAGCTGACGGGCAGCTCCTCGCCCTTGGCGAGCATGTCTGCGATGCGCTTGTGCGCGGCATCGCGGCCGGTGAGCATCTTGCCGTTGAGGAGCAAACGGTCGCCCGCCTTCCAGCCGGCAACCACTTCGGGGGTCAGTTCATCAAGGTTCACCCGCTTCGCCGCGCTGTCGGGCACCCATTCAACCTTGGGCCATTCGTCGAGCTTGGGTGCCTCAAGGAACACCGGCCCCTCACCCTTCAGCGTGAAATGCGCGTGGCGGGTGGCTGCGCAATTGGGGATCATCGCGACAGGCTTTGAAGCCGCATGCGTTGGATAATCCATAATCTTGACGTCGAGGATCGTCGCAAGCCCGCCTAGCCCCTGTGCGCCGATGCCGAGCGCATTGACCTTGTCGAAAATCTCGATGCGCAGTCGCTCAATATCATTTTGCGGGCCACGTTCTTTGAGCTGCGCCATATCGATCGCGCCCATCAGGCTTTCCTTGGCAAGCACCATCGCCTTTTCGGCGGTGCCGCCAATGCCGATGCCGAGCATCCCCGGCGGGCACCAGCCAGCACCCATTTGTGGCACCATTTCAAGCACCCAATCGACGATGCTGTCCGACGGGTTCATCATCTTGAACTTGGTCTTGTTCTCGCTGCCACCGCCCTTGGCCGCGACATCGAAAGTCACCTTGTCGCCCGGCACCATTTCGAGATGGACCACCGACGGCGTGTTGTCGCGCGTGTTGACGCGGGTGAAGGCGGGGTCGGCGAGGATCGAGGCGCGCAGCTTGTTTTCGGGGTGAAGGTATGCGCGGCGCACGCCCTCATCGATCACTTCCTGCAACGACCGGTGGCTATCGAGCACGCATTGCTGGCCCCATTTGACGATCACGGTAACGATGCCGGTATCTTGGCAGATCGGGCGGTGCCCCTCTGCACACATGCGGCTGTTGGTCAGGATCTGCGCAATCGCATCCTTGGCGGCCGGGCCCTGCTCCTTCTCATACGCCTCCCCCAGCGCGCGGATATAATCCATCGGGTGGAAGTAGCTGATATATTGCAGCGCGTCGGCAACGCTTTCGATGATGTCGTTTTCGCGGATCGTGACGGTCATGGATCAGGCCCTGTTGGTGGCAGTTGGCACCGCCTTTACCGCGCAGCCACGGATGTTCAAGACCTCTCGGGATTCAGCAGGAAAACCACATAGCCACGAAAGTTCGGATTGCGCGCAAAGCCGGGCGGGGCGTGCCATTCACCATGCTGCACAAGGCCGATTTTGAAGGGCAGTTTCACCCGCTCCATCTGGCGCAGATAGGCCTGATAGCCGGGGATCGTCTGCCGCCCCTGATAGGTTTGCAGCACCACCTCATCGACTGTCCCGGCCAAAGCATTGAGCGCCGGGCTATCGCCCCCGCTGCTCCAATCGAGCAGGCCGGTTACCGAGAGGCGCATTTCGCGGGGCAGGTCGCCGCGCAGCTGCCGCAGAAATCCTGCATAGCCGGGAAGCCCGCGTGTCGCCGCATCAAAATCGATCTGGATACCTGCAATCCGGTTACCCTTGGCCCGCCAGCTTTCAATGTCGCGCAATATCCGCGGGAGGACATTTTCATCCCAAGCGAGGCTTTCGACGCGATAGACGATCCAGACCTGCGCATGCTGCACCCTTGGCACCGCCGGACGCAGGTCGACATAGCCAGCTTGCGTCCCGCCCTTGATCTCGGCAGCAAGGATATAGATGGTCTTTGCATTATCGAGCACCGGTTGCGCATCGACCCCGGCCCATAGCCAGAAGGCATCAAAATCAGCTGCGTCGACCTGCCTGTTCGTCGACTGCCCGCAGGCCGCGAGCAAGAAGCACGCAGTCAAGGTCAACAATCGCGGCAAGGCCAGCAGGCGCGGCAAGGCTTTACCAATAAAGGTTCAGGTTTTTCGACCAGGGCGAAGTCGGGAATTCCCGTTTCAACTGCTGGAACCAAGCCTTGCGAACCGATTCCGGCTGATCCGTTTCATCACAGCCATTGATGCCGCTGGGGGCATAGCACCGGATCGCGCGGTGCAGCGCATAGGCCCTGTTTTCAGGCCCGGCTGCGGGATTGGCAATAATCGCCTTATAGGCATCCAGCCGCGAGAAACGCTTGCCCGGGAATGGGTTGGAGGCACCGCCCAACTCATCCTTGTCGCGCGGCTCATCCAGATATTCGGTGACGCCGTAATAATCCGGATCCATGCCGTTCGTGCGAACAAACTCACCAAGGCAAAGTTGCGCGCGCGGCTCACGCGGATTGGTAGCCAGCGTCGTGGCAACTGCGCGCAGCGACGGGCAGGCAAATTGCTGCGAACCTGCCCAGTTGAAAACAGCGACTTCGCTGAAGCGCGGCGTTTCATAATCGTCCGGGGCAATCCGCTTGGCATTGGGCGGAATCAACGCGCTGTCTTTCAGGAAGTCGGCATAGCGGCCGCGGAGCAATTGCTTGTAGAGTAATGCATAGAGCGCGACATTGCGCTCCGCCGCAGGTGCGCCACGATCGGCAGACCGCACCCGCAAGAGATAAGGCCCGGCGGCATAGCGGATCAATATCTCGCGAATGTCGGGATCGCGGACGGGCGAACCAGCCGCAAAAACAAGATCAAGGGCCTTGGTGCGTTCCAGGTGCAGCGCAAGTCCCAGCTCCGCCGTTCCCCTTTGGAAAGGCAGCTTTCCGGCATTGAGCGCTGCGATCAAAGCTGCACGCGCGCCTGCTTCACCGGCGGCATCAAGCGCAACGGCGCGCAACAATTGGCGGCTATAGCCTACATAGCTGTTTCCGGTTTCGCCTGCCGGGATCAAGCGCAGCACCTCTGCCGGATTGTTGTCGACATAATAGGCATGCGCCGCGAGCAGGTAATCGAACAGATCTTCCCTGCCCTTGTATAGGCCGCGTAATGCTTCGATCGACTGACGGCTGATTGGGCCATCATTGGGATCGCCAAGCTGCGCCTCGTCATAATAGCGCATCTCGCGGAGCACGATTACCGCGAGCAATTCGGGATCGCTGCTGTCATCGGGCCCCAGTTCGCCGAACAATTTGATGTCGAGTTCCTGCACCAGATCAACCAGCGAGATATTGCGCCGCCCGGCATCGCGTTCGGCAAATTGCGCGATATATTCACCGAGAAGTTTCTGCCTTTCCACCGAGAGCCAATAGACCCGGCGCAAAAGACCGCGTGCAGATGCTGCATAAGCACCATCCGGCCACCGTTTCAGATAGCCGCGAAAGGCATTTTCAGCCGCGGCGAGTATAGACCTGTCGCCGCCTTCCTTTTTGAGATCGCCATATTCGCCAAAGGCAGTTTCGGTTGCCTGGTTAAGGATTACCCGCGCGAGCATATAGGCGGATGCCTCTGCCAGCCAGCCATTGTCGGTCTTGCCAATGCCGATCAAAACTGCACGCGCACCGGCAAAATCGCCATCATAAAATGCGGCGGCCGCAATCAGGTAATCGGCAAAGGCCTTGCCGGTTTTTGAGGTGACGTTGCGGATCGCGACCTCGGCCAAAGCGCGATTGGTTTCTCCTACGGAACATTGCGGCTTCATCGCGCTGCGTGCGGCGGCGAGCACGGCGCGTTCCTCTCCGCTCAAGCCCTTGGCCGATCCGACAGCGGCGATGAACGCCGCTGAACCGGCATCGTTGGACAAGCAACGGGTGCCGGACTCAAACAGCGCGGAATCAACCTCTTCCTTGCGACCGGGTGCCAGCTTCGCCGCGAAATAGGGAAAGTTGAAAGGCTCTGCATCGCCACGGCGGCGTTCGTTGTAATAGCTGTCATAATCGGGAACGTTCGATACCCCCACCGAACCATGCCGATCATGGAGCAGCATCAACAGGTTGACGCGGGTATCGTTGCCCGGGCTCAGCAAGGCCGTGCTGCTGCACCCGTTCATATCAGTCTGGCGGACTTTCCATTTCGGATAGCAGGTTGAATCTGCGCTGGCATAAGCAGGGCTGACGGCAAATGGCGCCGCAAAAGCAAGGGGGGCGAGAAGGGCAGCAAGGGCAAGCGAGCGAAGTTGCATGAGTCGGGGCTCCTCTCTTGCAACTATTCGGACAGCCTTGTGCGCGCGTCAACTACTGCGATGCACCAACGCCTTGATTTTAAATCGGCAAAGCCCTGAAATGCCACTGACTGCGAGGCACGGTTGCTGCACCGGAAGTTGTCCCGACTGATTGTTTAGCCAGCGTTTCCGTCGCCCGCCGCTTATTCCGCAGCGGGTGGGCGCAAGCGGATCAGGCCTTCCTGCGCGCAGGTCGCCACCAGCCGCCCGTCGCGGGTGTAGATCGACCCACGATTGAAACCGCGCCCGCGCCCCGTCCAGGGGCTGTCGCAGCTATAGAGCAGCCAATCATCGACGCGGAAATCGCCGTGCAGCCAGACGGCATGGTCCAGGCTGGCGCTCATCATGCCCGGCGTCATCCAGGTCACGCCATGCGCCAATGTGCAGGTGCCGAGCAGCCAGCTATCGCTTTGATAGGCGAGCATCGCGCGGTGAACCGCGGGATCATCTACCGTGCGGTCGCGCAGGCGGAACCAGATATCCTGCCGCGCGGGGCGGCGCTTGTCCCCGCCCAGCCAGTCACGCGCATCGACAGGGCGGCTTTCAAAGGCGCGTTCGCGCACGAAATTGTCGCGGAATTTTTCGGGCACCTGGTCGGCAAACATGGCACGCAGCTGCGCCTCGTCCTTCAGTTCCTCGGGCGGGGGAACGTCGGGCATTTCCTCCTGATGGTGCAGCCCTTCTTCAAGTTTTTGGAACGATGCCGCCATGTTGAGGATCGGGCGATCCTTTTGCAGCGCGATGATGCGGCGGGTGGAAAAGGTGCCGCCGTCAAAGTCGCGCTCAACGCGGAAGGTGATTTCATAATCTTCATCGCCCGCACGCATGAAATAGGCGTGCAGCGAATGCGCAATCCGCTCGCTGCCGACGGTATCCTGCGCCGCAGCCAGAGCCTGTGCAATCACCTGCCCGCCAAAGACCCGGCCCTTGCCCCCCGGCTTTCGCATACCGAGATACCAGCCATCGCCCATGCGGTGGACGGTAAGGAGCTGTTCAAGCTCGGTAACGAGCGGGTGCTTTTGCGTTTCGTTTCCAGACATGACGGGCGCGTTAGCAGCGTGGGGCGGCTTTATGCAATGTCTGCGGGCGCGAATCTTTCTTGTCGCAAATATGGATCCGCTTGGGGTGGATATAGCGGTGCACCGGGGTGCGCTGAGAATGCGAATCCACGCACCTGCGTCAGTCAAGTGGCCGCCCGATTTATCCCCACCGATTTTTTATCGTGGATAAAAAAAATGCGTCGTGCATCGGAAAAATACTTGCGCCACGATCAAGTCCTAGAAAGTCCGCGCGTCGCTGCACTGCACCTCCAACAGGGTGCGACGAATGGAATCAGGCGAGCGACGAATCGAGTCCTTAATTAACCATTTACCCTCTTGCGTCTGAAAATGGTTGAGGCACTATAGATAGCGGTTGGCCACAGGGGGCATACCTACAATTTGTGTCTCATCCCGCAGGAGCAATTCTGCGGCGGGGATATTTTGCCCGAAAAAAATCGGCGCAAAACACAAATAAAAGGCCCTGTGGCGACACAAAAATGCTAAGGGGGGCGCTTGCTTCCCGAGTCGAACAAGAGGCGAACAAGTTTCTTGGGTCTTGGTAGTCGGAGCTGGCAATCGAACGGGGTGAGGGCCAGCCCAAAATTGGGGAGCAAGTAAGCAAATGGATTTCAGAGATACTGGCCGGGAGGCCGGAGAAGGCAATATGGCGGACATGCTCGAAGCAGAAAAGACACAGACCGAAACCCCGCAGGCAAAGAAGGCAAAGCCCGAAAAGGAAGTGACCGAGGCGAAAGCCAAGGCTGGCACCGATTCGAAGGCTGTGGCCGCGCGCCGGTTCAATGTTGTCACCGATAGCTCGCGCGATGACCTGCTGACCGAATTCGGCAAGGAAACGCTGAAGGATCGCTACCTCCTCCCCGGTGAAAGCTATCAGGATCTGTTCGCGCGCGTCGCAGACGCTTTTGCCGACGATCAGGACCATGCCCAGCGGCTCTATGACTATATCTCAAAGCTGTGGTTCATGCCCGCCACCCCCGTGCTGTCAAATGGCGGCACCGGACGCGGCCTGCCGATCAGCTGCTATCTGAACTCGGTCGACGACAGCCTTGAAGGCATCGTCAACACCTGGAACGAGAATGTCTGGCTCGCCAGCCGCGGCGGCGGCATCGGCACCTATTGGGGCAGCGTGCGCGGCATTGGCGAGCCTGTCGGCCTCAACGGCAAGACCAGCGGCATCATCCCCTTCGTCCGCGTGATGGACAGCCTCACCCTCGCCATCAGCCAGGGTTCGCTGCGCCGCGGATCGGCCGCCTGCTATCTCGACATCTCGCACCCGGAGATTGAGGAGTTCCTCGAAATCCGCAAACCCTCTGGCGATTTCAACCGCAAGGCGCTGAACCTGCACCATGGCGTGCTGCTTTCGGACGAGTTCATGGAAGCGGTGCGTGACGGCACCGAGTTCAACCTTGTCAGCCCCAAGGATGGCAGCGTGCGCGGCAGCGTCGATGCGCGCTCGCTCTTCCAGAAGCTGGTCGAGACCCGCCTCGCCACGGGTGAGCCCTACATCATCTTCAGCGATACGGTGAACCGGTCGATGCCCAAGCATCACCGCGAACTGGGCCTCAAGGTTTCGACGTCGAACCTGTGCGCCGAAATCACCCTGCCCACCGGCCGTGACCATCTGGGTGGTGATCGCACCGCGGTCTGCTGCCTGTCGTCGCTCAACCTTGAAACATGGGACGAGTGGAACGGCGACAAGATGTTCATCGAGGATGTGATGCGCATGCTCGACAATGTCCTGCAGGATTTCATCGACCGCGCGCCCGACGAGATGGCCCGCGCCCGTTATTCGGCCAGCCGCGAACGTTCGGTCGGCCTCGGCGTGATGGGCTTCCACAGCTTCCTGCAATCACGCGGACTCGGATTTGAGTCGGCGATGGCGAAGTCGTGGAACATGAAGATCTTCAAGCATATCCGCGCGCAGGCCGACCAGGCTTCGATGGTGCTCGCCACCGAACGCGGCGCCTGCCCCGATGCCGAAGAACGCGGCGTGATGGAACGCTTCAGCTGCAAGATGGCGATCGCGCCGACCGCGTCGATTTCGATCATCTGCGGCGGCACCAGCGCGTGCATCGAGCCGATCCCGGCGAACATCTATACCCACAAGACGCTCTCGGGCAGCTTCATCGTCAAGAACCCCTATCTTGAGAAACTGCTGCAGGAAAAGGCGAAGGATTCGACCGCGATCTGGAACTCGATCCTCGAAAAGGGCGGTTCGGTGCAGCATCTCGATTTCCTCAGCCCGGAGGAGAAGGACGCGTTCAAGACCAGCTTTGAGATTGACCAGCGCTGGCTGCTCGAACTGGCGGGTGACCGCGCGCCCTTTATCGACCAGGCGCAGTCGCTGAACCTGTTCATCCCGGCGGACGTGGAGAAGTGGGACCTGCTGATGCTCCACTTCCGCGCATGGGAACTGGGCATCAAGTCGCTCTATTATCTGCGTTCGAAATCGATCCAGCGCGCTGGCTTTGCCGGCGGGGTAGAGGCGGACAACACCGCCGACGCGCCCAAGATCGAACTCGCCGCGCAGCAGACCGATTATGAGGAATGCCTGGCCTGCCAATAAGGCAGCACTGACCGATTTCCCCCTCCCCCCTGCGGGAGGGGCGACACAAGACTGAACCGAGGAAGAAGCGCAATGTCCCTGTTAGAAGCCCGCAAGTCGTACAAGCCGTTCGAATATCCCTGGGCCTATGATTTCTGGAAGCGCCAGCAGCAGATCCACTGGCTGCCCGAGGAAGTTCCCTTGGGTGAGGATTGCCGCGACTGGGCGCAGAAGATCAGTGAGCATGAGCGCAACCTTTTGACGCAGATCTTCCGCTTCTTCACCCAGGCCGATGTCGAGGTGCAGGATTGCTATCACGACAAATATGGCCGCGTGTTCAAGCCCACCGAAATCAAGATGATGCTGACTGCGTTTTCGAACATGGAAACGGTGCACATCGCGGCGTACAGCCACCTTCTCGACACCATCGGCATGCCCGAAAGCGAATATTCGGCGTTCCTCGAATATGAGGAAATGGCCGAAAAGTGCAATTACATGCACCAGTTCGGCGTCGATAATGACGAGGATATCGCCCGCACGCTCGCCATGTTCGGTGGTTTCACCGAAGGCGTGCAGCTTTTCGCCAGCTTCGCGATGCTGATGAACTTCCCGCGCTTCAACAAGATGAAGGGCATGGGGCAGATCGTCAGCTGGTCGGTGCGCGATGAAAGCCTGCACTGCGAAGGCATCACCCGCCTGTTCCACGCCTTTACCAAGGAACGCGACTGCCTGACCAAGGCGGTGAAGGAAGACATTATCGATTGCTGCCAAAAGGTCGTGCGCCTGGAAGACAGCTTCATCGACCTCGCCTTTGAAATGGGCCCCGTGCCCGGCATGACGGCGAAGGAAATCAAGCGCTACATCCGCTACATCGCCGATTGGCGCCTTGGCCAGCTTGGCCTGCAGCCGATCTATATGGTCGAAGACCACCCGCTACCCTGGCTCGCCCCGCTGCTGAACGGCGTGGAGCACGCCAACTTCTTCGAAACCCGCGCCACCGAATATGCAAAGGCCGCCACCCGTGGCAGCTGGAACGAGGTGTGGGACAGCTTTGACAAGCGCAAGAAGAAGGTCGCCAATGACGGCGCAGCCGAAGCTGGCGATGAAGCCGATATGTTTGCCGCTGCGGGGGTTGCTGCGGAGTAGGTATAAAATTGGTAATCCAGAAAACTGCCGAAAATTGGCAAAACATGTTACGCCGTTTTTTCGGAAATCCAAAAAAACGCCGACCTGGGCAACTTATAAAAGAAGTTACCCTAAAAAACAAAGAGGTTTCATATAGGTTATCTCTTGAAAAGTTTGATTTCGATGAAGAAAAAATCCCGCTACAAGATTATTACGAAGCACTAAAAACTATAAAACCCGTTAGAGATAGGTACTTTATATTGGGAATATTCTCTTATTCCCTTCTTGCTTTAGTGTACTTCGGCGGCATCAAAAGCATAGAATCGTATGGAGTTGCACTAGAGAGCAATCTATTTTTAGCCGCCTCTCTGCTTCTTACATCTATAGTCGGAATATTATTCACAAATCATCAAAATAAAATATATAGATACGATTCCGTATTTACTTATATTTTTGAAAAATCAGACCATTCTAAAAGACATGACTTACTACTTCGATTCCCCGAAGCCTATAATGTTATGCAGTACAATCCATTTATTGTAGGAAACCCAGCCCATACTCTTATCAAGAAAAATTATCCTATTAGATTTATTATTCTTATGATTTCAGTTTTATTTGTTGCTATAGTTTATTTATTTCTTTGGTCGTCATTATTATACGCTACAGCAATTGAACTTTGGAACAATAGTCCAGAAAAATGGAAGCTGATAAATAGATCAATATTAATTTCTAGTTTCGTTTTATATGGAGTAAGCTGGTTGCTGCATAACAGCAATTCTGGCAAGACTCGCTACGAACACTTTGGACTAGTTAACTTACTTGCTAAACTACGGGAAAAGAATCCTCAGAAGCATCAACTACGTGTTCAGCAAATCAACGAAATACTAAAGAAGCAAAATTTAGATGGTTAGGCGCATACAATGCACCACCCCGCCACCGCCTATAAAATCCTCACCGCCGATCAATGGGCACAGTTTCAGGCGGACGGCGTGTTCCACGGTGCGCCGGTCGATCTGGCAGATGGCTATATCCACCTTTCCACCGCCGATCAGTTGCAGGGTACGCTCGACAAGCATTTTGCGCAGGCTACCGGGCTGGTGATTGCCGAGGTGGACCTGGCGCAACTGGGTGAGACGGTGAAGTGGGAGGTTTCACGCGGCAACGCCCTGTTCCCCCACATATACGGCCCGCTGCCGATGGCGGCGGTGCTGGCGGTGCGGCAGCAGGGCTGATCGCCGGCGCGCAGCGCCCCTAAAAATTTCACGCGAAGACGCAAAGGCGCGAAGATATCAGAATAAACGTCACCCCTTGGTGTGGCGTGTTCGCTTTGCGCCTTTGCGTCTTTGCGTGAAACGAAAATGGCGCTGCCGCACGCGTCATTCTGTGCTGTCCTACACGCACTCCTGCGGCTTATGCCCTGTGCTTTTTCGAAGGAAAGGCCAGCGTCATGAAACAAGCCCAAGACCCCGATATCCGCCTGCCTGCCGCCGCCTATCTGCGCTATGAAAGCCGCGCCGATGGGTGGAGCGCGGGGCGGCAGGCGGCGTTCCTTGCGCATCTGGCCGACAATGGCCTTGTCGAAGATGCGGCGCGATCTGTGGGGATGGGGGTAGGTGGCGGCTATTCGCTGCGCCGCACCGCGCGCGGCTATGCCTTCAGCCTGGGGTGGGAGGCGGCCCTCATCATCGCGCGGCGGGTGATTTCCGACCGGCTGATGACCGCCGCGATCAAGGGGGAGGAAGCACGCTGGGTGCGTGAGGATGGCGTCACCACCTATACACGGCAGAATACCAAGCTCTCGCTCGCGCTGCTCGACCGCGTCAATCCGGCGCTTTCCCAGCCAGAGGTAATCGCGGTGGCGGTGCGTTTTGACTGCTTTCTGCAGATGATCGACGAAGGGCTGAACGGAGCGGAGCTGTGGGAGATGTTCTTTGACAAGGCACTGCCCCCCGGCGACCGCGAAAGCCGCGAAAGGGTGCGCCATTCGCTTCTACTTTCTGAAGATTCTGCGGGTTTTGAGGAAAAGGACGAACCGCCAATCGAGTATAAATCGATGGAGGGCGTGGTGACGGAGGAGGAGGAGCTTCATGACTCCCCTCCCGTTTACGGGAGGGGCTGGGGGAGGGCCTGTCACGACACAAGGCTCGCTCCGCTCGCTCCCTCCCCTAACCGCTGTTGCTTCGCAACGCCTTCGGCTCCCCGCACGCGGGAGGGGGACTTTGCGTCTTTGCGTGAAAATAATGGCTCAACACCAGGGGCGGCGGCCGCCTTGGTACCAGCGGGCGAGGCCTTCATCGACAAGGATGCCGCCAAGGCTTTGCCCGCCGCGCGTCAAGATGCGCAATTTGCGGCCGAACCGGTCTTCATCGCGATCGATGCTTTCAAGGCTGAACGGGCCCGAATTGACGAGCGCGTGCATCCGCTGCGTCGCCTGCTTGCCGAGCGCGGCCTCTTGCGGGCAGCGCGGCTCATGCGTTTCGGGGGTATCGATATCGGCAATGCGGATCTTGGTGCCGCGATAATAGATGGTGTCGCCATCGACCACGCAATTGGTGCCGCCGCCAGCATGGCAAAAGGTGAAGGAGGCACGCTCGCTATCGCCGCTGCCTGCGGTGCGCGGCATGGCGGGCGCGGCGGCCTCTGCCGGGGAGGCGGCGAATTCGCGATATTGCCAGATGCCCAATTGGGCAAAAACCATCGAGCCGACAAATGCCAGCAAAGCGAGCCGCCAGGGCCGACGGCGTGCAGGTGCGCGCCGCGCCCGCGAAAAGCGCGTGATCTTGTTCATGTTCCACCACCCTTGCGACCCGAAGGCCGCAATAGCGCCGGCTGGATAACCGGCGGTACGGCTTAGCTATGCCGAGTTTACATTTGCGTCAACGGCGCGCCAAAGCAGGGCTGCTCCATTTCGGGTTCGGGCGGAGGGAACAAGCGCGGTTATGGAGCAAGATGCTGCTTGCCCAATTGCTCTGTCTTCGAAAACCGCCCGGTTATGCCGCAGAGCTTACCAGCGAAAGGCGAAGGCGCTTTCGCCTGCGTCGCTGCCATCGGGGTGGAAACGGCGCTCGATGATCCGGCCCTCGCCTTCATGGTCAACCAGTACCACGGTGCTGCAACGGGTGCCGTAAACCGGGGCCTTGATGAAGATCGGGATGCCGCCATCGTCCAAGATGCGTTCATCGCGGAGGAGCGCGAACAGCTTTTCCGGCGTTTCATCGGCGGCAATCCATTCCGCCAGCGCCGCCTCCATGGAGGATTTGCGCGGCCAGGGCTCGCCCGGATGGCCGTTGGAAAGCCCATGGATCCCAGGCGAAAACGGCTCGCGCTGCGGCTCTGGCAGGTTCGACAGCAGGATCGTCTGCCCGCCATCGTGGAGCAGCAGGTTGAACGGGTTGTAATCAGGCAGTGCCGCGAGGTCGGGCATTTGGCCGTGCGCCAGCCAATCGCCGACGAGCGCGCCGCGCGACAATTTCGCCGGGTCCGCCCCCGCCGGATTGCGGATGTTGGTCACCACCGCCAGCCTGCCTGCATCCGAAACGCCCAGCCAGCCGCCGCCCGCCTGCAAGTCACGCCCGGCGATCACCGCAGGCTCGTCGCTCCACCTGCCGAGTGGCAGCGCCGCCCGGTCGTGGAATTCATCACGGTTGCCGGAAAGCACCAGCTTCCAGCGCGGATGGCAATCAAGGGCGATGGCAACGACGCACATTGCGCCCCTATTGCCCAGCACGAACTGAAAAGCGAGCGCGCTCTTGGACCTAGCCCAGCGCCTCGACGCGCAGGTCGCTGCCGGAATAGGGCTTTACCAGGCGGGCAGCCTCTTTCCATTCGACCCGCAACCACTGCTCCTGCGCTGCCTTGCCCAGCAATGCCGGCATGCCTTGCGGCATCGCCCCGCCCTCGACCGGGCGCAAGGCTTCCGAGGCATCGACCGTCAGCATCGCAAACACCGGCATGTCTGTCAGGTCGCGCCATATCCCCGCCGCTGCCATCGCCCCGCCTTGTTCAAGGCTGCACCGCACCCGCGCACTCCGCCCGCCCACAGGCAGCGCAAAGGATGTGAGGGGAATCAGGCAGCGCAGCTCGACATGGCGCAGGTTACCGATCCAGAAGGGGCTTTGCAGGTTGCGCACATGGCCCACCCAGCGCACCGTTCCGGGGGCCGCCATTTCTGGCACCTGCCCCGGCGCGGGATACCCCCAATGCATGGGACGGATCAGTTTCCGCGCAGATCGCCCCGCCTTCACGATCACCGGCGCAAACTGCCCTATCGCGATCACACCCCCGCCCCACGGATCAGGTCCGGGATCGGCATCGAAGGCTGCAGCAATATCGGCAGACGCCATGTCGAGACGACAGTCCATCGCAGCCTTTGCTCTGTGGGGTTCAGCCCTGCTGGGCCGCGTTCAATCGATGTCGTCGCGCGTTTCGGAACGCCGGTCAAGGCCAGACCTGCGGTCCACGCCGGAACGCCGTTCTATCCCCGATCGCCGTTCTGGCCCACTATAGGCCGGATCGTTTACCCGGCGCCGGTCTTTACCGGAGCGCCTCTCAATCCCCCTGCGGTCGGATTTTCTCTGGTCGCCCTCAATCATCATCGCCTCCCACACGGCAATTCAGTCTCATAACTGCTTGTGCGACTTATATTTTGTGTAATATGCACTAAAACAAACGTTATAGTAAAGGCGCTTTACCATTTGATTAATGTCAAGGAACCGCCGGCAAAAGCGGGGCAAATACACTCCATCATCCAAGGGAGTTTACTATGTCTGATCTTTCAATCCTTCCCGTCACCATCTTTGCCGGCATGATGGTTTCGTTCATGCTCGTGATGCTGTTCGTCGTGCTGACCGATCGCGATACGCGCCAATCATAAGGTATTAATAGCGCAGGTGGACAGTCACTTCGTCGCCTGCCGCTAGGCTCTCTGCCTTGCGAACGGTTGCCTTTACCGGCAGCAGGTAACCGCCATTTTCCCGGCTGGGGAAGACCGAGGTCTGCCAGTTGGTGTCGCCGATGGTCGCCGATACCCGGATCGAACCCCAACCCCGACGCTGGCCGCCCTCCAACCGCCGCATCAGCGCGGTTGCCCGGATGGCATCGGCGGCTTCACCTTCAATGGTCACGAAGTGCCAGCTCGCAGGGGCTTCCGGGCTGGTCCAGATCCAGAGCGTAGCAGTTACTTCGACACTTTCGCTCACTTCGCCTTCCGTCTCACAGGTACCGGAATGTTGCAGATATCTGCGCCCCCTGCCGGCGTGATGAAGAACGGATCGCGCCGGTTTGCGCGCGCGTCAGCATAGGCAGCGAAGCTGGCGCTATCGGTTGAGAGATACTCAAAAGCGGGCAGGTCAGCGATTTCATCGCCAAGTCGCGCCGAGTTGATCTGAACCCGCTCTTCTTCCTTTTCATAAAAGCCGAGCGGTCCTGTACCACGCGGCAAAGAGGAAAGATGTTCGAGCCCCTCGATCACCCGCCCGACGAGCGCGATGTTGCGATCGAGGTGGCGAGGTGCGTGGCCGATTACGGCATAAAGTTCCGCACCGGTTCCAGTATCGGGCGAAAGGTTCCGACCCACTCCGACCATGCCGTAACAATGGACGGGCCAGCTGATTTGGACGCTGGATTTGATAACATTACCGATTTCCTGAGTCTTGGCGTAGCCAAAAGGCATGCCCGACACGAATTCGAAACGTTCGGCATACGGGTCTGCGGCCTTGATGCTTTCAGACAAATAATCGCGAAAGGTTGCTCCAGTTGGCGTTTTAACGACGCCGAATGGCGAGGTGGTGACGTAATCACTCTCCGGCACCGTCGCCAAACCCTCGGGCAGCGGCTTCTTCTCGGTCGGATCACCCCATTGCGCGACATAATTATCCTGCACCCGCACCACGGCGGTGCCGTCCCACCATTTAGCCGCAGCCAGCTTACGGATATTGCCGACCCAGCCCTGGCTGAACGGCGGAGGGATCAACTGGATGACCACACGGCGCGCCTTGCCTTTGGCGTCGGGCGCGAGGTCCATCACCAGCAGGTCCGACGGCGCAATCGCGGTCCACTCTTCTGCCTTCGCCTTGGCCACAATTTCCGGCGGCGAGGGAAATGCAGGCTTTGCATCCTGTGCCACCAGCGGGGACGTGGCCAATGCAGCGACGCAGGTGATTAAGGTCAGCTTTTTGATCATAGGACCTTATTGCAAAGCATCGGCGCTTGCGAAAGCGGCATTCTCACGATAGGGCGCGCCATCCAGGATGCGGAGACGTGGCCGAGTGGTCGAAGGCGCTCGCCTGGAAAGTGAGTATACGGCAAAACCGTATCGAGGGTTCGAATCCCTCCGTCTCCGCCACATAACCCTATGAAAGTATTCTCTTTCTGGGATGGCACCCAAAAATCCTGTTGTATTCAAGGGTTATGGCGGTGAGCTGTTCACCTCGCCTCGGGCTGGCTCGGCAAAATATGTTCTCCTAAGCCCGATTTTCTCCAAAGCTGTTACCCAAACAGGTTCCGGTTCAGAGCAGGTAATTAACTGCGATAGCTTGATATTTTTAGGCGTCCAGCTTCGGGTAGGAACTTAGTCCGATCATGATCGGGAGAATCTGTCATCCAATCGTTGCTCGGATTCATTGATCAAGAATAGATTCATAAGGGTGGCGAGCGCCGCCTTCGGACCAAGCTTGCAGTCGGCAGAGCGAAAGCGACTATCGCTGACAAAGTAGATACTTCCAGCCGCTTTAAGGCCCGTGATAAAGGCTTTTTTATTCACCTTTCCACACGACTTCTTTCGTCTCGGCATGCGCAAGGGGTTGCAGCAAACGCATCTGCCGTCCTACGCCCTCCTCTAATATGGCCCTCAGCTACTACCCCTCACCAGGCGAGATTGTTCTCTGCGACTACGGTGCCGGCTTCATTGCCCCCGAGATGGTGAAGCTGCGGCCGGTCGTAATCGTATCGCCAAGGTTGCGGAAGCGGGCCGATCTTGTTGCCATAGTGCCGCTCAGCACAACTGCCCCTAATCCGGCTGAACTCCATCATTGTGGCCTTACGCTCTCTAAACCTCTGCCGAAGCCGTATGATTTTCCTCAGATGTGGGCGAAGTGCGATATGTTGGTGACCGTTGCACTTTCTCGGCTCGACCGTTTCCGCGACGGGCGCGTGCCTGGCGGGAATGCACGGCGTTACACGACAGGTAAAGTCAGCGCAGCCCAACTCATCGACATCCGCAAGGCGATCCTCTGTGGGCTCGGGTTATCTTCATTGACCATTCATCTCTGACGACATATAACTAGTGCCGTTCCCGCTCTGCTTCAGCATCGGGCTTGGAGACTGTCCCTTCACTGGGGCAGCGGGTCTCGCTTAAGCGATAACAAGCTTGCGAGGCCGTCGTGTGTTCGGAAAGGCCCTGCCGGCAACGGTGGGGCCTTTCGCGCATTGGGCCGAGCGGGTCCAACCTTTCAAACCAAAACAATAGGACGTGCTAGGTATCGCTGACGGAGCTGATATTAACGGGCTCAAAATAGTGAATTGAGAGAGCCGGCGTTGGATTATGACCTTCAAGCACCGTCCACGAAGCAGGAGAGCTTGGCGAGTTTGTTACCGTTCGCGCTAAATAGGCCTCCATGCAAAATGCTTGCGTTGCAGATCCCAATCGATTGGGAACGGGTCCATCAGCGTCGCCAGCGTGGTGTCAGGCCCTAGCTGTCCATCAAGGATCGCATCAATGATGTCGGGTGCCAGCAAGGTCAGCCGCAGGACGCGGGTCAAATAGGACGGCGAGATCTTTTCTTGGGCGGCTAGATCGCCAAGGGTCGGACACACCCCAGTATCGAACATCCGCTTCCACCGGAACGCCCGGGCCAGGCCCTTGATCAGGGTATTGTCGACATGTCGGTGCTGCGCCAGCGCGGCGTCGGGCAGGATCATCTCCTTGCGCCCGCCGCGCTTGCGAATGTGGAAGGGGACATGGACTGTTACGATCTCGGTGTCGGTCATGCTGCCTCCCTCATCTCACGTGCAAATGTAGCCATGCCATCAAGCCGCAATTGGACGTCAAAGCCGTCGGTGCCGATGTCGACCCGCTCAACCAGCAACTGCACGATACGGGTCTGTTCTACCGGAAACAGTTCGTCCCACATGGGCTCGAGCGTGGTCAGGGCCTCCCGGGCTTCGTCTTCGGTGATGGCAGGCAGATGGCCTTTAGCTGCCTTTGCCGAACCAGCCATGATTTCTGGCTGGCGGAATATGGCGCGCAGCTGCTCGATGACCGCACTCTCGATCTCGGCGGCCGGCACTCGGCTGACCGGGCAGACACCCGCCCCATGGCGCAGCACGGACTGGCTGACGTAGTAGCGGTAAAGCTTGCCGCCCTTGCGTGTGTGGGTCGGCGAGAACGCTGCGCCATCCGGCCCCCAGAGCAGGCCTTTGAGCAATGCAGGCGTGTTGCAGCGCGTGTGCGCCGCCCGCTTGCGAGGACTTTCGGTAAGGATGGCATGGACCTTGTTCCAGGCATCCTGGGAGATGATCCTCTGGTGCTCGCCGGGATAGCTGGTGCCCTTGTGGACCGCTTCGCCTAGATAGACCCGGTTCTTCAAGAGGCGGTGCAGGAACCCCTTGGTGATGACACCTCCCTGCTTGGTCGTGATACCGCGATCGCGCAGGTCTCGCAGCATGACGGTTGCCGAACCGCACTGCGCAAACTGGTCGAAGATGTAGCGGACGTGGGCAGCTTCGGTGTCGTTCACGACCAGTTTGCGGGCCTGCACGTCATATCCAAGCGGCGGGCAGCCACCCATCCACATGCCCTTGGCGCGCGAGGCCGCAATCTTGTCACGAATGCGTTCGCCGGTCACCTCGCGCTCGAACTGGGCAAATGACAGCAGCACGTTCAAGGTCAGGCGGCCCATGCTGTTGGTGGTGTTGAACGACTGTGTGACGGAGACGAACGTCACCTCATTGCGGTCGAACACTTCGACCAGCTTGGCAAAGTCCATCAGCGATCGCGACAGGCGGTCGATCTTGTAGACCACCACCACATCGACCAGCCCGTCTTCGATGTCAGCCAGCAGGCGCTGCAGCGCAGGGCGTTCCAACGTGCCGCCGGAGATGCCGCCATCGTCATATTGATCGCGAACCAGCACCCAGCCTTCCCCGCGATGACTGGCAATATAGGCCTCGCAGGCTTCCCGCTGGGCATGGAGGCTGTTGAACTCTTGGCTTAGTCCTTCTTCCGATGATTTGCGCGTATAGACCGCGCAGCGCAGCTTGCGGGTGATTGTCTGGGTCATGCCGCCCTCCTGTGATGCTTGAGACCGAAGAAGACCCAGCCATTCCAACGGGTGCCGGTGATGGTCCGGGCAATGGCCGACAGGGATTTGTATGGGCGGCCCTGCCACTCAAAGCCGTCGCGGGTGACAGTGACGCAGTGCTCGGTACCCTGCCATTCGCGGATCAGCCGGGTGCCGATGATGGGTTTGAGGTCCGTGCGGATGCGGCGGGTGGTAATGTTCCCGCCGTCCAGTTGTTCCCCCAGTTCCTGCAGGCGCCGCACTGTCTCGGGCTTGATGCCGCCGTAGGTCAGTTCCTGAATACGGTAGCCCAGCCTGGTCTCGATGTAGCGCCGGTTGAACAGCGGCGGTTCGGTATTGAACAGGGCGCGCCACTGCTTCTTCAGTTCGGTGCCGGACATGGTCTTCAGCGCAGCGAGGCGCGCGGGGATCGGGTTGGTTATGGTCATGCAGCTCTCCTTCGAGTTGGAGGTGCACTAACGCTCTGTTCGGGTGTGAAGTGTAGCGGAAAGTCTCCGGTATCAGGGGACAACGACCGGTGGTTGCGCAGGTGCAGGCGGGCGATGCCTAGACCCAGAATGGCGCAGAGTTCAGCGCGCCGTTCGGCTGGCTTCATAAGGCTGGGATGGAGCGCGTTCGGACGCTTCATGGCCCTGAATTGGGGCATGTCGTCGTTGGCGCTGGTGATGATGGAATTGTCGGCTTTTCTCATGCGCGCAGGATCGCCGAATCAGGCCATTCACCGCTACGTTCGAAGGGGTTATCCTGTAGTTCACAGCTTTACCCCGGGGAGGGTTGAACGGTTCAACCCTTTGTGTCGTGGCGCTCTTGCGGGGTATTATTGTTCTATTTATGTTCCAGTCTCACCCACTCACGATTCGGAACACAAATGCCTATCGCCAATCTCGATCGAACCCGTTGGAAACTGCAGGATGCATATCATCACGTAGGCCAAGCGATGCACGCCTTCTTTGAAAATGAGATTGGCGAAAAAATCCCGCGCAGACGAAAGGACGGCGAGGCAGATGCGCACTTCGATGATTATTATGAGCATCAGGGCGCGGCAGAGGTTCTGCTCGCACTGCGCGATGGCGACCTGATTGCGACTGGAAGGTTTTCATCCGAGCTCAATCCGCAATGGCCTGATCATGAAGATCTGAAGTGGATTTTCCACGCCGGAGAGGCCAAAACCATTGAACCAGGCGAATGGCGCAGTGGCCGCCTGACCTGTGAAAACATCGGCAACGGCTTTGTCCTAACCCTTAAAGAGGGCGAGTATGTCGATATTACGGTGCCAGCTTTTTTTGTGCAGGCAATTTGGCCAATTTCCAAACCGGTCAGAATGACCAGCGCCGATCCGTGGAGCTATACGACACCCTACATCGAACTGATCAATCGGGCGATCGTCGAGAATAACCTCAGCGACATCGAGCAATCGAAGAAGGACGTACTGGTCGACTGGTTTAAGGATCAGCATGTCGACGGTGAACTGCTATCGGGGAACCTGGCCAATGCCATGGCAACGATCATCCGCATGCCGTCATCCCAGCGCGGCGGTGGCAAGCGCAGCTGGCCGCGATGATCGATATCCAGTAGCTTTATCGATCATGAAATGATCAAAATCATGATCGATAAATCTGGCTCACCCATTTGAAGCGGGGCTCTCATGAGCGCTTTCAAAAGCATTATGCAAGGCTTGAAAGAGGCCCTGGCCGTTGCCCAGGGCATGGATGTCGGGGCCCGAATACACAAAGTGCGCGGCCTTGCTCGCGATAAGAAACACGCCTCGCAAGAGGCTAGCCCTGTAGCGCCCTTGCAGCCTGATCGAGAGCCATGACTTCAACATCGTGGCCAATCGGATAGCTCTCCTGACCAGGATAGATCAGTATTCGGCGCGTTGGCATTAGGTCGACACAAGCCTGATGGAAGCCCTTTTCGACTTTCGGGGCAGAGCTACGCTTCACTTCAATCGCCCAGAGGCCGCGGCCGGGGATCGTGAGCAGGAGATCAATTTCTGCGCCGGCAGAGGTGCGATAGAAGTTCGCCTGCGTGCCGGACGGGGCTGCCGCGATCAGTGCTTCGATCACGAACCCCTCCCAGCTGGCCCCGGCAATAGGATGGCCCAGCACGTCATCCATGCTGGTTAATCCCAGCAGGGAATGGACCATGCCGCTGTCACGCACATAGATGCGCGGTGATTTGACCAGACGCTTGCCACTGTTGCTGTGCCAAGGCTCCAGGCGCCTTACGAGCAGTAGGTCGACCATAAGGTCAAGGTAGCTGCCAACCGTCTTGGCGTCGACGCCAAGGCTACGCGCGAACTCGGATGCGTTTAGCAGTGCAGACTGATGATGGGCTAGCATCGTCCAGAAGCGCCGGAGTGTTTCAGCCGCGATGCGCGGGCCGAGCAGGGGAATGTCGCGTTCCAGATAGGTCCGGATAAAGTCCTGTCGCCAGCGCCGACTTGCGTCGTCGTCATGCGCCAGAAAGCTGTCAGGGAATCCGCCTCGCACCCAAAGTTTTTGGATGTCGCCAGGCTCGACTTCGAGGGCGTTGATCGGCCCCATTTCTAAGTAGCTTATCCGGCCGGCAAGGCTTTCACCGGACTGCCGTAACAAGTCGATGGATGCAGATCCCAGAAGAAGAAAGCGGCCAGCCCTGATACCCTTGCGCCGCCCACGATCAATCAAACCTCGCAGGATCTGGAACAGGTCAGGGAGCCGATGAACTTCATCGAGGATAACCAGCGCGTCCTCGTGGGTTTCGAGATAAGCTTCGGGATCGGTCAGTTTTGCGCGGTCACGGTCTGATTCCAGATCGAGATAGATGGACGGGCGCGTCTCGGCTATGGTTTGCGCCAGCGTCGTTTTGCCAACCTGTCTGGGGCCGAGCAGGGCAACCGCAGGGGTTTCAGCGAGCCGCTTGCTCAACTCTGCATATATCTGACGCTCAATCATCCTTGCAATTTCGGACTTTTACTCCGGATTTGCAAGGATGAAATTGCATCCGCTTTTCGTCCAATTGCTGCATCGGATGCCGTCCAATCGCCAATCTGATCCCGACCAATCGTCAGTCACAGTCCGACCAAACACCAGCAGGGTTGAAGGGTTCAACCCTGTGACTGTCCGAAACGAGTCCTGACCGCTGACCGCTTGGAACGTTTCGAGCGATCCAAAATGATGACTTTTGTCGTGTCCCCTGCAATTCGAGAGGACACGAACCGGCATGGATACCGCCGAACAAATTACCACCGAACAAGAGCCGCCCATCACCCCAGCTCCCGACTGCCCAACCTGGCAGACCCTACACGATATGGGGTTCAGCCTGATCCCGCTGAAGGCGGCCGGCAAAGTCCCCTACATCGCCTGGCAGGCGCATCAGAAAAGGCGTGCTCCGCGCAGCAAGGTCGAGGCATGGTACAAGGCCACACCCAACGCGAATATCGGGATCGTCACCGGCGCAATCAGCGAACTTGTCGTCCTCGATCTGGACAGCGCGGATGCCATTGCTGAGGCTGAGCGTCGCGGACTGCCTGACACGCTGACGGTACGCACCGGCAAAGGCCGGCACGTCTACTTCCGTCATCCCGGTCATAGCGTAAACAACCGTGCGGGGTTTCTGACCGGCATGGATATACGCGGTGACGGGGGATACATCGTCGCCCCCGGCAGCATCCATCCCAGCGGCGCTGTCTATGCCTGGGAGAAACCACCCGGCCAGTTTGAAATCGCCGACATGCCGGAATGGCTGCTTGAGGCCCTAGAGGGTGATGGAAAGCCGGCCGAGACTGCTCCGCCTGCGCCCATGCACCGTGCGCCGATAAAGCGGCAAACCGATAGCGGGAACAACAACTGGGCGACCGCAGCCCTCACTTCCGAACTGCGTGAGTTGGCGTCATCGCCAGAGGGACAGCGCAATCACCGTCTCAACATCGCGGCATTGAAGCTGGGGCAGATAGTCGCCGGTGGCCGGCTCGATGCCCAAATGGTGGCCGAGCAGCTCGGGGCTGTTGCCCGCACCATCGGGCTCGACCCAGCGGAAATCGAACCGACCATTGCCTCGGGGATGAAGAAGGGACTGACCCAACCGCGCCGGTCCAGCCGGGACGTGGTCAACTTGAAAGATCTGGAGAACTATACAGGCGGGAGCAAGCCGTCGGAAGATGTGATCGCCTCGTGTTTCACCGCGATCAACCGGGACACTCTGAAGTTCTGCCACTCGGCCGGAAAATGGTATCAATGGACCGGGGTGTATTGGCAGCGCAACGAGGTGAAGCTGGCGCACCATTACGCCCGGCTGATCGCCCGAAAGCTTAGCGATGGGGATCCCAAGGTCAGCAAGGCCAGTGTCGCTAACGGCGCTGAAAGCTTCGCTAGGGCACACCCAGCGCATGCCGTCACCGCAGAGTTCTGGGACAAGGACACCTTCCTGCTGGGTACGCCCAATGGCACGGTTGATTTACGGACCGGAACCCTGCGCCCTCCCACCCAGGCTGACGGCATCACCAAGCTGACCGGGTGTTCGCCGGCACCGGGTGAGCCAGTCTTATGGCTGCGCTTCTTGCACGAGGCGACCGGCGGCGATGAAAGCATGATCCGCTACCTCCAGCAGGCCTGCGGCTACATGCTAACCGGTGACACGCGCGAACATGCCTTGTTCTTTGTCTATGGCCCTGGTGGCAACGGCAAGAGCGTGTTCCTGAACACGGCCTCTGCCATCATGGGCGATTACGCCACCACCGCCGGCATGGACACGTTCACGGCCTCCAAGAGTGATCGTCATCCCACCGACCTTGCCATGCTCAAAGGTGCACGCCTCGTCTCCGCTTCCGAAACCGAAGAGGGCCGAGCCTGGGCGGAAGCGCGGATCAAACAACTGACAGGTGGCGACCGGATCAGTGCCCGGTTCATGCGTCAGGACTTCTTCGAGTTCACGCCCCAGTTCAAGCTGCTCATCGTCGGCAACCACGCACCGGTGCTGGCCAATGTCGACGATGCAGCACGGCGCCGGTTTAACATCATCCCGTTCACATTCAAGCCCGAACATCCCGACCGGCAGCTCGAGCAGAAGCTCAAAGCAGAATGGCCACAGATCCTGCAGTGGATGATCGATGGCTGCCTCGACTGGCAGGCAAACGGGCTGTCGCGTCCAGAAATCGTACGCGCGGCGACCGAGGACTATTTCAACGAGCAGGACTTCTTGGGCCAGTGGCTGTCGGAGCGGTGCCGGGTGGAACTGGGCAGTGGCGGGCTGTTCGAGACCGCATCCAAGCTGTACAATGACTGGCAGGCATACGCGACCAGCCATGGCGAGGTAGCAGGCACATCGAAGCAGTTCGGATCGAAGCTGGCCAAGCGGGGGCTGCGGGCCAAGCCGATGCGGGCCGAGGGCCAAGTCCAGAAGGTCTATCAAGGGATTGAGCTCAAGCCCCGCGCTGGCGGTCCGATCTTCTAAGGTGTAACTCGTGTAACCGATGTAACCGGTAATACCGTTAATCGCCCTACGCGCGCGCGAATGGTTCTATTACGGAATTTCGCGTTACATCGGTTACACCGGTTACAGCCCCGTTTTGCCCCCGTCTGGCTGGCAGGAATTTTTCACGCCCCGGGGGGAGGGTAAAACTATAAAGGGTTCGAGGGGGAAACCGCCTCCGATCCAAAGTTCACGCAACCGCGAATTAGCGACCGGGGGTCAAAAATACGAAATTGTTTAATTACAGCTACTTGAATCAGATGGGGCGTCTGATTTTATGCATAATATGCA
>Ga0222713_10001347_pt1 | contig 27635 bp, 36 predicted proteins | sample C33_649DmetaG_FD_165061 | JGI IMG/M metagenome (GOLD analysis project Ga0222713, IMG submission 165061) | Estuarine water microbial communities from San Francisco Bay, California, United States - C33_649D | ecosystem: Environmental > Aquatic > Marine > Unclassified | place: USA: California... | reverse complement strand
TGGACTGTATGGATTTAAAAATGAATTCCCCGTTTGTGCAACAATTGAGGCTTTTGCATTTGTTAGATGCACATCTGGCGTCATTATGATTTGTGGGGCAGCAGGATTTCTGACTTGCAGAATATCGTAACCTTGATTTGCATTGACGCTTGTAGCGAAAACTGAATTTTCTCCAGAGCCTTCTGCATCAGAAACTATGTTGTAACCAACGCTGCTGTTTCCATCAAGATCGTGGGCTTCTATGACCACATCGTAATTTCTAAAAGGTCCATTTTTTTCATTTTTAACATCGAAAGTCTGAACGCTGTTAGCTAATTCTGGTCTTGGAAATTTATAATTGTTATACTCAGAAAATGGTCGTCCATCTGTAGCAATTACTACAGTTCCAGAGACATTATCGTTATAATTGAAGACTAACGCGTTTTCGCTTAATGATATCCCTGTTTGTTCAAAGTATATAACTGGACTTGGTAAGCTACTGTCTGGACCTGATGGCTCTCTTATGGTAAATCTATACAAAAGATCTTTTGCTTGTAAATTTAAAGTTGTCTGACTCAAGCTAGCATTCCAAGTAAAACTTGGTGAAAGAAGATCTGTAGATTGACTTGTTTTATCTGATGGATTATTTGAACCTGTTTCTGTTTGTAGCGTCAAGTCAGAAATTACGATATTTCTGATATATGGAGCTTGATCTATAGTTTGAAAACCTGAAACACAAGTATTGGATGGAACTCCAACTGGATTTCTAGAGTAAGCTCTGAAAAGGTAAGTGCCATCTTCAAGTGGGGCGTAAGCATTGCCGATTTGCGTTTCTGTGGCAGTCAGAATATCTATCAAGTATTTAGAGTCTGGAGTTGCATCTACTACCACTCCACCTCTTTGAGAAAAGTCTGATCCTACCCAACCGCCGTCTCCTATTCCAGATTTTTTAGCGTAAATTGCAACGCTCTTTATCCCACTCAAACTGTTGTTCGGCAGAACAACTACGTATGGAATTTGAGAAAATTGGCTACTTTCGCCTTGATCATTTTGTATAAATTCAACATCTTGAATTATTAATTCAGTGGGAGGGACTGGTATATCGTATAAACTTGTATTTTCTATTTTTGTTGAATTGTCTACATTTGTATATTTTTCTGGTACATAAATGACGCACTCAACATTATATTTTGAAGCTGGTACAGATTCAGATACAGATATTACTCTGAATAACACATCTGGATTCTTGTCTATTTGTCCACTTGAATGAATAGTGAATACATTCACTCCGCTGACTTCATAATCAGTGATGTTTAAAACTTTATTTGTTGTGATTTCTGTTCTTACTATATTGTCTGCCCCGGTTACTCCAGAAGCCAATGAGCCGAGAAAAGAGAAGCTTTGAATTGCGCTTCTATCAATTCCAGAAATATCATCAGATGTCAATCCAGTGACTAGCGATGGATCATATTGATACGTTGGAGTAAGAAGCGAGAACTCATAAGTTTCACTGCCACTCAATGGTATTTCAGAATCAAGCGTTATTTGAGTTTGTGATGCAGTAGCAGAAATATTTTTTATTCTGCCGCCATGTCGCTTGCTTGTTTTTGTATTATCGGCTATTCTGAGTACGTCTCCCGGTTCAAGTAGCGCGGCTTCGATACCAGCGCCAAAGCTCAATGTTTCTGTTTCAAGATTGTCAGTAGCAACGATCCATCTGCCTATTCTTTGTGCTTGAGATTTTCTTGTTACTCCGAATGCCGTGACTTCTTTTCTTATGACACCATTTCTTCTTATTCCATCAATATCTTCGATCACTTCAATTGAAGGTTTATAAAAATTTTCTCTATCGTTATATCTTACTATGATGGTATTGTGCCTAGCTTTTCTTGAGCTTGTTTGATATTTGAATTGACCACCTTCTACGTTGGCATTTGTAAATGTATGGATAGGGTTAGACGGCTTGTCTTGGAAAGCGCGAATGCTTCCTCCAGCATAATAAATCAAACCTCTAAAAATAGAGGCAAAATCTTGAAGAGCAGTATAAGCATCAAGCCTGTCATTAAAATACACATCACAAGAGAATCTTGGCTCGTATCCGCCTTTACCATCTGAAACCATTTCGTCGCAATATTGACCTATCTCATAAAGCGTCCATTTGTCTACTAAATTTTCTGGAATTTGCTCTCCCAATCCATACCTTTTGCTTGTAAGCAGATCATAAAAGCACCAAGCTGGATTGTCGGTCCATTGTTTTTCTGCGTGGAACGTGCCGTCCCAGCTTCCAGTATATCTCTTTGTAATTGGATCGTAATTTGATGGAATTTTGACTTTGAGAAGATCTACCTCAAATGATCTACTTGGAACTTGATTGAAATACTCGGCTTCGAATTTGCAACTTATGATAGCACTGTTTGGATAGCCAAAACTGTCTTCATAATATTCGATCAAGCTATCGATGGTGCTTTGATCTGTTCTGTCTCCATTTATTGAGTCTGAAGTGAGCCTTCTGACTTTTATTTCAAATCCCATGAACGATGGATTGTCCAAATCCTCTTGTGTTAATCCTGTATCAAAAGGGATTGCTTGCAGATATCCATTAGAAATTTTACCAGTAATAGTTTTAGCTACCACTAATTTAAAACTTTCTGATCCATTAGCTCCTGCTGTATTTGAAAAAAGTTTTCTTAGATAAATTTCTATTTCGACAGAAGTTACATTTGTGTCGCCATATCCTTTACCTTTTGGTGCGCCGGGAGGATTTGTTCTTGGACCAGTTTTATTTATGATCCTTAACATGCTAAACCTTAGATTTAATTGCGCTCTTGAGCAATTTTTGTTTAAGATTCGATAATATTTGGAAAAAGTATCTTCTCCAGCGTTTGGATCTACTTCTGTAGAACCATCTTCATTGACAATGATATTCGGGCCTCGCAACCTTTCACCTATCGATCTCACTACAGAAAGGCCATTTCCATCTGGATTGTTGATTTGGACTTCTTCAGAAGGAGTTGGGCCACCTTTTGATTCAGTAAAATTTATTTGTTGAAAGTTGAATTTTCCATCGTCATCAACAAGTGGAATCTCATTCAGATAAACTGATTGAAGATTGTGATATGTTTCGCCGTTTAATGTTGCTCCAGCGTTTTTTACAAAATCAGAAGAATAATATCCTGTTTGCCCATCAAGGCCAACATGGTTATAATAGCCAGTAACAAGACCTTGAATTTCTCCTTCTGACAAAAGATCAGACACTCTGATTTTTGTGACAGAAACTGCTTTTGAGAATTTTGTAGAACTCGGATCATTTGGATTCTCAAGCTGATTTAAAACTCCCTCATCTACCTCTTGAGGATCTCTGGGATCTGGGGGTGGTGGTGAACCTCGGCGTTGCCCTTGATAAAAGACAATTTCCTCGTTTTCTTTTAGTTCGTCTTTTTTCATTAAGTTGTTAATGGGCTTGTATCCGCATCTGCGTAAGTTATTTCGTATGTGGCGTCAATAGATTGACTGCCTATTCTAAGGCGACCATAACCAAATGGTATGGCTCTGCCTTCACCTTGCACGTTTTCTGGGCCGTTAAACAAATAAGATCTTTTGGATCCTGCTGTTCCTGCATCTTGAAATCCTTTGTCTTCTGGCGGCTTGGACAAAAGAACAGATATGCCAGCAGCTAAAAGGCCAAGGCCAACTACTATAGCTGTGCCAGCACTTATTCCAAGCGTGGTTACAGTTGCTAGACCAGCTTGTGCGGCACCTTGAGCCATAAACACGCCGAAACCCGCCGCACCAATACCAATCGTTAGTAAAACTACCGCGACAACTATAATCAAAATCGCTAAAAAATTATCTCCCGAACCTTGAATTACTGGCACAATGTCTATTGTATCAAGATTTTTTCTATCCATTATAATTTCTGAACTGTTCACTTTATCAACAGTATCAATTTTTTTGTGTTTTGATGCCAAATCTTTCCCATTTACAAGAATTCTATATTCATTATGAAAGTTACCGTCTTTCATAAAATACTTACTCAGCTTTTTGCCACTTATTTTGTTGACAGCCTGAAGAGCCTCTCTGACCGAGCGTACAGATAAATTATATTCTTGACCCACATGCTCGCCAAGTTCTCCATGAAATTTTATTTTTGTAAGTTTTTTCATAATAAACTTTCGTGTCTTAAAAATTTGATTTCTCCATTACTTTTTTCTTTTAATTCCGCCATCGAACAAATCGCAGAAATACCATTTCTTATATAATCTAAAACTTTATCTTCTCCTAAATAAATGGATATGTGGCAAAAGCCTTTAGCAAAATTGTACGAATTAGATAGTATTATATCATGCTTTCTTGGTTCGCTCGCTTCGACAAAATTTCTATTTAAGTAAAAATCAACCAAAGCCATCGCATCTTCATTTTGCCAGTAGTCTTTACACTTTTTGATAAAAGCTTTATTAAATCTATGAAATCTAAATGGATGATTCATAGTTGGAAAATCTATATTCAATTCTTTTTTATAATAATCTTGTGCCAGAGAAGAGCAATCGATTATGCCGGGAACCAATACTCTACCAGTGTAAGCCAGTTCTTTTTGCGGATAAAAGCACTTGAATTCGTCAGTCAAAACATTGTATAATACATACTTTGTTTGAGTTTTTGTGGAAACTTGTTCATCAGCATCTGAAAAAGTAGCATATTCGTCTTTACAATGAGAATGAAAAACAAATTCGACTTGGCCTTTATATTTTTCTGACTCTGATTGTTGGATTGCAAAGAAATTTATTTTATCAGAAGATTTATTTTCGCAAAAAATAACTTGACCATTTTTAAGACCAAGACCGCAAGCTTCTTCTGGATACTTTTCTAAGCAGTATTTCTTTATAATCTCTTTTTGGCTTTCATTTAAATGCGATTCTATTTTTTCTGAATCACCCAAATCAAAAGAGTCTTCTGATTCATCCGCCCTTATGATTTTAAATTTTTCATTTTTACCACTGAAAATGATAAGTGGCATTTGATAATTCTTTTGATTAAACTTATCAGATAAAGATGCTTGAGAAAATCCATTGGGGTGCGAGTGATAAACAGCCCAAGCTCCAAGATCTTTAGCTTTCAAATAATCAACTGGCGAGATTATAAAATTAGAAATTTTATCTTTTGATAAATTGTCGCATCTTAAGATAGAATCTGGCAATACAAATCCGCAGCATTCTTCTGGTGAAACTTGATCTGAATGCTGTTTTATTTCTTGCTTTTGTTTGTTAGATAAAATCATGCCTTATTAACCGCTGGAAAACCTCCGTATGGTAGAACGCCTTGCCATCTCAGCTTGCAACCTTGGACGCTTTTTGAGCATTGATCTGCTATCCAGTAATTTGTATTTGGTGGAGCATTATCTAGATCTGGCTTATGTTCTACCTTGCATACAAAATGATATTCTATTCCGTTTTTTACTACGTATACCATATCTCCAACTATATAATTTGAGTCTTTTTTTGCATTCCATTCGCTTGGTGTTCCATGCAAAGAGCTAAATCTTAACGCTCCATTTTCATTGTTTTCTGATTCATCAAATATTCTCTCATTTAAATAAGTTGCAACAGGGATATAATCTTTATTTCTAGTAACTAAATTTCCATAGCTTGTTGTTCCATGAGTTTCTAAAGACAAATTATTTGTATAGCAGCACCCTTCTCCTCTGTAATTCCATTGGCATCTATCTTGAATAACAAGTCTTTTTGGCACACCGAAATTTTCTAAGTCAATAGAACTGCTCATTTCAAAAGAAAGAGTTTGATTTGACTCACTAGTTTTTCTATCGATATAATAAATATCGTAATTTAATATAGCATGTGGATCTGGGTCATGGTTTTTAATTAAAGAAATGAAGTATGCGCTGTTTTTTCCAAGTGGATCTGCTCCATCAATAAATTTTGCAAAAGTTCTTATTCGTGTAAATTTTGCTCCAGTTAAATCTCCTATTTGAGCTAAAACTGTTTTCAATTTAGAAAGCGCGTCTACTCCATTTGGCTTCACAGCAATCGACAAAGTGGGCCTTGGTAATGTGCCTTTTGTAGCCATTTCAAAGCCTTCTACAGCTATAGGGGCAGCGATATACTCTTTATCATTAAAAAAAAGACTTCTTGTGGTCAATGAGACTGAATTATGAAACCTAAATATTCTATCATTTTCATTGTCAGGAGTCGAAGACCTAATTCCTAGATCAAATTGAATGCTTGATGTATCTATTTCAAAGAAATCAATTACAGCAGACGGATCAATAGAATTAGCCTCTTTAGCAACTTTTTGAATGCTGCTTCTCGCTTCTGCCGATGTCATTGAATAGTCAGCCATTTTATACTGGTACTTCCATAAATTCTGCGTTTATGGAAATATTATTGTAAAATTGAGAGGTTTGAGTCCAGTTCATACACATGAATAATCTCATTGTTGCGTATGGTTCAGGAGGCGTAAATAAAAATGCTTCTGTTCCATTTCTGGCGTTTAAGAAGTGTAAGATAGCTTTGGCTTCTTGTGCTGATCTATTTTCAAAAGAAAATGTTCCTTGCAAAAGAATATTGTTTACTGATTCTGGGATTCTTTGTTGGTATCCCTCGCCAAATTGCGTTATTTTAGTTCTTGGCTGATTCTGTATACTTGCTCCATAAGATGGAATAAAGAAGAAATGCGGCCTTGTGGCGTCGGTTGTGTCAGGATTTGTTATAACGGTACCGAATGGATCGGCTGTGTATCCGCCAAAATTGCTGGTGCTGAAAGAAGCAGATGAATTGTCTCTCGTAGCATAATATATCTTACTCCCATTACTAACAATATCATACTTTCTATAAGATGTATCTGCTTCCCACTCTGGAACCGGACTATATATAGATAATGCCATAACCTTTTACCTTGTTATATTTTACACGTTTTTTTTATAAAATACAAGTGTAATTTTAAAAGATGGCTTTGTATAAACTAACAAGAGAAGACCAGCACTTTTTTATAAATACTGGAGAAGTGTTCGGGGTGCAGAGTGTTTCTGCGGATTTTAGCAACCCAGTTCAAACGCTAGAGTTCATAGGAATGGACAATGGGTCTTTCATTCCCGCTGGACCGCGCAATGGGTCTTTTACAGTATCTCAGTTCTTGATTACTGATGAAAGCTTTCTTCAATATACTGGAGAAAGTGCTTTTAGCGGGTATTTGATAAAATCTAGAAATGATTTCACTCAGAATTTCGGATTCAAATCTGGATATATGACCAGCTATAGGGTAAGCTGTGCGATAGGGGGCATACCAGAAATTTCAGTAGGAATAGAGGCTTTCGATAAAGTTGGGAATATTCCAACTGGAGAAATTCCTATAGACATAAAAAACGCATCGTCATCTTTTGATTTAAAAGTTGCTGACCCCGGTTCTGTTGAATTGAGTTTGAACGAATTTAATACGAATAGATGCTCTTCTTTCGAAATTAACATAGATTGTCCTAGGGAGCCCTATTATGTGCTTGGGCAATATCAACCAAAAGAAGTTGTCTCTAGATACCCTTTTCCAGTATCAATAGATTTTACGCTTGAGGTAGATGATTATTCTGGACAAAATAACTTTGATTACCCTTGCTCAAAACAAGTAGAGGATTTAACTATAACACTAAAAGATTTGGAAACTCAACAAAATCTAGTGTCATACTCTTTTGCGAATATGACAAAAGTGTCCGAATCTATCTCAAGTGAGACTACGACAAATGTGTCTGTCAAATTAGCTTATAGAGGATATATTTCAAGATAATCACTTTTTAGCTTTAAGCTTCTTGATAATTTCCACTTGCCAAACAGGAGAAATTTCTTCTACGCACGTTATATTCTCAGCATTTTTAAAATTAGCTTTGACTAATTTGTCTTTTACTTGCTCAAATGTAACGCCTTTTTGTTCCATGAGTTTTTTAAGCGTTTCAGCTTTGTCAATTTCTATGCAACTTTGAGACTCTTCTGTATAAGTTTCTTGTCCTTTTATTTCGCCAAGCTCAATATCAGAAACGATATTGATTCGCAGAAAGCCTCTAACTGCTCTAGAGAAAGCTCTATTTTCTGCTATGGCGGCAAGAAAGTTTTTCGCGAAACTTCTTGTGTTCCCAAGATGCGCATCTGCAACAGATGCAAATGTGACGTTATTATTAGCTGAAGTTTCGAAATTTGGAAGCCAGTCAATCTGGCAACTTATCGCTACATATTCTTGATTTGCGCTTACAATATTGTAATTTACATTAGCGAATCCTCGCCATTGAGCAAGCTCCTTTAAGCCGCCAAGCATGATGCACAAGTCTTTATCTTGAAGATCTGTTACTGGGGTGTTTCGTTTGCAGATGCCTTTGTCAACGCTTGATGGATTTGGGTAAAGCCACTTATTATCAAGCATAGCTCGCCAATCAATAAGCCCTTGTTCATCAAATTTATATTCTAGACCATCAATAAGTCCATCAGCATTTCTTTTAAACATAAAGGTATTTATGTTTATATGTTTATTTTGTCAAGAAAAAAAATGGTCCCAGCCGAAGCTGGGACCAAGGGTTCCCCACCTACCTATGAACGTATGGCTAGAAAGTGAAATTTATTCCAACAGTTGTAGCTACCTCTTGATCAAGCGTATTGATAGAGTTCGAAAGCTTATTGTCGAGGATGGAGACGCTCACGAATGGAGTAAGATTCGACGTAAGCTTGTACCCAAGCTTCGCGGAGCCTACCCAGAATTCACTTCCAAAAGTAGGAATACCATATTCAAACTTTGGAGTCAATACAAACTTTTTATACGAAAAGTCCGTTGTTAAGCCAACTGCTGCGCCTTTATTGTCATAAGACAATGTATTAAAATAGCGAACATATGGTGTGATATACTTGTTCTTCAAGCTGATTCCGGCAGCAAACTCGCTGTTATCAACAATTGATGTAGAGTCAAACTCTCTACGAGTATAAGATGCGCTTACGGTTGGGGCTACAATCTTATCCTTGAGAAAGGATTTTTCAAGACCAATTCCAAATACAGCTTGCGACTCTGAACCCTTCGGCAAGTACGTAGCTGAAAGAGTTGGGGTAACAAAATCATTTTTAGCAGCAATGCTTGCAGAAAAATAAGATGAATTACCGATATAAGCAAGGCCGTTGGCTTGGTTTAGTGTTGTATAACCGGCCTCCAAACTGACTTCTGATTGAACCGCCTTCTTGTTAACGCCATCTGCCGCATTAGCGAGTGTAGCGGCTAGGCCCAGCATTGTAATTACGATTAATTTTCGCATTCCTATATATTATCCGCGCTTTCAGAAAAGTCAAATTATTTTTCTGAGATATAGAATTCTTCCTTTTTTGCTCTTTTAAGTTTTCTTACGTATTTTTCGGCTTTTTCGAAGCCTTCTTCTGTATGGTCGAATACCCCATACTGATAATTTTTCTCTTTCGATCTAATATAATAAAATTTTTGTTTTTTTCTAGGCATCTTTTTCTAATCTTTCTAGTTCTTTAAGTTCATTCTCTATTAAACGAATCAATTCTTTGCCTTCTTTTTCTAGTTCCATAATATCTTTTTTCGTAAAAGCCTTTTGTTTTTTTTCATTAAAAAGCTTTACTCTTTTTTCAATCCAAGAAGCTTGGCGACTGCTTAATTCAAGCTTTTCTTCGAAATTACTGTTCACTTTGAATTTCTTGTAAAAGTTTTTTAAGTGTTCTCAAATGGAAAACAAAGAAGCTTTCTCCGACAGCTTGTCTGGCCTTACCATTGGCGATCATCTCTTTTTTGTATTCCTCATCTTTTTCTATAGCAGACTTGAGAATATCATCAGCTAGAACTAGTGCGTTTTCTATTTTAGATCTCATTTACTATATTTTATCAGCAAACGACTTTTTTATCAAAAAAATGCTCCAGTCCTTATGTTTTATGGGTATTTCTGTAATTAAAGGCATTAATGGTGGTTCTTCAGGCTCTTTTATTAGTTTTAATCCAACTTCTTCATTTGTCCTATTTCCTTTGCGAAAGTTTATTTTCTTATCGCAAAAAACTAAATTACTCCAAGAATTCGTGCCGCCTCTTGATTTTGGCAAAACATGGTCAACAGAACCTTCTTCTGGATCAAGTTTTCTGCCAGAATACTGGCAAATACCGTTGTCTCTTTCTCGTATGTTTTTTAGTGTCAGCGGCGTCCTTTTGTATAATGTTTTAGAAAAGTTTAATGCTATAATAACAGTTGGAATTCTTATGTCTTTTGTTACTGAACTAATGAAATAATCATTATGCCTTATCTGTAAATTTTCCCATTGATTCCATGCCAATGGATCTATGCTGAAAACTTCGTTGTCTTTGTATTCTATGTTTAATGCTTTAAATTTTCCTGAATAAAGCCCAGATATGGCATCTATTGTGTTTTTATAACCTATTGGTTGCCAAGAGGAATTCAAAACAAGAGAAAAACATCTATTCGCTAAATCTGACATACTATTTAAAAATAACTGATATAATAAGTGTAAATTATATAAATGTCAAGGCCGGATTTAAGGTTAAAAAATGTTCCTACTATGCTTAATGCTACGTTAGTGGGGACAGGAGAACTTATTCCTAGAAGTGGAGACTATAGGGTGGTTGTCACAGATTTGTCTTATAAAGGACAAAGGCCGCTATTCTTAAGACAATATCCAGAAAATGGCAATCTAACAACAGGCGTTGCTGGTGATCATTTTTTAATGATGCCGATTGAAGGATCCGCTAATTTTAAAACTCCATTGATTTCTCAAGCTGGTGTAGCCATTTACAATGCTACAGAATCAGCGCAAATAGTTGGATCTGCAAATCCAGAAAAAGTATTAGTAAGCGCAAACTATTATTATTTTAGGCAATCGGCTAGTTATTTCGATAATAGTCTTAGATTCAGATGCAGGTTAAATGCCTCATCCGCAAGTGAAACAAAGCAGTCGATGTTGACGAAGAATATGATAACAACAGTATCGCTTGAATTGGGCGGTGCAACAAAGATATTTTCAATCAAGGGAAGAGGTACCGTAGAGAGAACATACTATCATGGGCAAGATGGTGTAGATTTACTACAAGATAGCCCTGAAGCTCACGCCTATACTGTCACCGTTGGAAATAATAGTTACCAAAGCAGAGTATCTTTCGGGGGCAATAATCTTCCTGTTGATAAGCAGGAAACGTATCCAAACAGTGAACCGGGAGTATCAATTGCAACTGTTAGATATAATATGGACCCAACTCCACTCGCATACAGCCAATCAGAGCAGACGTATGGATTTTCTCTGTACAAAGATGACTTACAATATGGTGTACAGTATAGCGTTGGTGAAATTTATATGGAGATAACAGTGCTAGCTGAAGAAGCTCCAACATAAAGTGTAATATTTTATATGGCAACGAATAGAGATTTAAGGCTTAGTGTTGTTCCCGGTTTTACTTCATATAAAGCCGGAACAGGAATATTGGTTTCCGCTTTAGAAAATGAGGCGGTTGTGATTTCTGATATTATAGCCAGCACAACTGGGGAATTAAGAAAGAATGACAGTAATGGAGATGTTATAATAACAATAGCTGCTGCTGGTCATAGTAATTTAGTTTCGCCAATCAAAGTTACTGCTGGAGATTCAGTATACAATGCTAACAATAGCATGAATATCACAATTAACTATTGGAAAGATAGAGCTTAATGTTCCAGTTAGATCCAAAATTAAATAATAATGGCGTAGATGGCAAGACTCAGAATGCGTATGCTAAAAATGATGGGCTGTTTTTGACTTGTGCTGATAATGAGGCTATCGTTATTACAGACTTAATGTCCAGAAGAACTGGTCAGCTTAGAGAGGATACTGCGCTTGGAGATGTGATTATCACAATAACTGAGTCTGGTATATCAAACTTTACTACTCCAATTATGGTTTCTGCTGGATCTGCAATTTATAATTGGACTTCAGATGACCCATCTTTAATTCAAAATCAGGTTTCTATAAACTACTATAAAGTAAGAGTTTAGACTCCTGTGCTTCCGAAGCCTCCTGTGCCTCTGTCTGATTGGTCTAGAAAATCTTCTACTTCTGCAAATTCTGCATCAAAACACTGTTCGATGATAAGTTGAGCAATTCTATCACCGTTCTCAATATCGACTGACTTGTCACCAAAGTTGATCAAGATAACTCCAATCTCATTTCTATAGCCACTATCGATAACGCCAGCTAGTACATCGATACCATGCTTATAAGCTAACCCGCTACGTGGAGCGATTCTTCCATAATATCCCTCTGGAATCGCAACTCCGATTCCAGTTTTAATGAGTTTTCTTTCATGCGGAAAGAGAGTGTGACTTCCAATTGAATGCAAATCATATCCAGCGTCAGTGTCATGCGCTCTAGACGGAATAATGGCTTGTGGGCTGAATTTCTTTATTTGAATCATGTCTAAATATACGATTGCAAAATCTAAAAGTCAAATAAAAAAGTGGCCCAGTAGGGCCACTTTCGTTTTTTTTGTGTCACATGTGGATCATTTTGTCACACTTAATCGATGTTAATTTGTCTAGGTTTTTGCGACTCCAGTTTGGGTGCGGTTATTGTTGCGACTCCATTTTTGAGAGACACTCTAATTCTTGAAACATCTGTTCCTTCTGGAAGCAAATATTGCTTGCTTACTTCTTTATTGTAGAACTCGCTTTGGATTGTTCCTTTCACTGTGATAATGTCGTTGTTTACTGAGATTTTTGCATCTTTTTTATCTAATCCGGGGATAGTTAAAATTAATACGTTATCTCCATTTTTTGATTCTGTCCAATAAGCTGAACTCAAATCAAAAGATTTTGCGTTGTCTTCGAACAATTGATCCATTACTTTGGTCAACGGAAGCCTACTTGTGTTTAGTGTTATAGTGTTAAACATACTCATGTATTATAGCAAGTTTCGTGCCAGAATGTGTTCAATATTAAAAAAATAAAAATTTACAATATTTGCTATCGCTTTCCACTTATTTGCTGGAGTGTATCCAGAATTTACAGATTTAACCAGAGTGCATAGTCTAACTGATTCTAGGTTCAATTTGATTTTCAGTATCTTTTTCATGGCTTGATCCCAATCTTCCTCATCAGAGGAAAAAGTTGGAAACAAAAAAGCGGGATATCCGATTTCTTTAACTAGAAAAGAATTGATTAATTTTTGATCTCCTCTTTTTATTAGATCTTTTTCAAACTCAAAAAGGTTATTTTTTGATTTTATCTTTGTTAACTTTTCTTTCAATTCGTTGTAGACGCTCAAGCTATGTTCTTTTATGAAAATAGATTTATTCGGGTTATCGCAACAGAAATAATCTAAATCAATGTCTATAACTATGTTTTCTTCGTTTGATAAATCAATAGACTCTGGATTTTCTGTTACATGCAGGTCAACTTCAAAAGTGTTAAGTAATGAATTTTCATCACGTACTTCTTTGCAATAATAAAGCAAAGAACTTGTACACCCAATGGTCCTTGTGTCTTCAACGTAGCCACATAAGAATTTTTCTTTACATTCCGGCATTTCTATTGACTGAGCAGGTTTAAGCCATATTATTTTTTTAACAATCCCAAATTTAAAGGCTTCAATAATGAAATTTCCAATGTTAATTTGCTCGCCTTCTTTTTTAAAAGAAAGGTCAGAATGAGAGTCAATATGCAGCACGGTTAGTGGACCTGATTGTTTAAATTTTTCTAGCCATAACGGTAACACGTAATGGTGTTCCTCTAGAATTTTCGTGTCCATAAAAATAAAAAGTTTGCGCTGGTTGGTAAGATGAAGTTATTTTTAAAAACTGTCAAACAAGGGTTTGAACAGAATTTAGTGGACGGCTATCCATCTGTTGTGACTACCAGCTTTATTTTTTGATAGAATAGATGATGTTTGAAAAATTTTATTTTTCTGCTTGACAATTTCAAAACTAGCATATATATATAATTTGTACATCATATTTGTACAAATAAGAGATATATATTTTATATATATTATATATATATTTACATATATATAGAAATAGTTAATATTATTATGGAACCTTTGTTTATAGGAATTAGCGGCGTAGCTAGATCTGGAAAAGATACATTAGCTAGGCTTCTGAAAAGCGAGCTAGAATCGCTAGGCAAGGAATGCGTTATAGTGAATTTAGCTAAACCATTGAAAAGTGAGCTTGATGATTTTTGCTACTCTAATTTTGGCATCTCAGCTTTTACCGACAACACTGATGATAAAAAGATTATCAGAGACTTGCTTGTAGGATATGGATCAGCCAAGAGAAAGTTGACGCAAGGCAGATATTTTACTGAAAAAGCAGATAAAGAGCTTTTAAACTCCAAAGCGGACGTTATAATAGTTTCAGATGTAAGATATGATGAATACGAAAAAGACGAGCTTTACTGGATAAGCCAAGAGCATAATGGCTTATTGATTCATGTTTCTAGATTTATTTACGACACAATCCAAGAAGAAGATAACGGCGACTGGACTGGGCTAAACGGTAGAACTTTTGTGAAACCAGCTAACCAACATGAAGAAGCAAATGATCCTAAGATAGCGGACAAAGCTAATTATAAATTGTGTTGGCCTACATTCGAAAAAAATTCAGATTCAATGTGTTTAGAACACGTTGAGAAAATTGTTCAGTGGTTGATAGACACAAAGAGGGTATCCGTAAATAAGCAGCTATGATTGCAAACGGATTATCAATCGAAGAATTTTTAGAAAATGAGTTAAAAGATAATGATAGTAGAGTTTTTATCCCGCATTTGTTTAAAACAAATACTGTTCCTTTTACAAAAGAAAGCTTTGAAGATGCAGATATTCCGATTGGCGTATTTGAAAAGTACAACTCGTTTGTATTTTCAATTTCTGAGCCATCAGCGTGGTCATCACTTTGCGTGACAGAATTTATCTTGAGTAACAAACGACTAGTTTTAGATTTTGAAGCTTTTTCAGACTCTGAAGATTCAGTAGGATGCGTGTCAAAGTCTATATCTTATATGAATAGAGGAATGGCGTCTGTGACTCCAAAGCATCATGAAATGAACATTGCTACGTATGCTGAAGTAGCGTTCGATATGAAAGATTTTTTAAACTTAATAACACAATGGAAGACAGAGAACTTGTAGAAAAGATTAAAACTCACGCTTGCTCAGATTCTTTTGTAGAATTAAGAGAAAGGCACTCTGGCATTTGTTACGATACTTTTTCTAAGTATTCAAAAGTTATGTCAGATATGGGGTACGAAAAGGCTGACATAAATACCGATAAAGATATAGTTATTTTTAAGGCTGCGAAATCATTTGAGCCAAGCAAAGGAGTGAAGTTCGGAACTTGGTTATGCAATCAGATGAGGTATTTCTGTTTAAACTATATTAATAAAAATAAAAAATTTCAAACAGCGGAATTAACTAAAGAACAGCAGTCTCCAAGCTTTTTAGCGAACTTTCAAGCAGAAGAAAGAGCGAAGAAGGTCATGAGGAAAATAAAGCAGATGGAAGACCCTAGGGTTTTTAAAGTTTTTCAAATGAGATATTTCAATTCCAAACCATCTGAAAAAAAATGGAAAAACATAGCAGAATCACTCGGAGTAAGTAATCAAACAGCCTTGAATATTCACAAGCGAGGAATAGATTTTTTGAAAAAAAACTTGACAGAAATAGAATAGCTCAAATAATATAACAAATGAACGAAGAAAAAAATACTCCACAAAACGATTGGCAAAAAAGAGAAGTTGGCGCACTTTGGAAAAAGAAGTCTGCCACTCAGCCTTATTTAGCTGGTCATGTAAACATTGGTGATTCAAAAGTAAAGATCGTCATCTTTACTAATAAATTCAAGGATACGGATGCAAAGCCAGATTATCGAATCTATCTTGCCAAAGAAGCAGGACAAGATAACACTGCTACTGCTAATAATACGACAGCAAATAACTCGACAGCTAGTTTTTCGAAAAAGCAAATCGATAATCCGGACGAAGAAATCTTAGCTTAATTATGTTTGAGTCGTTCCAATTGCCAATAAATTCAGTTAGCTTTGGACAAGTATCTACGGCCCTGCTTCGTAAAGTCTACGAGGCAGGGCTTTCTCCTAATATTTTTACAATCGGACAAGTAGATTTATCTTCTCAAAAGCAGGACAAAGATTTTATTGCTTGGGTGCAAGCTTGTGTAAATAAGGCTGGCAAAAAACATTCCAGAGATATTCCGATTTTTAAGTTGTGGCATATCGCACAGTCTTTAGAATCTTTTAGTAAAGACCAAGCTCTGTTTACTTTTTATGAATTAGATCAGCCGACAGAACTGGAGCTTAATGTTTTAAATAACAACACAAGAGTTTGCGTATCATCAAACTATACAAAGCAGGTTTTTGAGACTTTTGGAGTTAAGAACGTTTCCTACATTCCACTTTTCTTTGATAGTAGAAATTTCAGTAAGACAAACAGAGAGTATCATCCAGAAAGAATAGTTTTTAATATCGCTGGTAAATTCGAACATAGAAAACATCACGTTAAAGCTATCAGGCTTTGGCTTAATAAATATGGAAATAATAAAGACTATTTCCTTCAATGCGCTATTTACAATCCTCATCTGAAACCGGAAGACAACAATAAAATTACTGCTGAAATAACTCAAGGAAAACAATTTTTCAATATAAATTTCCTTGCCAGAATGCAGCAAAACGAAGTTTATAATGATTTTTTAAATTCTGGAGACATTATTATAGGAGCTTCTGGCGCAGAAGGTTGGGGCTTGCCAGAGTTTCAAAGTGTATGTCTAGGCAAACATGCTGTTATTATGAATGCTCATTCGTATAAAGATTGGGCTACAAATGACAATGCTTGTCTGTTTGAGCCAAATAGTAAGATTCCAGCTTATGATAACATCTTTTTTAGAAAGGGTCAAGAAATCAATCAAGGGAATATTTTTGATTTCGATCATGATCACTTTATTGACGCTTGCGAGAGAGCAGTTCAAAGAGTTAAGAGTAAAAAAGAAAATACGAAAGGCTTAGAACTTCAAGAAAAATTTTCTTTAGATCTTTTTTATGAAAACATAAAATCTTTGTATGCCTCTTTATAGTTATAAGCATCCCAAAAAAGAAGAATACATCGAAATCGTTCAGACAATGAACGAGGATCACATTTACGTGGATAAAAATGGGATTGAGTGGGAGAGAGTGTTTCTTATTCCAAATGCGGCCATTAGCTCTAAAATAGATGGCTCTCAAGAAAATTTTAATTCATACTTCGATAATAAAAAAGGTACGCTAGGCGATGCTTTTGATGCATCTAAAGAAGCCGCATCAAAAAGAGAAAAGATATACGGTCATGACCCTGTTCAAAAAAAATTCTTCAAAGAGTATTCAGAAAAGAGGAAAGGTCTAAAGCATATAAAAGATAGAGGCGATACACAAAATTTCACAATCTAAATTTTTTTCCGGTAGTTAGAAGATAAAAATTGACTTACCTGAAAATTCATTGTATATACAATGTATGTCTGAACATAAGATTATTTCCGATGAATTCTGTAAGAGCTACTCCACTAAACAGCCTAATTGGGGCTTTAATGGATTAGGGTACATTGTCTATAAGAGAACGTATGCTCGTCTTAAAGAAAATGGCGAGACAGAAGAGTGGCACGAAACAATTCAAAGATGCATCAATGGCGCACAAAAACTTGGCGCACAGTATTCTCAAAAAGAAGCTGAGAGACTGTTTGATCTAGTGTTCAACTTGAAGTGCAACTTCGCTGGGCGTATGCTTTGGCAACTTGGCACTCCTACGGTTGACCGTTTTGGAGCAAACTCTTTGCTTAACTGCTGGTTCACTACAATGAACCATCCCAAATCATTCAAATTCTTGTTTGAAAATTTGATGCTTGGCGGCGGCGTTGGATTTTCTGTTCGTAGGGAAGATATTCATGAGCTTCCAAGAATCTTGAAAGGTGTAAATATATTTCATCATGAGATAGAAGGAAAGGCTACTAAAGATGCTAATTTTATTGTACCAGACTCTAGAGAAGGTTGGATTGAGTTGCTTGGAAAAGTTCTTGATTCTTATTTTGTTACTGGCAAAAGTTTCTCTTACTCTACTATTTTGGTTCGTGGTGCTGGCGAGCTTATTCGCGGCTTCGGTGGCTCGGCTTCTGGGCCTTCGATTTTGATTGATGGCATCACTAAAATCTGTAGCGTCTTCAAAAGTAGAGAAGGCAAGAAACTCAGATCTATCGATGTCCTTGACATCAATAATATTATTGGAAGTATTGTTGTTGCTGGCAATGTCCGTCGTTCTGCTGAAATTGCCATTGGAGATCCTGATGATTTCCTTTTTCTAAGAGCTAAACGGTGGGATCTTGGCGGCGTTCCAAACTACCGCGCCATGTCCAATAATACCATCTACTGTGACAGCTATGAGCATACTTCAGACGCTCTTTGGGAAGGTTATAATGGTAACGGCGAACCTTACGGTCTATTTAATCTTCCTCTCTCTGAAAAATATGGTCGTCTTTCTGACGGCTTGATGAAGAAATCTGATCTTTATCCAGAAAATAAAGATAATGCAGTCGGAACAAATCCTTGCGGCGAGATTTCACTTGGTAATTTTGAGTGTTGTAACCTTAGTGAATTGTATCTTAATAATATAGAGACAAAAGAAGAAGCTCTTGAGTGTGCCATCTTGCTGAATAAGACTCAAAAAGCTATTTGCGCTTTGCCATTCATTCATCAAGAGACTAATGAAATCGTACATAAGAATATGCGTATCGGCCTTGGCGTCACTGGAGTTTGCCAGAGCATGGATAAAGTTGGCTGGCTCGACTTTATTTATAGAGGTCTACGTAAATTTGATAAAGAAAATAGCAAGCAAAGAGGCTGGAATCCGTCAATTAAGTTGACTACAGTAAAGCCTAGCGGCACATTGAGTATCCTAGCTGGTGCAACCCCCGGTGTTCATCCTGCTTTTTCTAAGTTCTTTATTCGTAGAATTAGAATGGCCGCTAACGATTCTCTTGTCAAGACTTGTAGAGATCTTGGCTATCATACAGAGTTTGCTAAAAACTTTGATGGAACAGAAAATCACGACACAATTGTTGTTGAGTTTCCATGCAAGTTTGAGAATGCGCTTCTTGCAAAAGATACTACCGCAGTCAAGCAACTTGAGCTTGTGAAAGAGCTTCAGGCAAATTGGTCCGATAACGCTGTATCTTGTACTGTATACTATAAAAAGGAAGAGTTACAGGAAATTAAAGACTGGCTGAAAGCAAATTACAAAGACAATATCAAGAGCGTAAGCTTTTTGCTTCATAGCGATCATGGATTCGTTCAGGCTCCATATGAAGAAATTGATGAAGCTAACTACGAAAGACTTTGTAAAAAAGTCAAGCCTCTTCAAAAAATATCAACATCAAATGATATGATTGATGGCATCGAATGTGATGGTGGAGTTTGTCCTATCAGGTAAAGCAAATTAATTCGCAAAGCCTCTCGTTACACCCAACGAGAGGCTTTTTATTTTTTATTGTTTCATACGCAATCTCTTATAATACTATAGTGTAATTACATATGACTGAAAGCTATATAGAGTATCACTGCACAGCGCAGGTACACTCAACTCACATCCGAGTAGGATTTTTGCTAGTAGGTTATTAAAAAATTAGTGTAATAACTAATATGCGGTTTATAAAAGTAGAAATAGATATAAGCGACGAAGCGGGATCTGAACAAGAACTCTCCGCTAGCGAGCTTTTAGTGCCAGAAGATTCTGAATACTTGGACTTTGGAGAAATTTCAGAAGATTACGAAATAGTAGCCGCAGAAACAAAAAAGAAGGTCAAGCTAAACAAGCCATTTAGAACGCCAAATGGACCAAAAAAATTCTCTGTTTATGTTAAAAACGAGAAAGGTAATATTGTAAAGGTAAACTTTGGCGATCCAAATATGGACATCAAAAGAGACGATCCAGCCAGAAGACGTAATTTTCGCGCCAGACATCAATGTGATAAAAATCCCGGTCCAAAATGGAAAGCTCGTTATTGGGCGTGTAAGACTTGGGAAGCTGGTAAATCTGTAACCGATATTGTAAACTAATCATGAATAACGAAACCGATAATATTTTTTTTATTAAAAAGGAGCCTCAATCTTTAAAGCCAGTTGAGGAGAAATCTCAAATTTCAAAACCAGTTGAGCAGACACCTCAAGTCAAAAAAGAAAAAGCTCAAGAGCAAAAAAATCTTGACAAAAGGAAAAGTTTAGACAGATAAAATTTGACATTTTCATAGCACCACATATAATAAAACGTGAAAGTTTTTGTATGTGGTATCACTCAAAACCAGCTTAATAACATTGCTGGTTTAGTAAAGTCGTCACAAGACTATGTTGACGGCTTTATTTTTGTTGATGGTTTATCAACTGATGGCACGTTTGAATTTCTAGAAGCCAATAAAAAAGAAGGTAAAATCATCCAAAGAGAATGGTCTAACGATCATGATCTTCAAATGAATCTTTTTCTCAGGTCAAACGTCATGAAAAATGGCGACTGGTTTTTTGTAAGAGATAGCACAGAAAGAATTTCTGAAAATTTCTTAAAAAACATAAAGCTTTCAATCAAAGATTTTGAGCTTCAAGGCATCACTTCGCTTTATATTCATAATAAAATTTTTCTTTGCAAGTATTCCGACTACCTTTATTTTAACGGAAGTCCGCATTGGGGTCTTCACGGTATTCAAGGTAGATCTATTTCTCTTGATGCAGAGGGTTCATTATACAAGAACAAACTCGATCTTTTTGAATCAGATGTAAGACAAACTAGAGGAGAGGGTTGGCAAATAAATCAAAATATAAAATATTATTTTTGCTACGGTCGATCAAACAATCAGTTGATGCATTATTACGACAATGGCAAAACTCCAGAACTATACAAACAAAAAGAAGGTGATAGAATAAATTTTAGAAATATTTGTTTCAATTTAGGCATCGAATTTTCCCTTTCTAGCTTAAAGCAGTTTATCGAACAAAATGGAATATTAAATAATGATCTTCTGCCATTTTTTAAAAATGAAATTCTATTGAAAAATTGGTATAGATTTAATATTTTGAATCATTCAGAGGCGGAAATAAATGACTCCAATTTTTTCAATACAGAGAAAGCAAGATGGGAAACTAATTGGGAGTTCCAAGCTATAAAATGAATCAGGATTTTTATTTAAATTATGGAGAAGCAAAGTCTTTCTATTGCGCTGTAGATATGGGGGACTTGGTATATTCTTTGCTTTTCGCTAAATATAAAAATGTTGACACAATTTATCTGGACGATACTAAAAAAGGAATTAGTAATAGAAATTTTAATGAAGCGTCTAGAAAATTCATTGAACCACTTTTATTGTCCCAGCCTTACATAAAAAAAATAGAAAAATATACAAATCAAGTTTTCGACATAAACTACGGAGAGCATCCAAAAGCAGATGTTGTAGTCGGAACAAACTTAACGGCATTTCATGCTAGTAAATTTAATTTAGAGTGTGATTCAAAAGAAGTTAATGAAAGTTGGCTTGAATGTCCATCAACTGATACTGGTAAAAATATAGTGATAAATAGATCTCTCAGGTACAGAGGAGATGCTAATTTTTATTTAGATTTCTTTAAACATATAAATCCGCAGAAATGTGTTTTTGTTGGACTGGAAGAAGAATACGAAGATTTCATTAAAACATTTAAGTATCCAGTAGATTACAAGGCTAGCGAAAATGCCTATGAATTAATGATGGCAATAAATTCTTGCGATGTGTTTTTTGGCAATGAATCTGTTTCGTGCGCCATCGCCAAAGGGCTTGGGAAAACTTGTTTTGTTGAGTTGTGCAGACAAGCAGCCAACTACATTTTTACGAGCAATAAAAAAATAAATTATTTCTAAAAAATGAAATTAACTGTAGCAACAATTTACACCGAAGACATTAAAGAGTTGGCTGTAATAACAGTAGAGTACAATAAAAGAAAATACTGCGAAAAGCACGGATATGATTTAAATGTTAAAACAAATAATTTTCCATGCTCAGATTTTGGTTTTGCAAAAATTGCATTTGTATTAGATCTTTTAAAAAGCGGAAAGTATAACTGGATTTTTTGGTGCGGATCAGACACAATGATAACCAACTACGGAATCAAACTTGAAGATTTGATTGATGATAACTATCATTTTATTATTGCTAATGATGTTTGGGATTTAAACGCTGATTCATTCTTAATCAAAAATTCGCCAGAATCCATTTCTTTTTTTGAAAAAGTTTACAGCCTGTACGACAAATACATAGATATAAATGGAAAACCGATAGACGATGGGAGTAGGCTCCCAGATGGAGGAACGAAAGCTTGGGCGGAACAAAAAGCTATTATAGACCTAAAACCTGAGTATGAAAAAATAATAAAAGTTGTACCTCAAAAAACATTAAATTCATATTGCTATTGGATTTATCCATCTAAATGGCACCAAGCAGGAAAGGATTGCCTTGGTAATGATGGATCGTGGTCGTCTGGTGATTTCCTTGTCCATTGGCCGGGGCTACCACATAATCTAAGAGTAAATTTAGCTGTTAATTTTATCAAGCAAGTAAAAAATGAATAATAAAAAAATATTCATAACAGGCTCTTCTGGTTTTATAGGCAGGAATTTATCTGAAAGGTATAGTCTGTCAAATGATATTTTTTGTTACAAAAAAAATGACGACATAACGCAAAACCTGAAAGATTTCAAACCGGACATAATCTTTAATTGTGCCGCAGAAATTTACGACGATGACAATATGTTTTCATCCAACGTACTGCTGGTGAACAAAATTTTAGATTTTTGTAAAAACAATCATGTCGAACACTTAATACAATTTGGCTCATCTTCAGAATATGGAGAATCGAAAGATCCAATGTCTGAAAAAATGAGACTGAATCCAAGAACAATTTATGAAGGTACTAAAGCCGCAGCAACTATGCTATGCCTATCTTATAGTTGTCACTACGCGATACAAGCTACCGTAATAAGGCCGTTTAGCGTTTTCGGATTACATGAAAAACCACACAGGCTTTTCCCAAAGTTGGCTGAACATTTTTTAAAAAATAAAAGTCTTATCTTGAATAACGCCTATCATGATTTCATTTATATAAAAGATTTTTTAACTGGAGTCGATAAGGTTCTTAGTTCTGACAAGAAAATTAGCAAAGGAGACATTGTTAACATAGGTTCAGGATTTCAATATTCCAATTTTGATGTTTTGGAAAAGTTTGAGGGTATTTTTGGTGTTAAAAGCTGCGCTAAAAAACTACTTGATATGGCTAAGAAATTTGAAACCGAAAACTGGGTTTGTGACACCTCCTATTTTTCAAGCAAATACAATTTTAAACCTGAATTTAATTTAGAAAATGGCATAAAAGACTATATAATAGAATACGCAAAGCATCATGAAATTAAAAATTAAACAAAGCCAAGGCGACCATATTGATATTGACGTTTCTAACGAAGAAACATTCTCTCATTTAACCGATCCAAAAAATTTCGTAGCTGTCATCCTAAATCAATTTGAGAAAGATATTTACGGAATTTATTTTAAAGGCAAAAAAAATCTTACGGTCTTAGACTTGGGAGGCAATATAGGTCTTTTCTCTATTCATGTTTCCGATTCATGCAATAAAATTTATACTGTAGAGCCAACTCCAAGTCACTACAAAATCCTATTGGATAATATAAAAAATATAAAACAAATAGTCCCACTGAATTACGCTATCTCAGATTCTGATGAACCTGTTGAGTTCTTTATCTCAAGCAATAATTCTACAATGAATTCGCTGATAGACAGGAGCGGAGCTGGTAACTCAGTCAAGGTACAAGGCATTCGGCTTAAATCTTTAATCGACACTATTGAAGAAGATAAAATAGATTTTTGTAAAATAGACATTGAAGGTTCTGAATTCAAAACTATAACTTTTCAAGCTATTTCTGATATAAAATCCCGCGTCGATAATTTTTTTATAGAATTTCACGAAGAAAACGGGATGAACTTTGATCAAGCTTCCGCTCATTTTAGTTTTATTTTCGAATCTAACGGGTACACTACTAAAAGATTAAATCACGATACGATTTTTGCATTCAAAAATGAACAAGCAAATTCTTAAAAGAATACTGGATATATCATTTAGCCATAACTTGTCTCATCTTAGTAGCTGCATCACGACGCTCCCTATCTTAGAAGAGATTTATAGCTTGAAAAAACATGATGAAGTATTCATTTTATCAAACGGACACGCTGGTCTAGCTCTTTATTGCCTAATCGAACATAAATACGGAATCAATGCGGAATCTCTGTTGATAAAACACGGAATTCACCCTAATAAAGACATTGACAATCATATTTATTGCTCTACTGGAAGTTTAGGTAGCGGTTTGCCTATAGCTGTCGGTCACGCCTTAGCCAATAAAGATAAAAACGTATACTGTTTAATTTCTGATGGTGAATCCGCTGAAGGAAGCATCTGGGAATCTCTAAGGTTCATCCAAGATAATCAGATCGACAATTTAAATGTCTACGTGAACATAAACGGATCTTCTGCAATAGATTTTCTAGATAAAGAGTACCTCAAAAATAGACTTACGTCATTCTTACCGAAAATAAATATAAGAGAAACATCTGTATCCGAATTTGATTTTTTGAATGGCATAATCGGCCATTATTATGTAATGAAAAATACTGACTATGAGAAAGCTATTTGCATCGCTAATTCAAAATAATTTAAAAGAAAATCCCAACCTATTTCTTCTTACTGCCGATTTAGGGTTTGGCTTGTTTAATGATTTCAAGCTTAATTTCCCAAGACAGTATTACAATGTCGGTGCTGCGGAGCAGCTTCTTATAGGATCTGGTATAGGGTTAGCAAATGAAGGTAAAATAGCAGTTTGTTATTCTATTACGCCATTCCTTTTATGTCGCCCTTATGAATTTATACGCAATTATATTGATTACGAAAACACTCCAGTTAAATTAGTTGGAGCCGGAAGGGATAAAGACTATTCTCACGACGGTATAAGCCATTGGGCTGAAGACGACGAAACTATACTTTCTAATTTCAAAAATATCCAAGTTTATAAACCAAAAACTGATAAAGATTTAATTGAATGTTTCCCTGAATTTTTATTAAATAAAAAGCCAAGCTATTTAAATTTAAAAAGATAATACGAAGACATACGATACGGATACCAACTAGATGAATATAGATACTTTCATGTATTTTAATGAAGAAGATCTTTTAAGGATAAGGTTAAGAGAGCATGATTCATTTATAGATAAGTTCGTCATTACCGAACTTAATCAAACTCACTCTGGTATTAGCAAATCTCAATCCTTCGATATTGATAAATATAAAGAGTTCAAGGATAAAATTGTATATAAATTTGTTGATTACAATTTAATAAATCAACACAAAAATATTGTCTCTTACAACAAGTCTCAGAATCTAGTTTCCAACAAAAGTCACTGGGAGAGAGAAAATTTTCAAAGAAACTACATTCAAATAATCCTTCAAAGCCTTAATATCCAAGATTCTGATAATATCCTATCATCAGATTTAGATGAGATTTTAGATGAAAAATCTTTTTTGACTCGTGCATCAAGCATTGAGGGCAATAAATGTCCAATTTTCCAAATTCCTGTAGCTAAGGTTAAACAAAGACACAGATATCTTAAAATAAATCTAATTGCTAAAGACTTCGGGTATGGGCCAAGGGTAATGAAGTATGGTCTTTACAAAAAAGTTGACCCCAGTTTATTAAGGGAGTACAACGTCGGATTTGTGGCTTGTGAAGGTGGGTGGCATTTCAGCTATCTTTCAAAAGACAAAAAAAACGTTTTTACAAAAATAAAATCTTTTAGTCATGCTTACCAACAAGAAGATGTAGTAAACGAAGATGATGCTTTCCGAAAAGTAGAAAAGTTAATCGACCACAAAGAAGATGTTGACCAAACTTACCCAAAAGAAATTATTAAAAATAAAGAATTGTACTTAAAATATATAGCATGAAAAAAATTGTTTACATCACTGGATGCTTGGGGTTTATAGGGTCTTACGTCACAAGACTTTGCCTCAAAAAAGGCTGGTATGTTAAGGGCGTAGATAAAATCACTTATGCAGCCAATAAAAACCTTTTAAATGAGTTCAATGAATACTCTAATTTTTCATTTGTTAATTGCGACATAAATGATTTGAAGTTTTTGTACGACTGCGACTACTTCATCAATACGGCGGCAGAAACTCATGTAGGCAATTCAATTGTAGATAGTACTGATTTTATTAAATCAAATATAGATGGTGTTCATAATATTTTAAATCTTTTCAGAAACTATAGACAAGAAAATAACCATAAACCAGTATTCCTACATTTTAGCACTGACGAAGTTTATGGGGATATAGATGAAGGAGAACATATTGAGACAGATCTTTTGAAACCAAGCAATCCATATTCTGCCACAAAAGCTGCTGCTGATATGTTGATCTTGGCTTGGGCAAGAACATACAACATAAACTACGTTATCGTAAGACCAACAAATAATTATGGAATAGGTCAATATGTAGAAAAATTGATCCCAAAGTCAGTAAAATTTCTTTCTTTGGGCAGAAAAATTCCACTTCACAATAATGGTTCACCAGTTAGGAATTGGCTTCATGCTGAAGATACCGCAAGAGGGGTCATTAAAATAATAGAATCTAACATTAAAAACGAAGTGTTTAATATATGTGGAGGATACGAGCAAACTAATTACCAAACAGTAGAAAAAATAATCAAACATTTTTATGCTATAGATGGAAAACAAACGTTATCTCAAGATCAAATTGACAAAAATTTAGATTTTACTTACAGTAGGGCTGGACAAGATGTTAGATACGCTCTAAATGATAATAAACTAAGATCTATTGGATGGAGCCCCAAACATAATTTTGATAATGATATTCACGATATAGTAAAATATTATAAAAATACATTCATATGGTAAGCAACAAGCTTAAAAAAAGGATTCTTGACATCGCTTTTTCAAAAAAACTGGGCCATCTAGGATCTTATTTATCTTCTGTAGATATAATAGATAAAATTTTTCAAACGAAAAATAAAGATGATATTTTTATTTTATCCTGCGGCCACGCAGCTTTAGCTTTATATGTAGTCATAGAAAAGTACCACTCTATAGATGCTTCGTATTTATTTGAAACGCATGGAGGACACCCACACCTAGATGAAAAAAATCAAATATTTTGTTCTACAGGAAGCCTTGGTATGGGAATAACGGTGGCAACAGGAAGAGCGTTAGCAAATAGAAAAAGGGATGTCTACGTGCTAATCAGCGACGGAGAATGCGCTGAAGGCTCAATATGGGAGTCTCTCAGGTATATAGAAGAAAAAAATATAAACAATCTTCATGTTTTTGTTAATATGAATGGCTATTCTGCCTATTCATCTATTGATAGAGATTATTTAAAGAGGAGACTCTACACTTTTCTACCAAGAATAAATATAATTGAAACAAAGTCAGATGAGCTACCATTTCTCAACGGACTTAATGCTCATTATCACATTATGAGCGAGAAAGACTACGCTAGCATATGAGA
>Ga0222713_10001345_pt1 | contig 27663 bp, 26 predicted proteins | sample C33_649DmetaG_FD_165061 | JGI IMG/M metagenome (GOLD analysis project Ga0222713, IMG submission 165061) | Estuarine water microbial communities from San Francisco Bay, California, United States - C33_649D | ecosystem: Environmental > Aquatic > Marine > Unclassified | place: USA: California... | reverse complement strand
CACCATTGGTGTTCGTTTGTTTTCTTTGATCTATAATATCATTGCTGGGTAAGGACTTACACATGTTCTATTCTTGGGTTCGTCGGTCCGGGATCGGCTTTATCAACATCGGACTCCTATACCTTACGGCATGCTCAGGTGGTGAGCGCTCCGGCGGGAGGGAGAGTGCTTTCCAGGTCGCCCTTCTCACCCCGGGGCCGATCTCCGACCAGGCCTGGAACGCCACCGCCTACCACGGCCTCGAACGGATCCGTGACTCCCTCGGCGCCTCGATCAGCCACATCCAGACCAAGACGCCGGCCGAGTTCGAGGAGAATTTCCGTCAGTACGGCACGAAGGGATATGACCTGGTGATCGGCCATGGGTTCGAGTTCCAGGATGCCGCTCGGCGCGTCGGGCCGCAGTTCCCGAAGACCCTCTTCGTCACCACCGGGGGAGAAGGCACCGGGCCGAATGTCGTCGCCCTCTCCTTCGCCTTCGACGAACCCTCGTACCTCGCGGGGATGGCCGCCGCCGCCATCACCAAGACGGGGGTGATCGGCGGGATCGGCGGGACGGAGCTCCCGCCGGTGAAGCTCGGGTTCGAATCCTTCCTCGCCGGTGCCCGCCTCGTGCGCCCTGATATCAGGCTCCTCGTTGCCTATCTCGGGAACTGGGATGACGCGGGCGCCGGGAAGGAACAGGCGCTCGCCCAGTTGAATCAGAAGGCAGATGTCATCTATCAGAATGCCGATGCCGCCGGACTCGGCGTATTCCAAGCGGTGCGCCAGGCCAAGGGGGTGTGGGTGATCGGGTCGAACGCCGACCAGAACAGGCTCGCCCCCGAGGTGACCCTGGGGTCGGTGTTGATCGACGTCCCGCATGCCTTCCTGTTGCTGGCACGCCAGGCGCAACTGCGGGCGGTGCGGGGGCCCACGATCCACTTCGGCACGGCGAGTGACGTGGTGCGCTGGGTCCCGAACCCGTTGGCCCCGGCACCTCCAGCGAAGGTCCTCGCGCAGATGGATTCGGTGCGCGCCGTCTTCGCGGCCGGCGGCCGCCCGGTGGTGACCCCCCGATGAGCGTGCCACCACCGGTCACGCCGCCCGCGAGCATCCCACTCGAGACCCTCGTCACCCACCTCGACACCCTCCTCGCGACTGCGAGCACCCCGGACTACCCACCGGCGCTCAATGGCTTGCAGGTGCAGTGCCGGCGCCCGATCACGCGGATCGCGGCCGCGGTCGACGCCTCGCAGCGCACCGTCGACGCGGCGATCGCCAACGGCGCGACGCTGCTCCTCGTCCACCACGGTCTCTACTGGAGCGGGCTCCAACCGTTGGTGGGGATGCACTACGCGCGAATCCGTGCGCTCCTGGACGCCGATATCGCGGTCTACTCGTCGCATCTCCCGCTCGACGTCCATGGCACCTACGGCAACTCGCGCCTCCTCGCGGGCGAGCTCGGACTCACCGTCACCGGCGGGTTCGCCGCCTATCAGCAGATCCACTGCGGGGTGCAGGGCACCGCGGACCTCGAGACGGCGGACCTCGCCGAGCGCGTGCGGTCGTGGGCGGCGGCGTGGGGACATCACACCGTGGTCTCCACGATCCCCGCAGGGCATCACACCCGTCGCTGGGCGATCTGCTCCGGTGCCGGGGCACAGGTCTCGACGCTCCAGGAGGCGTACGCCACGGGGATCGATACACTGATCGTCGGCGAAGGCCCGCACTGGAGCGCGGTGGAGGCGGCGGAGCGTGGGCTCGTGCTCATCTACGCCGGCCACTACGCCACCGAGACCCTCGGGGTGCGCGCGGTCGCGGCCCATCTGCAGGAGCGGTTCGGACTCCCTTGGACCTTCATCGACGCACCGACCGGGTTGTGACGCAGCGGGCGGCGACCGAACCGATGGGGGCGGATCCGCGCGACCACGAGGCGCTCGCGCTCGAGGGGATCACGGTCCGCTTCGGACCAGTGACCGCACTCGACGGTGCGCACTGCACGATCCGTCGCGGGACGGTGCATGCGATCCTCGGCGAGAATGGTGCCGGGAAGACGACGCTGATGCGCGCGGCCTTCGGTTGGCTCATGCCCGACGCCGGGACGATCCGCCTGCATGGCGCCCCGGTGACCTTTCGCACGAGCGCCGAGGCGATCGCCCAGGGGATCGGGATGGTGCACCAGCACTTCATGCTGATCCCAGCGATGACGGTGACCGAGAACATCGCGCTGGGGGGGCGAGGGCGCTTCGACGCCGGCACGACGGCGGCCCGCATCACCGCGGTGGCGGATGGGGCCGGTCTCCCGGTGGATCCCGTGGCCCGCGTTCGTGATCTCGCGGTGAGCGCCCAGCAGCGCGTGGAGATCGTGAAGGCGCTCGTGCGCGACGCACGGATCCTGATCCTCGACGAACCCACGGCCGTGCTCACCCCGGACCAGGCGACGGAGCTCCTCCGTTGGGTCCGTACCTTCGCCGATGCGGGGGGGACGGTGGTCCTGATCACGCACAAGTTGCGCGAGGCGTTCGCGGTGGCGGATGACCTCACGGTGCTCCGTCAGGGGCGCACGGTGCTGAGCGCCGCGCGCGCGCTGGTGACCGAGGCCCATCTGATCGAGGCCCTCACGGGGGCGGGAGTCGGACCCGGCGGTGCAGGGGGACCTGTCCCGTATCACCCGATGCCCACCGCACGCGTCGCTGACGCACCCGAGGTGGATGATCCTGCGCCGGTGTTGCGACTCGACGGGGTACGCTACGTGGACCCTCGTGGCGTGACCCGACTGCGCGCGGTCGATCTCGCGGTCTATCCCGGTGAGATCCTCGGGGTGATCGGGGTCGAAGGCTCAGGCCCACGCGAGCTCCTGCGCATCCTCGCGGGTCGGCTCACGCCGACCACCGGACGCGTCACCCGTCCCGATGCGGTCGGCTTCGTGCCGGAGGATCGCCTGCATGACGCGGTGATCCCGAGCTTCTCCCTCACCGAGAACCTCGTGCTCGCGGACGGTGGTGAGGCCCGCGGCTGGATGGATTGGTCCACGTGGCGCACGATCACGCGCGATCTCCTCGCCACCGCCGACGTGCGCGCCGCGGGGCCCGACGTCCCGATGGCGACACTCTCGGGCGGGAATCAGCAGCGCTTCGTGGTGGGACGCGAACGTCGACGCGCGGTGGCGGCGCTCATCGTCGAGCACCCGACGCGCGGGCTCGACCTCACCGCCTCGGCGCGCATCCTCGCCGATCTGCGCGCCCTTGGTGGAAATCCCCGACCGGCGGTCGTCTTCCACTCCGCCGACCTCGATGAGGTGCTCTCCGTGGCGACGCGTGTGGTCGCCTGCTTCGAGGGCCGCGTGCGCGAGGTATCACCGCCGAGCGACCCGACCGATCGCACGCCATACACGCGCGCGATGACGGGGTCGGTCGAGACGACCGCGGTGTCATCAGGGGGGACGCGATGACCGAGGCGCTCCTCGCCCTCTGGGACGGCGCCTTCGGCTCGTCGTACGCGATCTGGTCGGCGACGCTCGTTCGGAGCGCGCCACTGCTCTGGCTCGGGCTCGGTGTGGCGCTCGCCTTTCGTGCGGGGGTACTCAACATCGGGGCGGAAGGGCAGTTCCTGATGGGCGCGATCGGCGCGACGGCCATGGCGCAGGTGGTCGGGCGTTCCGTGCCGGGCCTCGTGATGATCCCACTGATGGCGCTCGTCGGCGGCGTCGCCGGGGCGGGGTGGGCGGGGATCGCCGCCTGGTTGCGGCAACGATTCGGGGTGCTCGAGGTGATCAGCACGATCATGCTGAACTTCATTGCGCTCGCGACGATCGGCTGGATGGTCCGCGGCCCTCTGCAAGAGCCGACGCGCATCTATCCGCAGTCGGCGGAGATCCCGTGGTCGGCGCAATGGCCCTTCCTGATCCCTGGTCAACGGCTCCATCTCGGCTTCGTGCTCGGCCTCCTCGCCTGTGCGATCGCCTGGGTGGTGCTCACACGCACCGCGACGGGGTTTCGGATCCGCGCGGTGGGGGCGAGTCCCTCCGCCGCGACGAGTGCCGGCCAGATCGACGTCGGGCGCACCGTGATGCGGGTCTTCCTGGTGAGCGGCGCCTGCGCCGGCCTCGCGGGTGCGGCTGAGGTGGGTGGGGTGACGTGGGCGCTCTATGAAGGGATCTCGCCCGGCTACGGCTACACCGCGATCGCCGTCGCGCTGCTCGCGCGATTGCATCCCGGATGGATCGTGGTGAGCGCGATCTTCTTCGGCGCACTCGAGGCGGGGGCGAGCGCGATGCAACGCGATGCGGGGGTCCCCTCGGTCGTGGTGCAGGTGATCGTCGCGGTGATCATCCTCGGGGTGCTCGCGGGATCGCAGCGGCGCACGCGGGTCGACGCCTTGCGTGTCCGCGCGGGGAGCCGACGCTGATGGAGGCACTCCTCATCCCGTTCCTCGATGCGACGATCCGCACGGCGACCCCACTCGCCTATGCGGCACTCGGTGAATTGGTGACCGAACGCTCCGGTGTGATCAACATCGGGATGGAGGGGATCATCATCGCCGGATGCCTCGGGGGACTTGTCGCCGCCGGTGCCGGGGGCGCCGCGATGGGGTTCCTCGGGGGCGCACTCGCTGGCGCGGGGATGGCTGCGATCTTCGCGTTCTTCGTGCTGCGACTCCGCGCCGATGCGATCATCACCGGGACCGCGCTCACGCTGTTGGGGCTCGGACTCACCGGGACGCTCTACCGCGGCCTGTTCGGGCTCGAGGGCGCGGCGCTGGGGACCCCGTCGATCGCACCGATCGCGCTCCCGGGACTCTCCTCACTCCCACTGGTCGGACCGGTGTTCTTCACGCAGACGGGGATGACCTATCTGCTCTATCTGTTCGTCCCAGCGCTGGCCTGGTGGCTCGCGCGCACCCAGGCGGGGCTCGCGCTCCGCGCCGTGGGGGAATCCCGCGCGGCGGCCCTCGCCGCAGGGCTCGATGTCCAACGCCTCCGGTGGGGGGCGATCCTCTTTGGCGGGGCGATGGGGGGGCTCTGTGGTGCGACCCTCGTCCTCGCGCAGGTCGGGACCTTCACCGAGGGGATGAGCGCGGGCCGCGGATTCATCGCGATCGCGATCGTGGTCCTCGGCCGATGGCGAACGGTCGGGACGACCCTCGCGGCACTCATCTTCGGCGGCGCATTCGCCTTGCAGTATCTGTTGCAGGCCGCTGGGTGGGCGCTCCCGTACCACCTCTTCCTCGCACTCCCTTATCTCTTGACGCTCATCTTGCTCGCGGCGCTCCGTGGGCGCGCCGAGGCACCGGCTGAACTCGCGTCACAGGAGAGCTGGTCGCGAGCGTGATCACGAGCGTGTCGCGAGCACGGCACCACTCGCGTTCTGCTACGCCTTCGCCTCCACCCAGTTCATACCGGTCCCGATATCCACGACGAGCGGCACGGCCAGCGCCACCGCCGACGCCATCTCGTGACGGACCCTCGCCCCAAGGGCGTCCACTTCGTCCGGCGGGCACTCGAAGACGAGCTCGTCGTGAACCTGGAGGAGCATCTTCCCCGCGAAGCCCTCATGCGGCAGGATGTCATGGATCCGACGCATCGCCACCTTGATGAGATCCGCCGCCGACCCCTGGATGGGGGAGTTCTGCGCGAGACGTTCGCCGAGGGCGCGGGTGTTGAAGTTGCGGTCGAGAAGCTCGGGGATATAGCGCCGGCGATGGAACAGCGTCTCGACGTACCCCTGGCGCCGCGCCTGCTCCACGATCTGGTCGAGCCAGGTGCGCACGCCCGCAAACCGCACGAAGTAGGTCTCGATGAACGCCTTGGCCTCGGCGGTGCTGATCCCGAGCTGGCGCGCAAGCGCGAACGCCCCCTGGCCGTAGATCGTGGCGAAGTTGATCGTCTTGGCACGCGCCCGCATCTCCGCGGTGACGGCCTCGACCGGCACCCCGAAGATCACGCTCGCGGTCTGCCGATGGATGTCCCCACCCGCCTCGAAGGCCGCGACGAAGGCGGGGTCGCGCGAGAGATGCGCGAGCAGACGCAACTCGATCTGTGAATAGTCCGCGGCCAGGAGGGTCCACCCCGTGCGCGGGATGAAGCCACGCCGGATGTCCTTCCCGAGCTCACGGCGGATCGGGATGTTCTGGAGATTCGGGTCACTCGACGAGAGACGCCCGGTGCTCGCGACCGTCTGATTGAACGACGTATGCAACCGCCCGGTCCGCGGATTGACGAGCCCGGGAAGCGTATCGAGGTAGGTGTTCTCGAGCTTCGCAAGCTCGCGATACTCCATGAGGAGCGCCGGCAGATGATGCCCGTCGTCGGCGAGCTCCTGCAGGACGCTCGCATCGGTGCTCGGCCCGGTCGCCGTCTTCTTCTTGATCGGGAGTCCGAGCTTCTCGAAGAGGATCTGCCGGAGCTGCGGGTTGGAGGCGACGTTGAATTCCTCGCCGGCCTCGACGAAGATCTGTTGCTCGACCTCGCGCCGCGCCGCCTCGAACCGCGTCTTGAGCGAATGGAACCAGGGCACGTCGATCGTGATCCCGGTCCACTCCATCTCGGCGAGCACCGCCACCAATGGGAGTTCGATCTCGTGCAACAGCGAGGCGGCCTGCCGCTGTGCGAGCCGGGGGGCATAGACCTCCTGCAGCCGGAGGGCGATATCGGCATCCGCGCAGCAGTAGTCGCACGCCGCCGGGATCGGCACCACGTCGAACGGGAGCTCCTGCCGTCCCTTCCCGCAGAGCTGCTCGTAGGAGGTCATCACGACGCCAAGGGATTCGACGGCGAGGGTGTCGATGGCGTGTGACCGACGGCTCGGGTCGAGGACGTAGCTCGCGAGCATCGTATCGAAGCCGAGTCCGGCGACCGGCACACCGGCGCGGCGCAACACGAGCACGTCGTACTTGGCGTGGTGCGCGACCTTCGCGATGGCGGGATCGGCGAAGAGCGATCGGAGCGGCGCCATCGCGTCCGAGAGGATCGACGGGAGATTGACCACCGGTGTCACCCCGTCAGCCAAGATCCGCGCGGCGATCGAGACCTCGGCGCCCGCCTTCGGCGCCCGCGCCGCAGGACGCTCGTCGAGTGCGAGCCCACCCTGCGCACTCGCATACGGGCGATGCGCGAAGGGGAGATACCAGGCGCGGCCCGGTGCCACGGCGATCGAGAGGCCGATGAGGTTCGCCCGGAGCGGGGTGATGATCGGCGGGGCGTCGGCGTCGAGGATCGTCTCGGTGTCGAAGGCGAAGGTCCCGGCGGCGCGGGCCGCCGCGATCACCTCGGCGACGAGCGCTGGTGTGTCGGCGATGCGGTAGTCGCGAGGCACCTCGGCCGGAGCGAAGAGGTCAGCGGGCGCGGACCCCGTGATGGCCGACGGCACACCCGTGACAGAGGCGTTTGTCCCGCGCGAGGCGTGCGGCAGCTTCTGCTCCGTCGCCGGCTCCTCGAGTCCGAGTTGTGCCGCCGCCGTCCGCGCTGCCGTCGTGAACTCGAGGGTGACGAAGAGGTCGCGGAGCGTCGCCCAATCCGGGGTCTCGAGCGTGAGGGCCTCGAGATCGAGGGTCACATCGAGATCGCGATGCAGGGTCACCAAGGTCTTGGAGAGTCGCGCCTCCTCGGGATGCTTGAGCAGGGCGTTGCGGGCGCGCGTCGGTTCGATCTCGTCGACGTGCGCGAGCATCGCATCCACGGTGCCCCAGCGTTGCACCAGCGCGAGCGCCCCCTTCTCGCCGATCCCGGGCACACCCGGGATATTGTCCGCCGTGTCGCCGACGAGCGCGAGATAGTCGACGATCCGCTCCGGCGGGACCCCGAGGCGCTCATGCGCATTCTCCATCCCATACCACTTCTCGGTCGTGCGGCCCGGCGGGCCATGCCAGGGGTTGAGCACCCAGACCTTGGGCTCCACGAGCTGCAGGAGATCCTTGTCGCCCGAGACGATGCAGACCTCGAGCCCCGCGGCGGCGCCCTGTGCGGCGAGCGTGGCGATCACATCATCCGCCTCGAACCCATCGAGCTGCACGACCGGGATGCGATACCCGGCGAGCAGCTCGTGGACGCGCTGCACGCCGGTGTCGAAGTCCGCCTGTTCCTCATCCGGCAACGCGACGCGATTCGCCTTGTACGACTCAAGGAGCGCCTCACGCCCAGACGACCCGGCATCGTTCACCCAGCCGAGGTACTCCGGCTTGTGCTTCTCGATGAGGCGCTTGAGGAAGTCATTGACCCCTTTGGCCATCCCCGTGTTCTCGCCATGTGCGTTGCGCAGCGGCGCCCCGCCGCCCAGCGCATGGAAGGCACGATAGATGAGGGCATAGCCGTCGATCAGATAGAGGCGCGGACGCCCGGGCATCGTCATAGGGGGAACCTCCCGAGGGCGAGGAGCGCCCACGCGGTCGCGCCGGCGCCGAACGCCACGCGCACGTTGTCATCGAGTCGCATCGTCGGACGCTCGGCGGCGGCGGCCGCGACGCCGATCATCGCCGCCGCGGGGAGCGAGGCCCCGACGAGCCAGAGGGGACCGACCGCACTCGCGATCGCACAGGCGAGCGACCCACTCCAGGTCTTGGGACCAGGCGCGCCATTCCGTCGGTCATCGCGTGAGGCATCACGGGTCCCCTGTGACCCGACCTGCGACCCCATCTGCGACACCGCGCGACCGACGAGCGCCGCGGCAGTATCCCCGACCACGGCGGCCCAGAGCGCGGTGATCGCCACGGGGATCGGGAGGACGAGGACCGCGACGAACATCGCGAGGAGGATCCAGCTCGCTCCCGTGAGATGCGTGGCCTCATGGGAGCGGAGCATCCACCCGAACCAGGAGAGGAACCAGCGCTGCAGGGTCTCGCTCCGGCGACGCCCGATCTCGATCCCCGCAGCGATCACCAGTCCCGCACCGAGGACGGCGAGGACGACGGTGCGCGGGACCCACGCATACGCGAGGGCGAGCGGGAAGAGCGCGGAGCAGAGATGGATCCCCTTGCGACCCAGTTCTCCGCTCCAGGGGGTGGGAGCGGGGGTGCTCACTTCAGACGCCGCCGGAACTCCGTCTCGAACCGCACCTCGCTCGACTGCGTGAGCCGCCACCGACCGGTCCCCGTCTGATCGAAGAAGGTGAGCTGGAGGTTCATGGCCTGATAGATCCAGACCTGCTGGCGGTTCCGACTCATGTCGTTGAGCTGTGGTTCGATGAGTTGGTCGGGTTCGCCGAGGACGATGAAGACTCGCCCGCGATCCGACTGCCACCCGACGCCGGCCTCATCGCTGAAGCGTTGATTCGCGCGGACGAGGCGCTCGAAATAGGCGCTGAGCTCTTCGTGGACGGCGGTGCGTGGCTCCGGATCGGTGGCCTGCACGAATGTGCTCCACGCAGCAGGTCGCTGCTCCGGTGCCGCGTCGCGCAGCGCATTGATGCGCATCGGCGTGGCGTAGTAACGGAGATAGAAGAGCATGTCGCTGTAGGTCGCCACAGGAAGTCCGGCGCCGAAGCTGACGAAGACGTACGAGGAGACGGTGTCGCGGGCGCCGTCGCGCGTGAGGGAGAGTTGCCCGACGCCGATCCCGATGCGGGAGACCGGGACGTCGATGATCCCCGAGGTGAGCCCGCGACGGGCAGGGAGGGTCAGGGTGTCGGTCCAGAGGACGCGACCCGTCTCGTTCCGGATCAACAACCGGAGGGGCGCGACCGACCCGGGCTGATCGTAGGCCTCCATGTAGACCGGGATGAGGCTATCGCGACCGATCACCGCCGTCCCCGCGGGGGCGATGATGAGGGCCGGGAGACTGTCGGTGGACTCGCGTGCCGTCGCCTCGAGGACCGGGACGGGGGTCCCGATGCCGCCGGCGCCGAGACGCGGGACGCGCAAGGACGCACGCTCCTCGACGGTGCGCTGGGTGGATTCATCGCGCACGATGATGGTGAGTGAATAACTCCCCGGCGGGACGTCGAGCACCTCTTGGTGAAAGATGCTCTCGTCCCCGCGCGTCGTCTCGCGATAGGTCCCGACGAGCACCTCCTGCTGCGCCTCACGTCGGGTGATGACCCGTCCATCCTGCGAGAGTTCGACGGTGGCGATGTACCCCGCGCGGAATCGGGTGTCCGACTGTCGCGCGAAGGTCAGCGCGACCGCCGGGAAGGAGACCGCGACCACCACGTGCGTGGTGTCGGGCGAGGGCGAGGCGAAGGCCGCGATGCGCCCCAAGAGGGGGAAGGGCATCCCACGCGCGAGCATCCCCATCTGCCGATAGAGCGCGGTGGCGTCGAAGGAGAGCGCCTGCGCGCCGCGGGGAACAGCTGGTGTGGCACGGCGGCCCGCTGACGGTGCATCCCCGCCGCGCGGCCCACCACGCGCCCCACCGCACCCGCTCACGCCGAGGGCCAGGAGCACGATCATCATCGGAAGGAGCGCGCGCCGGTGTGCCATCACCTTACAATCTACCCCGCCACACGACACCGGTGCGCCTCGATGCTTGCTCCCATCCCCCCGCCACCCTAGGTTCGCGCAGATGACACGCGACGCGCTCGTCGGTACCGCCCTCGCCGGGTACACCCTCCTCGACCGCGTCGGGGAGGGGGGGACCGCGACGGTCTACCGGGCGACCCACCCCACGCACGGGACGGTGGCCTTCAAGGTCCTCCGCGAGAAGCTCCGCGCGGACAAGACCGCCGTCGCCCGCTTCGTGCGTGAGGGGGGGTTCGGCGCCAGGGTCACCCACCCCAACGTGATCCGGACGATCGCGTCGGGAGAGGCCGACGGGTTGCCCTACCTCGTCCTCGAGTGGGCGCCGGGCGAACTGCTCGAGCACTATCTCCGGCAGCACGCCCCCCTCCCGCCTGATGAGGTCGCCTCGATCGTCCGACAGATCGCGGGCGCCGTCGGTGCGGCGCACCAGGTGGGGATCGTCCACCGCGATCTCAAACCGGACAACTGCATCTATGATCCCGAGACCCGCACGGTGCGGTTGCTCGACTTCGGGATCGCCACGGCGACGAACGCCACCGCGGACCAACGGCTCACGCGCGCCGGCTTCTTCGTCGGCACCTTGATGTATGTGGCCCCCGAGGCGCTCTCGGGGGAGATCGTCTCTCCGGCGGCGGACCAATACTCCCTCGCGACGATGGCCTACCAGCTGCTCACGGGATCGTTGCCGTACGTCGCGAAGAACCCGCGCGAGATGTTCGCCCAGCTCCTGAAGGTCCCGCCGACCCCGCTCAACAAGGCGAACCCTGCGCTCGTCTTCACCGACGCGGTGGAGGCCGTGGTGATGAAGGCGCTCTCGCGTACACCGGCGGACCGCTACCCCGATACCGTCACCTTCGCGACGGCGCTCTCGGAGGTCCTGGCCGCTCCCTTCCCCGTGGACTCTGGGGGCGGGCTCTTCTCGAAGATGAAGGGGCTCTTCGGGCGCTAAGCCTTCAGCCCCTGTTCCACCGGCAACCAACAGGTGAAGGTCGATCCGCGCTCGGGGGCGCTCTCCAGCGTGATATCCCCACCCAAGAGCCGCGCGAGCCGGCGCGTGATGGAGAGCCCGAGCCCCGTCCCGCGACGCGCCGAATCCGAACGCGACCCTGACTCCACCTGCTCGAACTCCTCGAAGATCCGCTCCAGATCCTTCTCGGCGACCCCGATCCCCGTATCGACCACCTGGAGCGCGATCCAGGTCCCGCCCGCCGTCAGGAGCGGACGCTTGGTCGCGGTCTGCGTGTAGCTCGTCACCGCCCCGTCGGGGACGAGGCTCGCGCGTAACGTGATCCCCCCCGCTGGCGTGAACTTCACCGCGTTGCCGAGGAGGTTCACCAGGATCTGTCGGAGATGCGTCGGATCGGTGGGGACGCGCGGGAGCGTCGCCGGGACCTGGATCGAGAGCGCCAACCCCTTCTCGATCACCAGCGGTTCGATCTCGCTCGCGACATCGATCACGAAGGCGCGGAGGGAGAGGGGCTCGGTGTGCACATCGAGCCGGCCGGCCGAGAGGCGCGCGAGATCGAGAATCTGGTCGACCAGCGCCTGCAGATGCTCCGCCGAGGCCTGGATCCGCTCCACCGGCCCGACCATGCGAGGCCCGAGTTCGCCATAGGAGCCATCGCGCAGGAGATCGACGAAGCCGACGATCGCCGCGAGCGGGGTGCGCAGCTCGTGCGAGACGTTGGCGAGGAACTCCGACTTGGCGCGGTTGGCGCGCGCGAGCTCGAACGAGAGATGCTCGAGCTCCGAGCTCCGCTCCCGGAGCCGACGCCGTTGCGCCCGCGCCGCGAGGAGGAAGACCACCAGGGCGACGGCCAAGACCGTCGCGATCACCCATCCGAGCATCGTCCCCCTGTCCCGCCCGATTGACCCCTGCGATCCGCTCCCGTAGCGTCCCCGCCATGACCTCGCCCACCCGCCTCCTCGATCTCCTCGCCCAGCGCAGCGCCACGCGCGGGTCGTTCACCCTCGCCTCGGGCCGGCAGTCCGACCTGTACATCGACGCGCGCCTGACGACGATGCACCCCGAGGGGCTCACCCTGATCGGCCCACTGGGTCTCGCCACGATCCGCGAGCGAGGATGGACCGCCGACAGCGTCGGTGGCCTCACCCTCGGTGCCGACCCCGTGAGCTACGCGATCGCCTACGCCAGCCAACTCGCCGGCACGCCGATCCGCGCCTTCACCGTGCGGAAGGAAGCGAAAACGCACGGCACGGGCAAGTTGGTGGAGGGGGCGTTCCTCCCGAGCGATCGCGTGGTGGTGATCGAGGATGTGATCACGACGGGGGGATCGGCGCTGAAGGCGGTCGACGCGCTCCGCGCGGCGGGGGCCACGATCGTGGGTGTGCTCGCGGTGGTCGACCGAGAGGAGGGGGGACGCGAGGCCCTCGAGCAGGCTGGGCTCCAGGTGGCCGCGCTCGCCCGCGCCTCGGAGATCGTCGCACGGATGTGACGCAGGGCAGGCTCATCGGGCGCGTGCCTGCCAGGCCGCCCGACGATCACGCACCGATGGGGGAAGGGTGGTGGCCCGGCGTACGGTGGGCGTCCGTGTCGGCATCCCGGCCTTGAGCGCGAGTGGTCGCAGGGTGCGCAGCGTGGCCAGGTGCGGTCGCACCAACTCCGCCATCCACCGCTCGAGCATCTTCTCCCCGGTGATCTCGCGACGGAACTGACCTGCCGTCACCCCGAAGAACAGACGCACGTGGCGGCTGAAGCTCTGTGGGGAGGAATACCGTAACGTGATCGCGACATCGGCGATCGAATGCCCGGGATCCTCGAAGAGCCGCGCGGCGCGCAGCAGCCGCGCATAGGAGAGGTAGCGCTTCGGCGCCGGGAGCCCGGCGCGGAAGAATCGACTCATCAGCGTGCTCGGGACCACCCCGAGCCGACCGCTGAGCTCGCGCACGGTATGCGCGGGATCGTGCCGATCCAACACCGCCTCGAAGAAGCACCAGACATCGGGCGGCGCCTCCCCCACCTCGGCCCGCACCGCCGCGAGGGTCTGACGCTCCACCTCCTGCGCCGCCGCCTCCGTCAGTAGATGCCGGAGTCGCATCCACCCCGATGGCGCACGCACATCCACCAGACGCGTCACTCCCGCCTGGCCCAGCTGCATCAGTGCCTGTGGGGTGGGAAGCGTGGTGCCCAGCAGCGCGACGGTCGGGACCATCGGGAACTCGCGCACCACACTCGCCACCCGACGCTCCGCTTCGTGCGCACACCGAGCGACCGAGACCAACACCGCGCTCACCGGACGCCGCTTCAGTTCGGCGTGCGCCTCGGCGACGGTCTCCCGATGGATGGCATAGAAGAGCCCCGTGCCCGCCGCGTCGACGCGCGTGCGTTCGTCGGGATCGACCACGGTGATCACGGGGGCGTTGAGGGTGCGGGCCGGTGGCGTCATCTCTTTCTCCTCACTTGGGTTGGGTGGGTCGCGCACCCTGACCCTCGGCCCCCCTGGTCACCCCGTCGTCACACCGACCACACCCCGCCCACCCGGCTGTCACCCCTCGATTTGACGGGCGTCAAATCGGTCGGACGGGAGGGAGTGGGGTTATATTCAGAGTACGGTTCCGCCGGGCGATCGCGTCGTGGGCTTCGGTCCATGCCGAGGAAAGTCCGGGCTCCTTGGACATGCTGCCAGGTAACGCCTGGGCACGTCGCGAGACGTGACGGAGAGTGCCACAGAGAACAGACCGCCTTCGCGCGAGCGGAGGTAAGGGTGAAACGGTGGGGTAAGAGCCCACCGCGCCACTGGCAACAGGGGCGGCACGGCAAACCCCAGCAGGAGCAAGGCCGAATAGGCGGCGAGCAGCAGTCCTCTGCGATCAAGACGCCGCGGGTTGGCCGCTAGAGCGTTCGGGCGACCGGACGCCGAGAGAAATGATCGTCCGAGGTCCTCGTGGCCTCGACAGAACCCGGCTTATAGGCGGAACCAGCGATGACGCGACGGGCGGTGAGGACTCCAGGAGACATGGGTGCCTTGCCGCCCGTTCGTCGTCTGCGCACCGGGTGGCGTCCTCGCGCTCTGGCACGTGTGCTCGCAGCCGCGCTCGCGCTGACGACTGGCGGGGCTGTGGTGACCGCCTGCGCCCCCGCCCGCCCGACACCCACCCCGGTCCCTGTGAGCGCGCCGATCCCTGTTCCCGAGAAGCCGGTGCCCGTCGATCCGTTGGCGGAGCCGTGGCTCGTCGGCGTGCCGACCTCCCCGGTCACCCATGAGATCGTGGTGACCACCGCGGTTCGTGCGGCCGCGACCTCGGACGCGCTCGCGAATACGTCGGCCGATTCGCTCCGCACGACGCTTTCGGTGCGCTGGGACAGCACGAGTCGCACGACGACTCGCACCGGGTCGCTGGCATCGTATCGCATCGGTGCCGTGGTTCCGGCCAGCACACCGGTCGGTGCGCCCCCCACCGCCACCCCACCGTGGCTCACGACGCCGCTCGCCATCGTGGCCGCGCTCGACGCCGACCGGCAGATGATCCGCGTGACCACGCCCCGAGAGTCGAGCTGCGGCGTCGAGGCCGCCGCGGCCCAGGTGGCGCGCGAGGTCTTGTTGGCCCCGCCGTCGCGCCTCGCCCGCGGGGTCTCGTGGGTGGATTCGCTGCGCACGACGGTCTGTCGTGATTCGATCCCGCTCACCCTCACGTCGGCGCGCCGCTACGTGGTGGAGGATGCGCGGGTGCAAGACGGCCGCGTCGTCGTCGTGCTCCGGCGGCGCTCGACGACGACGCTCTCGGGCACCGGCTCACAGTTCGGCGAACCGGTGACGATCACCGGTGAGGGGCAGGGCGAGCTGCTGTTCGGCCTGCGGCTCGACGATGGCCAGATGACCGACGGAAACGGGGTCTCGACCCTCACGCTCTCGCTCACCGGTCGTCGGAAAGCCCAGGTGGTGACGCAGAACGCCCGGCTCGAGATCCGCCGGGCGTTCTGAGGCGTCCCTGGGCTCCTGGTGCCGAACCACCGGCACCTCCCGCCGTCGATCAATCGGCCAAGCGCAACGGCATCAAGAGGCAGAGATACTTCGCCGGATCCGACCACCCCTCCGGCTCGAGCGTCGTCGCCCGCTCCGGCGCGCGGAAGGTCATGCGCACCTCCTCGGTCGGCATGAAGCGGAGCATCTCGAGGAGATAGTTCGCGTTGAAGCCGATGTCGAGCGGGTCCCCCTCGTAGCGGATCGGGAGCTCATCCTGCGCTTCGCCGAGGTCGGGGGTGCTGACCGCGAACTTGAGCATCCCCGAGTTGAAGGAGAGGCGGATGCGATGCGTCTGATCGCTCGCCACCACGCTCATCCGGCGGAGCGCGCTGGTGAAGGCGGCGCGGTCGAGGATCGCGTGCTTGTCGTTGTCCTTCGGGATGACTTGGTCGTAGCCGGGATACGGCCCTTCGATCAGGCGTGTGAAGACCGAGGTGAAGGGGGAGCGGAACCCGAGATGGTTCTCCCCGACCCCGACCTCGAGCTGCTCCTCGGCGGGGAAGAGCCGCTTGATCTGCTCGAGCGCCTTGGGGGGGATGATGTGCTCGGCCTTCTGCCCGCCGGAAACGGGGATCTCCATCTTCGCGAGGCGGTGCCCGTTCGTGGCGACCATGCGCATCAGGTCGTTTCGGATCTCCCAGAGCACGCCGTTCAGGATCGGACGGCTCTCCTCCGTGCTCGCGGCGAAGGCGGTGTGGCTGATCAGCCGCTGCAGGTCCCCCGAGCCGATCTTGAGTGCCTTCTCAAACCGTACGGCGGGGAAGCTCGGGAACTCCGTCTTCGGGAGTCCCAGGAGTTTGAACTTGGCGCGGCCGCACTCGAGGGTGATCCGCTGATCACCCGTCGCGGAAATCCGAACCGGTGCGGCGGGAAGCTCGCGCGCGATCTCACTCAGCTTCCGCGCGGGGATCGTGATCCCGCCGGCCGCCTCGACGTCGGCGGTGATCTCGGTGCTCACGGCGATGTCGAGATCGGTGCCGGAGATGCGGATCCCCTTCTCGGTGGTTTGGACCAAGAGGTTCGCCAGGACGGGAAGGGTCGTCTTGTTGGGCACGACCGGCGTGACGGCGGCCAACCCTTCCTGAAGTTTCTCGCGTGTGATCGTGAACCGCATGCTGGGATCGGGTGACGTGTGGGGAATCGGACCGCGCTACGTAGTGCTGTTTCTATCTATCTCTAAACAGTCGTCGTAGTAGAAAGGTGTGTATTGTGGACGAACACCGGAACCCCATGTGGTGAAAGGGCTCCCGACCTTCAGCTCACGTGGCCTCACATGTGGACCGCCGGGGGAGGGTGCGGAGAACCCCACCCAGACCGGCGGCCGGTGTTGCAAACATGTGCATCATGTGGAGAGCCGCAGGGTTTCCCGGAGGCGTTCCACGCGCCCGCGGAACTCGCCGTCGACCCCCATCGTCTCGGTCACCCGATCCAAGGAGTGGATGACGGTGGAGTGGTCGCGCCCGCCGAAGGCGAGCCCGATCTCCACCAGCTGCATCCCGAGGATCTCGCGGGCGAGGAACATCGCCACCTGACGGGGGACGGTGAGGGTCTTGGTCCGGGTCTTGGACTGAAGCCCCTCGACGGTCACCCCCCATTCGCCGGCGACGGTCCGTTGGATGCGTGCCATCCCATCCTGGCGAACCGGCCGATCCACGGCGTCATCATTGGATCGCAGCTTGTCCCGCAGCGCCTCGCGGGCGAGCTCCACCGAGATCGGACGATGCTTGAGTGAGGCGTAGGCGAGGAGCTTGATGATGGAACCCTCGAGCTCACGGACGTTGGAGCGCACATGGTCCGCGATGAAATGGAGCACGTCATCGGGGATCGTCTGCTCGAGGTGGTCCTGTTCCGCTTTGCGGCGGAGGATCGCGATCCGGTGCTCGAGGTCGGGCTGGCCGACATCGGCGACCATTCCCCACGCAAATCGACTCGCGAGGCGCGCCTCGAGCTTCGGGATCTCCGAGGGAGGACGATCCGAGGTGAGGACGATCTGGCGCCCCGCTTCATAGAGGGCGTTGAACGTATGGAAGAACTCCTCCTGCGTGGAGTTCTTCCCACCGATGAAGTGCACGTCATCGACGAGGAAGAGATCGGTCTCGCGATAGCGCTGGCGGAAGTCGTGCATCGCCCCCTTACCGATGGAGGTGATGACGTCGTTGGTGAACTGTTCGGTGGTGATGTAGGTGACACGGGTCTGCGGGGCGCGCAGGAGAATCTCGTGCGCGATCGCCTGCATGAGATGCGTCTTACCGAGCCCGGTGGGGCCGTAGAAGAAAAGCGGGTTGTAGGTCTTCCCAGGGGCCTGGGCGACGGCCATCGCGGCGGCAGCGGCGAGGTCGTTGGACTTCCCGACGACGAAGGTCTGGAAGGTGTAGCGCTCGTTGAGGGCGCTAAACACGACCGCACCCGAGTTCCGCTGTGGCGTAAAACTGGCTTGTTGCTGACCCGGAGATGGCACAAAAAGGTCCATCTGGGACCGCTGTAGTCGTTCGGTCTGGACTCGGAGGCGGATCTTGATCGGGTGCCCAACCGCCACGGCGGCCACCGACTCCAGCACCGCGGTGTGCCGCTGCTCGTTCCACTCGACCGAGAACTGGTCGGGGGCGTTGAGGGTCAGGGTCTCGTCCGCGTACTCGGCCGCCGTCAACGGGGCGAGCCAGGTATCGACCGTGTGGTCTGGGAGTCGGGTGCGCGCCTGATCGAGGAGGCGAGTCCAGACATCCGAGGGGGAGAGCGTCATTACGCGGCGAGCACCAGCGAACGTGGAGATCCGAGCGGGAGGCGGAACGTACCACCGCATGTGGACAAGTCAACATTCGTGACTGCAAGCCAGTCGATGACGCGTCCCGTTGGGTTGACCTAACCATCGGCGGCGGATAGGTTTAGCGGTCTGTCTGGAATCGCAATTCACGCCTGAGGGTTTGACCGATGGGGAAGCCGACGTACCGCCCGCGCAACAAGCGTCGCATCAAGACGCACGGGTTCCGCGCGCGCATGGAGACCAAGTGGGGGCGTGAGGTGCTCAGCCGCCGTCGCAAGAAGGGGCGCAAGCGGCTGACCGTGAAGCTCCCGTCCAAGTACGCTGGCGTCTGAGACGCCGGAGCGGTCCCCGGCGGATGGCGTGACCATCGGCTGGGTGACCCGTGCCGCGGACCTCGATCGGGTCCGTCGACAAGGGAAGCGGTTCCGTACCTCACACCTCGAGGTCCGGCAACTCGCTTCCCTTCTGCGTCACTCCCGGGTCGGTCTCATCGTGCCCAAGCATCGCCACGGGTCGGTGGAACGGAATCTCGTCAAGCGTCGGCTGCGCGATGCGGTCCGCCGTGCGCTCTGGCCGGTGCTCCTCACCGCCGACGTGCAGGGCGAGCCCACCGACCTCGTGGTCTGGGCCACACCCTCGAGCTACACGGCGACCTTCGAGGCGCTGTTGGGCGATGTGCAGCGGATCGCGCGGCGCCTGGCGCCATCGAGCACGCCGCCAGCGAGCGTGGTCGAGGACCCGTCGTGAGACTACTCTTCATCCTGATCGTGCGTGGGTATCAGGTGGCGCTCTCGCCCCTGTTGCCGCCGTCGTGCCGCTACCACCCCACCTGTTCGCACTACGCCATCGAGGCGCTCGAGCGACACGGGGCCTGGCGCGGTGGGTGGCTCGCGATCAGGCGCATCGCACGTTGTCATCCTTTCCGGGCGGGGGGATTCGACCCCGTCCCCGACACTCTCCCGAGCAAGCTCCGTGATGGATAAGCGTTTCTTCCTCGCGCTGGTGTTGACCGGCGCCGTCGTCCTCCTCACGCCGGTCATCTTCCCGCGGCCGAAGGGGCCGGCGCCGGTCGTCGCAGTGGATTCGACGCGCGCGGCCGCCGCGCCGGCCAGCGGCTCGGTGGCCGCTCCGGGCGCCAGTGCCGCGCCCGCCGCCGGTCTGCCCGCCAGCCTCGCTCCTCTCGCGATCGCCGCCGGTGATTCGGCGCCGGCCCCGGTGACGATCACCGAGGTGACGCTCGCGAACGCGCTCGCCAGCTACACCTACAGCTCGCGCGGCGCGGCCTTCGTCTCCGCGACCCTCCCCAAGTACACCCGCCTCGGCGCGATGACCGGGACCGTCGCACTCGAGGCGCCCGCCGAGCCACTGCTCCGCTACCGCTTGCTCGCGGGTGGCGACACGGTGCGGTTCGACCAGTTGGCCTTCACGACGACGAGCGATCCGGCGACCAGCCGCGTGACCTTCACCGCGCCGGTGGGCCAGGGCGGGGAGATCACCGTCACGTACGCACTCGCGGACACGAACTACCTCGCCGACGTGCGGATCGCCGCACGCGGCCTCCCCTCGCCGGCCTTCCTCCTCACCGACCTCCCGACGGGATTCCTCTCGCAGGAGCGCGACTCCACCGACGATCACCGCCATCTCGCCTACGCGAGCCGCGCGCCGATCGGCGGCGCCGAGCGAATCGATTTCCGGAAGCCTGACCCCGGGGAGCGGATCCTCCGGCAGGGGCCGCTCACCTGGGCGGTGGCCAAGAGCAAGTACTTCCTGGTGGGGCTGATCGCGATCGACACGACCACGTCGCCGTTCGCGGAGTTGCAGGTGACGGGGGCCCCGCGGGTGAACCGTGAGGCGACGCGCGCGATGGCGACGGTGGTCTCGCCGCTCGGGCCTGACGGGGTGCACTTCGAGCTCTACGCCGGCCCCCAGGAGTGGGAGCGCCTCGTGGCGATGGGGCGCGAGTTCGAGCACACGAATCCGTACGGCGGCTGGATCAGCGGGCTCGTCCAGCCCTTCGCGACGATCGTGATGAAGATCCTCCTCTGGATGAAGCGCACCGTGCGGATCGAGTACGGGTGGATCCTCGTGATCTTCGGTGTGGCGATCCGCCTGGCGATGTGGCCGCTCAACTCGAAGATGATGCGCTCGAGCATCCAGATGCAGCGCATCGCGCCACAGGTGCAGGCGGCGCAAGAGAAGCACAAGGGTGACCCGGAGAAGCAGCGGGCCGCGGTCATGAAGGTCTACCAGGACGCCGGGATCAGCCCCTTCGCCCCGCTCGCGGGGTGCTTGCCGATGCTCCTCCCGATGCCGATCCTCTTCGCGCTCTTCTTCGTCTTCCAGAACACGATCGAGTTCCGCGGCGTCCCCTTCCTCTGGCTCCCGGACATCTCGGTGGCCGATCCGTACTACATCGTCCCCCTCGTGATGGGGGGCTCGATGTATCTCCTCTCGTGGATCGGGATGCGCAACACCCCGCCCAACCCACAGACGAAGATGATGAGCATCATCATGCCGGTGATGATGACGGTCTTCCTCTTCAACTTCGCGTCGGGACTCAACCTGTACTACGCCGTGCAGAACATCGCGGCACTCCCGCAGCAGTGGTTGATCGCCAATGAACGCGGGAAGACCCCTGTGGCGAGTGCGCCGGTCCAAGGTGGAGGCGCGAAGCGAAAGAGCTGACCTCCGCGGCGACACGATCGCCGCGGTCGCGACGGCCCCGGGGATCGGGGCTCTCGCGGTGGTTCGGGTCAGTGGCCCTCAGGCGTTCCCCATCGCGCGGCGGGCGGTGCGGGCCCACGGGGCAGGGGACGGGGGGCAGGGATCAGAAACGACCTGGCCACCGGTCGCGCGGCGGGCGACGAGCGTCACGCTCATCGATGCGGAAGGGGCACCGCTCGACAGCGCGCTCGTCACGGTCTTTCCCGGGCCGTACTCGGCCACCGGCGAGGATGTGGTCGAGTTCTCAGTCCATGGCGGTGCCTATATCGCGACGACGCTCCTCACCACGCTCGTGCGTGCGGGGGCGCGGCCCGCGCTCCCAGGTGAGTTCACCGAGCGCGCGGTGCGGAACGGCAAGCTCGATCTCCTGCAGGCGGAGGGGATCGCGGATCTGATCGAGGCGCGCTCGGCGGCGACACATCGCGCGGCGCTCCGGCAGCTCGGTGGGGCGCTCTCGCGTCAGCTCGAGACCCTGCGGTCGGCGTTGCTCGACCTCGAGGCACTCCTCGCGTATGACATCGACTTCCCGATGGAGGATGACGGGCCGATCGACCGGTCGCGCATCATCGCGTCGGCAACACAGCTCGAGACGACGATCGCCCAGCTGATCGGGACCTTCCCACAGGCGGCGTTAGGTCGCGACGGGGCGATGGTCGTGCTCGCGGGGCCGCCCAATGCGGGGAAGTCGTCGTTGCTCAACGCACTCGTGGGGGAAGCGCGGGCGATCGTGAGTGAGATCCCCGGGACGACGCGCGATGCGATCGAGGTGCTGGTCGATGCGCAGCCCTGGCCGATCCGCTACGTCGATACCGCCGGGCTCCGCGTGAGCGAGGAGCCGTTGGAGCGGCTCGGGATCGAGGTGAGTCATCGTCGGCTCGCGGAGGCGCATCTGGTGTTGGCGTGCGCCGAGGACGACGCATCGCTCGGGCGCACGGTGGCGGAGCTCGCCACGCGGACCACCGCCCCGATCGTCGCGGTGTGGACCAAGCGCGATCAGGATGGCGGCCCGATCGATGCGCCGGGTGTGGTCCGCGTGAGTGCGCAGACCGGTGTGGGTCTCGATGCCCTGCAGACCGTGATCCGCGCGGCGCTCGCGATGGTGACGCCGGAGCCGACGGAATCACTCCCGACGGTCACGCGGGCGCGGCACGTGGCGAGTCTCGCCGTGGCGCGCGGCGAGATCGGTGCATTCCGTGAGGCGTGGGAGGCCGCGGCGCTCCCGGCGCCGGTGGCGGCGACCCATCTGCGCGCCGCCGTGCACGCCCTCGACGAGCTGCTGGGCGGGATCGACGTCGAGGAGATCCTCACCCGCGTCTTCCGCACCTTCTGTGTGGGGAAGTGACCCCCTGAAATGACGACGCGCGGCCGGCCCCGGAGCCGGTCGCGCGCGTCCACCGCACGGCGGGTCGTCGGCCTAGGCCGTCCGCACCGCCGCGTCGGTGAATCCCAACAGTTCCTGCGCGCCGGCCCGAAGGGCCCACGCGATCCCGCGTTCCGCCACCACACTCTCCACCATCCGCGCGCCGAGATAGTAGCCGGCCCGCTCGGGGAGGAGATAGCGCTGCACGGTGCGGGCATCGTCGCTCATCCCCCCCGAGAGCCAGCGGAGGCGAAGTCCCAGGCCGGCACGATCGAGATCATCGACCACCGCGTGTGAGAGGACCGACTCGAGCTCGCGCACCCGCGCATACTGCTTGCGATCGTAGCCGAAGTACTCCCACGGCGCGTGGCCGGGGCTGATCTCCCGCGCGGCGGCGACGGCGAGGCCCTCGTTCACGAGATGTTCGCGGAGACTCACGCTCCGGCCGGTCTGCCAATAGGAGTACGACCCATTGGCCTCATCGACGGCGCGGCGCAGCTCGGCGCGGCTCCCCGGCGCCGTGTAGCGCACACCGTGGGCGATCTCATGCGCGAGCCACATCGGGATCAGCTCGGGGTCCAGTCCGAGGCCACGGGTCGCCGGGTTCGCGACGCTGGTGAAGTGCTCCAAGCAGACGAAGGCGACGGCGCGGCCGTCGACCACGAGCTCCCCCGCGTTGGCGGCGCCGACCCCGACCATCAAGACGACGTCGATGCGGCTGTCGATCTCGAAGGCCTCGACGCAGGCGGCTTCGGTGCGGGCCGCGAGGGCCGCGACATCAGTCCGTTCGAGGAGGGTGTGGAGGTCGCTCCGGTCGGCGCGGACGGTGTCGCGCACGATCTCGAGGAAGTGTGGCCCCGAGGGTTCGATGACGTAGTTGTGCCAATACGCGCTCAGGAGGGCGCGATGGGTGTCGAGATAGCGATGGTAGGCGGCGACCGGATCCGCGCTCTGCAGCGCGGCGAGGCATTCGGGGACGAGGTTGATCAGCATCGCGTGATGGCGGCGATCAACGTTTCGAGGTCACGGTCACGGGGCGAACGATACCGCGACACGTGAAAGGAGACAAGAGGACGTGGGTGCGAGCCAGCCGCTGCGCCGCACACACGCGCGGCGCACCGATCATCGCGATGTCCGTGCGTCGCTACTTGGTGCCGAAGAGGCGATCGCCCGCGTCGCCGAGTCCGGGGAGGATGTAGCCGTGCGCGTTGAGCTCGCGATCGAGCGCTGCGGCGAGGATCGGCACATCGGGATGCGCGTCGTGGAAGCGGCGCACCCCCTCGGGGGCGGCGACGAGACAGAGGAACTTGAGTCGCGTGATCCCACGCTGCTTGAGCGCGGTCGCCGCGTTCACCGCGCTCCCGCCGGTCGCGAGCATCGGATCCAAGAGGAAGACCTGCCCACGCTCCGCGCCGGTCGGGATCTTGCAGTAGTACTCGACCGGCTCGAGCGAGTCGTGATCGCGGAAGAGGCCGATATGGCCGACGCGGGCGGTGGGGACGAGTCGGAGGACGCCGGGGACCATCCCGAGTCCGGCGCGCAGGATCGGGACCAGGGTCACCGCCTCCTGCGGGAGGCGCTCGGCTGGCGCGGATTCGAGCGGCGTCTCGACGGTGCCGCGCTCGAGCGGGAGATCGGACGTCGCCTCGTAGGCCAATAACATCGCCAGCTCCTCGGCGAGCTCGGCGAAGAGCTTCTTCGGCGTGGCGGTGTCACGCAGGAGGGCGACCTTGTGGCGCACGAGTGGGTGAGCCACGACGGTGAGACCGGGGAGCGAGGCGTGGGGCGTCATGCGCGAGAAGGTACTATCTTCCCGGGTAAGTATGAAAGAATACCAAGCGGTCATCGTGCGGCAGACGCGCCACCAGCGCGAGGATGAGGAGGCGCTCACCGACCTCCTGAACGAACGGAGCCGCGGCGGGTGGACCCCCACCCTGATGACCCAGGACGGGATGCGCCTCACGATCGTCTTCTCGCGCGACGCCACCCTCGAGGGCTGAGTGCAGCTCCAGTTCATCGGGGCCGCCCGTGAGGTGACCGGGTCGGCGCATCTCCTTCGCGTGCACGGCCGTACGATCCTGCTCGATTGTGGGCTCTTCCAGGGACGTCGCTCGGAGACCGCGGCCAAGAACCGTGAGTTCCCGGTGGCACCGCATCTGCTCGACGCCGTCGTCCTCTCGCATGCGCACATCGATCACTCGGGGCGCCTCCCCTGGTTGGTGAAGGAGGGGTTCCGCGGCGACATCCATGCGACCCCCGCCACGCGCGACCTCTGCGAGGTGATGCTCGCCGACTCGGCGCACATCCAGCAGAAGGACGCCGACTTCCTCGCGCGGCACCGCCGATCGGCGGCGGAGCCCCTGTATGCGCTCCGCGATGTCTCGACGATGATGCAGCAGATGCGCCCGCACGATTATCAGCAGCGGTTCGAGGTGGTCCCGGGGGTCTGGGGGTGCTTCACCGATGCCGGGCACATCCTCGGGTCGGCGTCGATCGAGCTCGAGTGGGAGGAGGAGGGGCAGACGCGGCGGCTTGGCTTCAGTGGCGACATCGGCCGATCGGGGCTCGCCATCATCCGGGACCCCGAGCCGGTGCGCGATGTGGATTGGTTGCTCCTCGAGTCCACCTATGGGAATCGCGATCACACGAGTGTGGACGGCGCCCGGGCGGAGCTCGGGCGGATCGTTCGGGAGACCGTCGCGCGTGGGGGGCGGGTCTTGATCCCCTCCTTCGCGGTGGGCCGGACGCAGGAGCTCGTGTACGACCTCCACGCGCTCTCGCATGCGGGGGCGATCCCGCGCGTACCGGTCATCATCGACAGTCCCCTCGCCTCAGAGGCGACCGAGGTCTTCCGTGAGCACATCGGGGTGTACGATGCCACGGAGCCGATGGTGCGGGAGCATGCGGCGAACCGCACGGAGCTCTTCACCTTCCCCCTCGTGCAGTTCACGCCGGATGTCGAGGACTCCAAGGCGATGATGCGGCAGCCAGGCCCGAAGGTGATCATCGCCGCCTCGGGGATGGTGGAGTCGGGGCGGATCCTGCATCACCTCGCGCATTCGGCGGGCGACCCACGGAACACCGTGTTGATCGTCGGCTTCCAGGCGGAGCATACGCTGGGGCGGCGGATCGTCGAGCGGCGGCCGATGATCAAGGTCTTCGGTGAGGAGATCCCGTTGCGCGCGCAGGTGGAGGTGCTCACCGGGTACAGCGCGCATGCCGACCGGACCGAACTCGTGGCCTGGCTCGATGCGGTGCGGGCGACCTCGCCGCGATTGGCGGAGGTCTTTCTGGTGCACGGGGAAGCGGAGGCACAGGACGCCTTCGCGGCGCAGCTCGCTCGCCATGGGGTGACGGCGCAGGCGCCGCGTCCCGGCACGCAGGTCACCCGGTGATCCTGCGTCGCCTCTCCGGCGCGCTGGGGGTCGTCGCGACGCTCTGGTGCAGTTCGCTCGTCGCCGTGCTCTGGGTCGGCGCCCGGGATCGTGCCGCGCCGGCCGATGCGATCGTGGTCCTCGGCGCCGCGCAGTACAGCGGACGCCCCTCGCCGGTGTTGCAGGCGCGGCTCGATCACGCCTTGGCGCTCTACCGTCGTGGGCTCGCCCCGCGGGTGATCCTCACCGGCGGGACGGCACCCGGGGACCGGACGAGCGAAGCGGCGGTGGGGCGGAGTTACCTGCGCCGCGCGGGGATCCCCGCCACCGCGATGTTGATGGAGGCCGAGGGGCGGACCACGCGCGCCTCACTCACGGCGGTCGCGGCCGTCGCGGGACCGCTCGCGATCCGCCGCGTGATCCTCGTCTCCGATCCCTTCCATCTCCTCCGCGCCCGCACGATCGCGCGGCGACTTGGCCTCGAGGCGCTGACCTCCCCTGCGCAGCGGCTCCCGCTCCGCACCTGGATCCTCAGTCAACCGCGGTATCTGGTGGAGGAGTCGATCAAGGCGCCGTTGACCCTGGTCCTCGACCGCTAATCCCTGATCCCTGGTCCCTGACGTGATGCACACGTGATGCACATCCCCATCGAGCACTACGCCCTGCCCAACGGATTGCGCGTCATCCTCTCGGAGGATCACGCGACGCCGATCGTCGCGGTGAACCTCTGGTACCATGTCGGGTCCGCGAACGAGCGAGAGGGACGCACCGGCTTCGCGCATCTCTTCGAGCACATGCTCTTTCAGGGGAGCGCGCAGGTCGGCGCCAACGAACACTTCGAGTTGATCCAGCGCGCCGGCGGCACCCTCAACGGGTCCACCTGGCTCGATCGCACCAACTACTACGAGACGTTGCCGTCACATCAGCTGGAGCTCGCGCTCTGGCTCGAGGCGGACCGGATGGCGCGCCTCCTCCCGGCGATGACGCAGGAGAAGCTCGACACCCAGCGCGATGTGGTGAAGAATGAGCGGCGCTGGTCGGTCGACAATCAGCCCTATGGCACCTGGTGGGAACGCCTTCCCGCGCTCTGCTTCCCGCCGGAGCATCCCTTCCATCACTCATTGATCGGATCGATGGAGGATCTGAGCGAGGCCTCACTCGAGGATGTCGCGGCCTTCTTCCGCACCTACTACACGCCGGACAATGCGGTGCTGACGATCGCGGGGGACGTCGATCCCGCCGAGGCGCGTCAGCTCGTCGAGCGCCACTTCGGGGAGATCCCACGTGGGACCAGACGTCCCGCCCTTCCTGATATGTCACTCCCGCCGACCTTCGGTGGGCGACGGCGCGCGGTGGTCGAGGATGCGGTGGTCGCCCCGCGTCTCTTCCTCGCCTTCCGGATCCCTCCGGCGGGCGACGAGGTCTGGTACGCCGCCTATCTCCTCTCCGCGGTGCTCGGTTCCGGCGAAGCATGCCGTCTGGAGACGGCGCTCGTGCGCGACCAGGCGATCGCGACCTCAGCGAACGCCTATACCTATGATCTCACCAAGGGGAGCGACCTCCTCGTGGTCGATGTCACGGCGCGCCCCGGCACCGACCCTGCCGCGCTCGAGGCGGCGGTGGAGCGAGAGATCGATCGGATGATCGTCGAGGGGGTGGGGGAGACGGAGCGCCGTCGCGCGCTGGCGTTGCTCGAGACCGCGTGGGTGACCGAGCTGCAGTCGGCAGGCTCGCGCGCCGACGCGCTCTCCAAGTTCGCGACCTATCACGATGACCCGACACTGCTCAACGCGGAGCTCGCGCGCTATGCGGCGGTATCGGCCGACGAGGCGACGGCGTTCGCGCGACGGTATCTGGTCGCCGAGAACCGCGCGACCTTGCTGTACGTACCGCAGGTGGCGGAGGGGGTGGCATGAGCCCGTCGCTCGCCGGTGTTCCGCCGCGGCCGCAGCCCGGCACGCCGCGGTCCTATCACTTCCCGGCGGTGCATCGCCACACGTTGCCGAACGGGGTGAAGGTGGTGGTCGTC
>Ga0222713_10001339_pt1 | contig 27689 bp, 58 predicted proteins | sample C33_649DmetaG_FD_165061 | JGI IMG/M metagenome (GOLD analysis project Ga0222713, IMG submission 165061) | Estuarine water microbial communities from San Francisco Bay, California, United States - C33_649D | ecosystem: Environmental > Aquatic > Marine > Unclassified | place: USA: California... | reverse complement strand
TTCTTTGACCGGGTAAACTTATGTTTGGCAATAATACCGGTTCATCCCATGTTATACCATTAACACTTGTACGCACATAAGATCCAATAAGTCCGACAAATTTTGATCCATCCCAAACAATAGAATCCATGTGTTCTGTTTCTAATGTTGTTCCATTAATTAAGTGATATGTCCAGTCAATTCCATCAGGACTGTGAAATGTTTTGTTTGTGTTTCCAACACCAACAAATTTGGTGCCATCCCACGCAATCCTTCTGATACTCATGCTTGGTGAATCTGTTGAAAGTGTCCATACAACTCCATCAACACTTAAAATTGTAATACCATCACCAGCAGCTAAGAATTTTTCTCCATTCCAAATAACATCATATAATTCTTGATAACTACTATAACCACCAACAGGCCTTCTCGTCCAATTATAATTGTCCATGGTCGACAATATTGTTGGTTGTCTTCCTAGGTCACTAATACTATACGCAGAACCGACAATGACTGTTCTAATTCCATTCGTTGATATTGCGTTCAATCTTGTTAGTGTGGAATCTGTTGAGTACACAGATTGATAGTTTGTGCCATCATAAGTTAAGAATCCCGGATTTCCAACTATCACAATTTTTCCAAGGCCTACTGTCGCAAAGGTAAAGTTTGCACCACCAAAACGATAGTTTGGTATCACACTCGCCACATAATCAGCTAAAGTGTGTTGTGTCCAAGTAATTGCATCTGAACTTTTGTATATTCTATAATCATTCTTTGGAAGTATATGAAAATTATTATCAAGCCAAACAACAGAGCTATAACTATGTTCTTGGAAATCTGTGTTTGTTTCTGGTTCTCTTTTTGTCCATGTCACACCGTTCGGACTTGTCCAAATTTCTTGTTGGAAAACATCGAGAGCAAGAAAAAGATTATAACCAAAAGTTAGAGAATGGAAATTTTGATAACTGTTTGTTTTAGCAACACTCCAACTTGTGCCATTTGTACTATAAATTATATTTCCTGCATCACCAGTTATGACAGTGACGAATCCATTGAACAGTATATCTTCACCATGACTTCCACCAGCATTAAAAGTTGTGTTTAGTCCAGAAACAATATTTTGTGTCCAATTTATTCCGTTTGTGCTTGTATAAACCCAGTGATCAATACCATCAACATCATTTCTATGAACAGGACAAATAAAATAGGTGTTGTTCCATGTTACGGACCTGGGTGCAAAACTGTTGGAAGGAGCACCCATCGATTCTAATGACCAATTGATTAAATCAGTACTAACAAATGCTGCAGCTGAAATGTCATTTGTTGTTGAATCCTCTGTTAAAATCATGGACGAACCGACTATGACATATTTTGTTCCATTATAAGAAATGTCGTTTAATTGAAAGTAATTTGCTGAAGGATTTTCATTTGTTATGTTAACAAAAGTTTCTGTCCAGTTTATACCATCTGTGCTGGTGATAATATATGGATATGGTCCACTAACAGGAACTATAAATCGTCCGTTGAGATACCTAACTTTTTGTTTTTGTTGTGGTGCAGTGAAAAAAGATTCTGCTGGAATGTTTCTCTTATATCTTCCACCCCATGCTATTCCTGCGACCGCAGTTCCATAGAATTTACTAATACTTAAACTGCCCGTGTTTGGAATGTTTCCATATTCACCAGCAGTTCCATCAGCGACCTGACCTCCACCCGCATAATATTCACCCAATCCAATTGGATCGGAACCACCAAACTCTGATTGTAAATCGGAAAATTTAATTGGGCCTGTTGTAGATATTGTCATTTCTATTTGTTATTTTTATAAAAAGATATGTGATCCAATAAATTATTTAGGTGATCTTCCGTTTTCTCTATAAAAATCAATGGTTTTTCATTTTCTACAGCCATCAAAACCACGAGCTGGTCGATTGGATTTCCAACCAATTCCTCATACATACACGAATATGCCGTACATTGTGCAAAATAGTCTTGTATATCTTCTTTTTTCTTTATTTTTTTGGATGTCTTGAAGTCAATGACCGAAAGTTTGCCTTCCCATTCTCCAATCAAGTCAACTCGGCCGGCCATACCAATGCTTTTTGACCATAGAGCTTGTTCTTGGTAGTGTATGTTATTTATTTTGTGTAGTTCTGGTTTGATGCTTTTGAACATTTCCAATGCATCAGGCATGATAGAACCCAAAGGTTCATTCTTCAAATATCTTTCACATAATGTGTGTACATTTGTGCCTCTTGATGTTGCTTGTTTTGAGATTTTATTTGCAACCTCTTCACCAACTCGTTGGCGCCAGGCCATAATGGCTTCTTTTTTCTTGGCACCAATAACTGTTGTTACAGAAGGTAGTTTGGAACCGTCAGGTAAAACATAATATCTCTTGCCATCAGAGAATGTGGTTGATTGTAAGTCTTGTAGGTCTTTTGGCGGGCAATAGTTAAACATATTTTTTTTCTTTAATTAAATTTATAATTTCATTATGGTTGTAATTAAAATTATATATTATCAAATCACATAATGGTTTTTCAAATATTTCATCTGTGTCACTATAATTACTTTTTGTTGTGGTATTCATCCAAATTGTATAATCTGCACAAAATATTTTACGTATTTCATTTGTTGGTGCTATAAAATCACATATTGTATTTTCATAATTATCACACAAAATTTTCATTCTTTTTGCTTGGCGTATTCTTCCGTCCATTGAAAAATCCCAATCATTATATTCTTTTCTTATAGTATCAGCATTAAACCAAGGCCATTCCAAAATATTGTGTATTTTTTTAGCTAAAGTTGTTTTGCCGGAACAAGACAGACCACATATCAATATTTTCATTGTTCAAACCTATATTTGAATGTTTCTATATCTTCCTCAAAAATTTCTGCAACTCTTTTTTTGGTCGACTCATTATAAAATTTTGTATAATGATTTTGATTACTGTGTCCGTGTTTATTTAAATGTGGTAATGTGTTTTTGTTGCGAAATAATTTTTGAATTTTTTCAAATTCAGTATTCAAATTTTCATATTTGATAATTAAATCTATTGGTAAATCTAACCATTTTATTTGTGGTGTGACTGAATTATACCATACATTAGTTGGTGTGTGTACATATTTTTCTATATACTCGTCAAAAGATATAGATTTCACTTTTTGTTTAAACTCATCAGAACTGAATTTGTTGTCGGAAAAATAATTTGTATCAATTTCTTTTGGTAACACAGTAGAATGGAATCGATACATACTAATCATTCTACTCCATGGATTCCTAATTATCGTGAAAAAATAATTTATTTCAGGAAATTCTTGCAACAAAAGTGAAGCACTTTCATGGCTCTGCTCTCTCTTTAGTTGCGTAGATCCTGAGATATTTTTAATCAACCAATTCGTTACACTAGTACCAGCTGTTCTTGGTATATGTACAAATCCTATTTTCAATGGTGTGTATACAGACATTATTTATTAAATGGTTATAGTTTTTGATCCCCATTTGGGTAGACCAAGAAATGATCGTTCTATATCAATAATATATATCAATCTGCGTTCATTTGTTTTGTTATATGCACTGTGTATAGAACCATTATCAAAAGCAAACAAATCTGTCCACTTTGTTTTAATTCCTTCAGCATCCAACATCACATCACCGTCAGGAATAATCAGAGGAATGTGTATTCTGATTGTATTGTGTGTTGGATTTTCTATGTCAACATGTGGTTCAATTTTGCCACCAGGATCTAAACTGCTATAACCACTACAACCAATAACATTTAAATATTTTTTTGTTAATGATGTTGCTGTCGGAAATCTATTAGAAATTTCTGGATCTAAAAATAAATTTATTTCTGTGTTATGAGTTTGGCAAACATATCGTAAACCTTCAACTTTCCAAACTTTTTTTTCGTCATCATTTAATATTGTTAATGGATTTGCAGCTGAGTAAGAGATTGCTTTTTTATATGTGGTGTAATAATCGATATGATAATCCAAAAATTCTTGTTTCAATTTTGGTACCAAATCCATCAATTCGTCTGCGATTAATATTTGTTTTCTATTGATTATCATACACTTTTAATTTAAGATTTTTGTATTCGAGTATTGTTTTTTCTGTTTCTTTAATTTTATTTTCTAATATTTTTCTATCGAATGTTCCTTGAATAATGTCTTTAATGTCAATTCCTAAACCAACCAATTCATAAACATCATGGTTGATGCTAACTCCTTTGTTTGCATTTCCATAAATTGATTTTCCTGCTTTTTTTCTATAATTTTCTGTTTCTTTGTTCAGTTTATTTGCAATTGATCTACTTGTGAACCAATTTGTGAATTTGTTTTTCCATATCATTATACCTTCATCTTCAAGTGCATATCTAAAATCAACATCTTTATTGTTGTTTGGTTTAAAATATTCATCTTTTTCCATTTCAGTATAACCCCATTTTTCATATTCTTTCTCAAATTCACTTAATCTACTAACTGAATTTTTTCTAATTAACAGTGGCCACCAATCCCAATTATCAATAACCTCAAAGTTTTGATCAATTAACATTTGTTGACTTTTTAATACACTGGATATTGGTTCTCCTGGTAATCCACAAATCATTCCAGTATATGTGTAAATAGGTTTATATTTTTTTAATTGTCTGATCGCTTCGAATTGTCTTTCAGTATCTAATCCTTTGCCTATTGCTTTTTTTGCTTCTGGATGGAAAGTTTCCAGACCAAAAGTTGCTGCAACAAGTCCAGTATCAGCCAACATTGAAATTGTTTCTGGAAATCTCTCAATTAAATCGGCTCTAAGAAATGCGGTGTATGTTATTTTTACTCCACTTTTTTCTATTGCTTCAGCTACATATTCTATTTTTGCTACATTATCATTGAAAGTGTCATCATTAAACCAATAGTTGTTGACGCCAAATAATTCATAATTTCTTTTAAGTTCTTCTGATAAATTTTCAACATCTCTTATATAATCATTTTTCTTTTTACCCAATAAAGGAAATGCACAAAATCTACATCTAAAAATGCAACCTCTACTAATTTCAATGGGTAGAAAATTGTGCTTAATTAAATCACTTTCTAACCATTTTATTGATAAATCATGTGTATCATTTTTATATAACATTTCTGCATTAATTGACCTTGTTTCCCTATAAATTTCCCAAGGTAAATCATTCAATAATTTCTTACTCAAAAATTTTAAATAGTGTAATACAGCTTCTTCAGCATAACCCCAAAAAATTTTATCAACTTTTTTAAGATCGATGCCTGTAATTGGTGTTTCATTTCCTCCAATTAAAGTTTTTACATGTGGATATTTTTCTTTTATGTGATTAAAAAGATAATTTACATTATCAAAAGCATATATAAATGTTATGCTAATTCCAACAAATAGTGTTTTTTGTGAAATGTATTTTGAACACAGTTGTTCTAACTCTTGTTTGTTGAAAGTACCGAAATAATCTATAACCTCAATGTTGTAATTGTGTTTTTCTAAAAACGTTCTCAATCTGGCTGCGCCGGCTGGTCTACTAATTGTTTCAGTTCTTTCCATGCCGGTAAATATAATACCGTGTGTGTCACTCATAAATCAATTATTTTTGGTTAATTATATCTCTATTATTTAAATATTTTTCTTTGATGGCATTAAAAAAATCAACATCTTCCTCCGTCAATTCTGTTGAATTGATTTTTTCTGATTGACCCCTGACATAATTTAAATATTGTTCAAAATCACCCTCGTACTTGAAGTGTTGTGTTATTTGTTTTGTATCATATGCATCCATAATAATATGATAGCGATCCTCATCAGAATCATTTCTAATTTGGTGCCATCTATTCGTATAAATTATCCAAACACCACCATCGGCCGGCATTTGTAAATGAAATCCTTCACATATATGCACACATTTTTTATTTGTCCATAGTGGAATGTGAATTCTAGCCATGTATTCTGTTTCATCAGAATCTTTATGCACAAGACTTTTTGAGTGTGCTTTTAAACACGTTACTCTCGCTCTACACGGATAAAAACCCATGTCACGCAAATCATCTATTACCTTTTTTATTTCTCCAACATAAGCCTCAGTTGGTTTATCATGTTCCAATCCATGAAAAATGCCAAAATGTTTATAGGATTTATATATTAATTCTTGTGTAGGAAGAAACGATTCTAATGATGCTCCTTGTTCGACTTGTATTGTTTCCCAACCATCAGTCCATGTTGCGTTTTTGCTCAGTAAACTCCAACCACCAAAACCATGATATTGTGGTGTTTCATATTCTTCACCTTGAATGACCTGATCACCCAGTGTAAAAACATTTTCACGAACTTCTTTTTTTAATTTTTCTATATCAACTGTATAATTTAATTTTTCAAAAAACATTTTTTGTTCCTTATAAATTTTTTGTTTCCTTTAACATATCATAAACTTGTTCATAATCATATTTTCTTGTTCTTAACGCAAAAGCTTTTCTAACTTTTGTATCGTCCAAAGGTTCAACATTATGAGCAACTCTAACATCCAACATATAAGCTTCACCCGGTTTGGCTACAAATGAACCAATTTCATAAACATCTTCAAATGCATAGACAGCATCAACATAAGTAATTTCCTCGCACGTTGGCATATTTTTTTTCTCAGCAACAAAATCTTTCATTCTGGATTTTATTTCTTCCACATTAATATTTTCATTTTTTATTGTTCCAACATCAACTTCTGTGTGTCTGTCCTCTTCAGTTTTCCATGGATTTGCACCCTTTTTAGGCCTAAAAAATTTAGTCTCATAATCATTTGGTTCATAATAAAAATTGATTGTTGTTATAAAATCATTATCGACATGAGGTAACAACAAACTATTTATTGACATTCTTGTTACTTGAAAATCCTTCCAATATTTTGTTGGAATGACTTTATACAATTTTTCATATTCCGGCTCTGGTGTCCAAATTGTATTGTGTCTCACACCTAATCCATATTTTCCAGCAAATGAATCGGCTTGACCTTTTGGTATAATTGTGTGTGGCATATATTCATATATACCATTTAATTTAACAAATGACATTTTTTGTTTCTTTCATCATATTAAAAACATCATCATAATTATGAACAAATGTTCCTAGTGTTAGAGCCTTACGCATTTTAAAATTACCTTTGACACCATGTATTTTACTAACATCAAGTAACCAAACTTCATAATCTTTTGCCACAAAACTATCAACCTCTATTAAATCATCTTCAAAATATATGTGCCCATTTGTTTGGTTTTTCACTTGAATCGTTTTCGCAGAATTTGTTTTTAACTTATAAAATGTTGTTTTGCAACTTTCTGTTTGTAAATAAAAATTTATAGATGTTATAATTTCTGTATCTGTATGTGGTGGAATTATACAGTCTATTGTCATAACAGTCAAATGAAAGTCTTTCCAATATCTTTTAGGTAAAAATTTATAAATTTTTTCGGCTTCAGGAGACCATATTTTTTTGTAATCTATTCCTTTACCATCTTCACCTTTAAATGATTTTAATTGTTCTGTGGTTGTGTATAATGGTTTTTCGAAAGAATTGTTCAATTTAATAAACATTAATCTGGTTTCCATTCTTTAATTTTTGACATTCTTCCGGCCCAAGATTTTAATATTACGGTGTTTGATGCATCTTTATCAATAACTTTTCTTAAATCGGTAGATAGAGATATACGTAAATCGTCTGATTTATTTTCTTCTACTCCGTGTAAAACATAAGAAGGAAAAAATATTAAACGACCCTCAACAGGTTTATATCTTCTCTCACGAATTTGTGGTGTGTTGCTGATTCGATTGTTCACCCAATCTATAGAGTGAGAAGAATCAAACAAAACTAAATCACCACAATTTTCTTTTGTTTGAATGTAATATGTTGCAGCAATTGCTGATTCTGTGTGACCATGTACTTCTAAACTTTCTCCAGGTTCTCGCACATTAACCCAACCCATAAAATGTTCACAACCACGTATATTCAACATACGTAGTTGAGGAATGTTCTGTACTATTTTTTTAGTTACAATATCAACAATTTCTTGTTTCAATTCATTCAAGTTGGGTCTATCATAGTCCCATATACTTCTTTGTGGATTTTTATCTTTTCCTAATACAATGTTTTTTCCTATTGTATATATTTCTTCCAATAAGATTTCGTTGAAGTGTTTGTCAAATTTGGTTTGTACTTCCCAGACGGGACTTTTCCAAAACATGTTTTGTGCGTTTTGATACCAATGATAGTTATCTCTATCTTCTTTTGTTTTCAAATTGTTTTTCATAATAATTTTTAAAATGATGAAAAAATTATGTGTTGTCTGTTTTGTTTTGTTTTTGTTCCAATTCGTACCATTCTGCGTGTTGTTTAATTCTTTTTAGTGATTTATTATTGGTTTCTTCCGATAAATCCTCGTCTTTACTTAAAGACATTTGGTAATTATATTCTTCCAAAGGATTTCTTACATTATCTTGTGCAATCCAATTTATACCCAAAGTTTTTACCAATTCACTCAATGGTTTTGCAAAACATTTTTCTAAAAGATCACCATATTTGATATTAAACAGGTAACTCTCATATTGCTCTTCTTCTGTCAATTTTTCATAATTATCTTCAAATTCATCTCTAAAATATTTTAATACGATTTCTTTATTAAAACCTAATGGTTCACCATGATCGTCATGCAATGGATTATAATATGGTATTTCTTTTTCATCATTCATTTGCTTTTCCACCTAATATATTCTTCGATTAAAGGATTATTGTTATTTTCTATTTTTTTGTAAGAAAGAGGTAAAAAAATTATAGAATCTTTTAGTGCAGGCATCATTTTTAATAGAAGTTCACTGTGTTCATTCATCATTTGAAAAAATCTATTTTTATCTTCTACCGATAAGGAAAGCACCTTTTGATAAGATACTTCATCTAAAAAATTTGTAACATCTTTTTGTGTTTCATTATGCATTTTTTAGTTTCCTTTTATCAGTATAACTTTCAATAAGTCTACCGATTTCCGAAATAATTTTAAACATAACAAAAATAAAAATTAATCCTGCACCCTTAATGAAACCCGTTTTTTTCTTGCTGGGTCCAAACCATCTTTGCCATACACCTATAGTTTTACAAATTGGAATTCCAAAAGCAAACATCAATTTTCCAGTTAAACTCCCTTTTTCTTTCGCACCCATGATATATGCCATTTCTTCAGCCCAAGGTGTAGCAATATCAAGAGCCCATGATGTTGACCACTTTTTAGCAGAAATACTAAATTGTTCGTCGGACATCCAAGGCATCATTTTTGGACCTTTTCCTTCCATCCATTCAACTACAATTTCTGCCCATGCACGGTAACCATTATAAATGTCTGGATTTGTTTCCAACAATTTTGTTCCGAATTCTTGATCTGCCTCAAATATTTTTCTTGGCATTAATCCATATTCATACAATTTTGTACAAATAATTTTAGAACAATTGCAATTATATGAAAAACAATTCTGATCGGCCAAACAATTATATGTTGGAGCTGGCTGTTGATTACAATTTCCTGTTTGGAAATATGCTTGTGCATCACAATTTACACAGTTTATGGCAGTACAGTTTTTACCTCCAACTGTACAATTATATGGAGTACCGCATTGACTTGTTGAATCGCAATTTAATGTTGCGCCATTATTTTCATTATTACAATTTCCAGCAGTATTTTTTTTATAAAATGTGGTGTTATTAAAAGCACCTAAATTTGGATTTCCAGATCTTAAATCCGGTTTCAAATAATTATCCCAAAGCCATTTTAAATCGGTTGATCCTGTGTGTCCGATTTGTATGTTTAATGAATTTATGTCTGCGGGCATTTTATATCCTTTTTATTAATTATTTATCAGAAATTTCTTCTAATATTTTGGTTTTTCCGTAGACAGGAACATTATCCACCTCACCTGAAATTTCTTTAATAATTTTTATTGGAATAATTTTTTTGTTTGTTTCAATTTCCGAATGTTCATATATTGTTCCAAATATGTCTTGTCTTTCTAATGGAAGTTCATCATTCATTATTAATGTTGGAACATATCCATTTGTCATAAGTGTAAAAGCGGCCGCAAAAAGTGGAACGTTATCGGAATATGCATTTGCACAAGAAATGTCCCAAAACTTTTTATCTAAAAACATACATGCACCTTTACATATGTGCAAAACAGGACATTTTGGACATTCTTTACGGTTTGACCAGTGGGTTACAGATTTTAATTCGACGTTTTCATAGTCATCCAATGTTCCTCCATGGTGTGATTCACCATTTTTTGATGTTTCTAATGCACTCACATTCTGGCATGTCATCACATTACCACGCAAATCAACAGAAATTGTGTTTTTATCGTCCATTCCACACTTCTGATTCAAGTATTTTGATTCTTTATGTGTTAAGACATCATGAACGAAATTGTTTATTTTTCCGAGAACTCCAATAAATCCAATATTTCCATTGTTTGCATACAATTCACCAAAAGACTTTTGTCTATATTCAAAATGTTCTTTCTTTGTGGACAGTGAATTTATTATGCCTTCCTCATCGTATGCATCTACCATTCCACCTTCACCCAAAATGACATTTTCATCACCAGTTAAATTCACAAACCAATCGTGTATTTCTTTCCTACTCTGATTTTTGGAATTCATCATAGAATTAAATGAGAATTTTTTTCCTAACCTAGTCATCATACGATAAAAACCGAGTATGGTTTCTCTTTTTTCGGGATCATCCAAAGGATCTGGCCCACGAACATGTTGTCCTGGACCATCGTGTGAAATTGCAACAGAAAAATCCATCATCATCAGCCAATCAATAATTTCATCAGTTAAAATTGAACCATTGGTGATGATACCAAATTTTGGTTTTCTAACCCAACCATCAAATTTTTCAGCAATTGCTTCAGCTAAAGGTTTGAGTGTTTTCCAATACACTAAGGGTTCTCCGCCCCAAAATTCAACACTTAATCCTCTTTGTTCATCGAATTCCAAAACTTTCAATTTTTCCATGAAAGAATCTATATCTTTCTTGGATGTTTCTGGTTGTCGTTCAACAAATTTTTGTGAACAATAATCACAAGAATAGTTGCAACTCAATCCCAATTGAATTTTTAATGTTGTGATTGTTTTATTCTTTTTTAAAGGATTATTTTTATCGAAAGGCACATATTCCGCCAAGTCAAATTTTGGTCTTTGATCTTCTGGATATTCAAAAATATTACCTTCAATATCCTTTAATATATTGTTTATATTGTCATAATAAAATGTTCTTGTATCACCATCCTCAACTCTTGATGCTTTAATTTCAAATATCATCGTTTTTCCTTTTTAAAATACATGTTATTTATATTTTATTAATCAAGTCTTCCATACAGGTTTTTTATCAAATCTTCTCTTTTTCTTTCTTGTTCTAATTGGAAAAAGAAGTATTCTTTCAATTGTTCTTCAATTCTTTGTTTTTTCTGTTGCTCGTAATAGAGCCGCTGTTGTTTTGACATCATTCGTTTTTTTGACATTGACACTCCTTGATTGGTTTGACACATATTTCTTAGAGTGTTTTTTTATAGGTGATGCATTAACACCTCCTGGTCGTAAAAGTGCGGCTACTTGGGGCATTACCATTCCTTAGGTGCTTTGGTTTTGTGTGTTTGATTCAATCTGTTTCCGGGTACAGTCTTTTTGATACGATCAATAATACCGTGTTCAAAAGCGGCTACACCTTGGCCGTATCCTGGAACATTCATACGCATCGAATCACCAAAACCAGGTAAAGTTTCGGCTGAAAAGTATCGTTCCAGGTGGGGATTGTCTTGTTTGAATTGGTCGAGAACTTTATATGACATATTGTGTTCTTCAACCTCATTTGTGTCTTTATTAAGAAATTGATAAACTGGCATTAGCAAACCACTCCGGTGTATTACGATTTTTCCATTTTGCAAAACTTTTCTTTTCCATTATATAGTATTTTCGGTAACTCTCTAAAACGTCATATTTTCTGCCTGGAACAGGGTTTGCCGCTAAAACTTTGCAATGTGCTGGCATTGCAGGTGTGGGAGGAAAGAAATCGCCAGCTGGTATGTTTTTTGGTGCCAAAGCCAAAGTTGATGATAGTCTCTCACATGCATGGGTTTTACCATATCGATATCTATATTCTTCACATAAAAGAGAAAATAAATTTGCCAACCAATAATAATTTGATTTGTTTTCCCGGCACCAAATGGCTGACGGATGGTTAATATGTGTGGCTTTGTAAAGAGAATTCTCTAGTTTGTCATCATCCAAACGCCACCGTTTGATCCTACGACCATTGGCAGTAAAATCTGTGTATTCTGTGCCGTCAAGTACACGATGGGCTGTGGATAAAAGTTGGGAATATTCTATGATCATTTTTACCACATGCTTATCCGCATGTTGTTGAGCACACAATTCCAGCGATTCGTTAATGTAAAAGATATTCATATCACAATTATATCACAATGGTTTGTTTTTGGCAAACAAACCTAAAATAACATCCTACCTAATCCGATCAAATCAATCGTTGTCAACAGGAGATAGTTGGCCAACATCCCAAAACTTTTCCTAGTCCAAGCAGCCCACCCATAAATAGCACAACCGCAGATCCATACAGGATAGAGCGCAAGTAGAGGGGGATTGGGGACGGTGATGGCCATTGTGACAGAACAGCCAATAGATAAAGACCAAGCAAGCAACTCAAGGATAAAGCGCCAAGGGTGAGAGCTAAAATCATCACGAATCCAATCAAACGTTGGTTTTAACAAATCAATCATTACAACTTAGGAATTTCTAAAGTGGAATTTAAATCGGATTTTTTATCACTCTTTTTTGTTGGAAATCTTTTGGCAATATCTTCGGCGGTAACTGTTTCCATAGCAAATTGTTTAAAATTCTTGTAATCATCACTTACACGAATTCCTTGGCGAGAATTGGTTCCCATTCCATCATTGATGAATAGAATACAACCACCACTAGCCAATGGGGCAATTTCAACAATTGTGTCCAAGTTAACAATCACAGGACACATTTTGTCCAAAGAATTTACCTCAATAAATGTAGCCATACTAATTTCTCCTTACATAAAAATAAAAAAATAAACAATCATACCAATATACAATGCAATTAAAGAACCCCAAAAAAATTTTATTGATTTTTCTTTGTAGAACTTTATTTCAAATTTAATCATATCTCTTTGTGCTGCCAATTGTGGTGGAATATCTTCGTCATGTACCCTAGATCCACCCATCATTGCAATTGTTGTTTCGCAAGATTCTAATCTTCGGGTGGCAGAAAGCCAATGTATAAAACTCATCATAATTAATCCCACAATCCCCTATAATATTTTCCAAATAAGCGGAAACCATTATCCATTCTCTTATTAACTTCAGCAAGTCCATCATAGTCACATTTGTATGTATCATTTGGACCACGAGTCATTTCACTCATACCATTTTCAAGTTTTTTCCACTGCATGTCATGTTCACCAGAGCGGAATTTATTTTCCCATGAATCGTCAACAAGATGTTCAAACGCAAAGATCATTTCATCCATAACCCAATCCCAACGATCATGAATATCATAACCCATTTTGTTTTCGTTTTCCATTTTATCGAAATAGAATTCGAAACACTTTTGATCATCATAGGTATTATGAGTCTCTGTCCTCATATACTCAGGAACATCTTCCAAGTCAACAGTTTGTGAACCATGCTTCGTTGCCTTCAACTGTTTCAACATTGGAAGGATAATTTCAGCAAGAGTGTGATCCATACTCCAAGTATCATAACGATCAATCTTGATATACATGCGAGGAATTTTATGTTTCAGTTTATCAATCCACAATAGAAACTTATAGATCCAAGTTATATGTCGTTCACGATCTAAACGGGTAATTTGGCCAACTTCTGGTTCAGGTTCAATACTGCCATGAGCCAACCACTCACCAAAATCATGAACTCGGTCAGCAGTCTTTGGAAATCCATATTCATCTTCCTCTTTTGGAACCCAGAACATTAACTTTTCAGCCAATTGATATGGTCCGAACCAATTGTAATAATCTCTGATCCAAATCTTCATGTTTAAATCCTCATCATTTGTTCAAGTGTACTTGTATTGATTGGCATATAAGAAGAAACTACATGTGCTGATGTTTTTTCGGGATCACCAGCTCGCCTACCCACATCAATCACCTTAAAATCACATTTATTTACCTTTTTAAAAGCATTAACACATTCTAAAACAGTATATTGTTTTCCATGTCCAAGATAGTAGTATTCATCATTGAATTGAAATTGTTTATTTTCTTTTGAAATTGCTTTTTCAATCGCATAACAAATTTCTTCTACATGTATATAGTCTCTTGTTGGTGATCCGTCTTTTGTGTTGTAATCACTACCATACAAGTGAAATACACCAGTTTCTTTTGCTTTCATTAAATTATAGAGCAAACCATCCGTATTTGTTGGTTTGTAACCAAATGAACCAACGACATTTCCGAATCTGAAGGTGATGTGTGGAATGCTTAAAAAGGAACAATAGTCAGCAATAATATCTTCAGCAACAGATTTTGTTTTTCCATACACATGATCTGCATCCGCCTGACATGTAGAAGAAAAAATAAAGTTGTTGTAATTTGTTTTTTCCAATAGATTTATCGTACCTAAAACATTGGTACGATAATAATCCATCATAAGTCTTTGGCTTTCACCAACTTTAACTAAAGCGGCCAAATGAACGACAGCATCATATTCACCATGAATTCTTTCATTCAAAATGTTATCGTGAATGAACTCTTGACAACCTACGCCGCCGTTGTTGATTACATCAAGTCCTGTTACCTGATATTTACCTTCAAATCTTGGATGATTTAGATATAAACAAAGGTGTTGACCAATGTATCCACTACTTCCCGTCACTAGTATCTTTTTCATTTCCATAATCAATCGTATTGATGAATGACATTTTTTTTGCAATATCCCAAGACTTCAAATAATCATTATCTTGGTCAAACAAAGTTAAATATTCATCGGTTGATATGCGTCTGGTGTCTACAAAACAATCACCAATAAACTTTTGTGAAAATTCTTTCAAGTCATCACCTCGACAGACAACCTCATCATCGGCGTGACCAGCTTCTTGTGCTTCAATCACATATCGCATACGGAATGTATGAATGGTTTCGACCAAATAAAGATTCTTTTTCATAATATGTATTTCCATCCATTGTCTAAAAATTTATTAACTCTTTTTTTCGAGGGTGTGTTTGCATCATTATTTTTTAATGATTTAAATATACACAAATTAAACTGTTCCCTGGAAATATATAGTTTGTCCGTCCTTGTGTCATAATAAGGCAGACAATGAACAAAATCAAATGTTTGCCTGACTTCCTGAGGTTCACCACAGTTTTTAATAATCAGTTGTACTTTATTTTTTAGTGTGACAGCATTTTCAGTTATCATTCTTTCATCTGTTTTTTGTCCACGATAATCCTCATCCCAACACTCAACCTCATTTTTAAATGATGGGTCATTTATGTACAAATTTGTAATAATATCACAACCATGTTTTGAGTAAAAGAAAACATCATAATCATTAGGTTCCTCATCACGCAACAAAGATCCTATACATCCACCAGAAACGAAATAATCTGTTGTAAACTTTGTATTTAATTTACGCACAGTCATATCAAAGTTGGTTAAAACACTTTTGATTTTATCTTTAATCAAAAGTATCTTTTGAGTTTCTTTTTCACTAAACATATCAATGAAAATTGTTTTTTTCGGAATTCGAATTTTCTTCTACCACTCTAGGAATGGATTTAATCAATTTTAAAAAACTATCGTCAAACATCATAACCTGTGATAGGTTTGTCAATCTACCCAAGACAATCGAAAAGAAATTTAACGGATCCAGTTGGTCGTTGTTCTTTAAATATTCATACAAAAACGAATCGACATCTTCCGCAGTTTTGATAACAACATCATTATTATTCATCTATAATTCCTTTTTATTTCAAAATGGCCATTTTGGCTTTGCATCATCTTCTTTGTCATTTTCTGATTGTTTTGTGGGTTCAATCATTTGAATTTCCATATCACAATCAATAATCATTTCACAATCATCATAGTTCCAGCCATGTTCTTCTAAATCGAATGGTGAGTTTTCTTCCAAAAATTCCTCTACCCAGATTTTGGTTTCTTCATCACAACCATCATAGTCGTAACTTTCCCAACATCCATCATTAGTTTCAACCAATTCTGAACTATAACCACAATTGTAGATATCAACACCAGCCTCAAGTTCTGGTGGAGTATCATCATCAGTTTCTACTGTAAATTCACCCCAACGCCAACCAGTTTCAACAATCAACACATTGTCATCTTTGACCATGCGCTGACGCTCAATGACTGATTTTTTCCATAATGGTTTTACACTCCACAATGCCATATTACACCTCTCTTATTCATTTTCCTTTTTGTGCCACAATTCTTCACACTTCTCTTTGGAATAATCTGCAATTTCCATACAATCTTTCAAATATTCCTTGTATGTATTTGTGGAAGATTCAATGACTTGTTCATTTTCATCCACATTTTTTACATCAGATTTTTCTGGTGCCACATAAAACAGTGCAACAACACCAATGATGATGGCACCTGGAAGTATGTATTTCCAAAACAATCCAATAACACCTGCAGCAACAAGTGCCAATACACAAAGAATCAATACTTGTTGCGTTAAACCGACTGATGATAAAGCAGCCATTCCGGGAGACATGATAATACCTTAATTGTTGGGGGTTGATTTATAAACTTCACAATGAACATCAATGGGAACAGGAGTTACACCATGATCTGTTTTTTGTGACAGGTAAATTACAACGGGTTTCATCCTGTTGTTGATACAATCTCTAGCTCCTTGAACCACACCAGATCGATCAAGTGCTTTTGGTCCTTCATACCCAGGAATTTTTGGTTTTGAAGAACAAGCCGTCAAAAAAACCAACGACAGGACAATTACAATCGTTTTCATTTCAAATTAAACAACTTCAACTTGTTGTTGCGTTGTTTCGACAGATTGTGTTTTGGTTGTTTTGGTGCCAACATATCGACCGTTTTTATCAAACTCGGTGTGATTTACCAATTGATAACCAGTCACTTTGCGGCCACTTTTAATTACATTTACAATTCCACCATCACGGCGAATGTTGTAGATGTTTGTTGGCAGTCGATACAAAACAGATTCTTGGTCTGTGCCTTTAAAAACGGAATGGATTTCTTCGACAGTCACAACTTTTCCGGACAAGAGAACTTGTGTAATTTTTTCGTGGCGATTGATTTTGCCTTTACGAACTAGTTGCATAATAATTTCCTTTCAAATGCTAATTACAAATTAAAACGGGACTTCCTGTGATGGCTTTTCTTCAACCTGAATGGTTTGAGATTCAGCAGGAGCCTTTGCCTTTTCATCGACCTTTGTATAAAGATCAAGAAATGCGGTTTTGGTTTCTTCATCGAAACGAGCGACACACAATTCAATAGATTTCATACGATCTTTGAAAATGGTATATGCCTTGGCGATATGCACCAAACGGCGAGTGGAGATAATTTCATCAGTTGCGCCTTGTTCAAAAGATTGGCGAACAACATCAGCCCATTGACAGAGATTCTCCACAAATTCTGCATCATCAATAAGAGGACCAAGAATTTTTTTCTCTGTTTTTGCGTCAGGATAATCCTGCTCAACGGTAATTGGAAAACGCTCAAGAAAAGCATCATCCAAAATCTGAGATAGGTAACGGCCTTCTTCTGAACCACGACCTTTAGAGTTTGCAGTAGCAACGATATTGAAACCTTTGGCTGGATGAATCAATTCACCAGATTTTTTATTGAAATATGGTTTGCCTTCTAGAATGCCTTGCAAACACATCAATTTGTTTGAACCACGATCAACCTCATCAATCAATAGAATGGCACCACGCTTCATAGCCGTGATAACAGGACCATCACGATTCACAACATTACCATTAATCAGTGTTGGACCACCAATCAAATCCGATTCGTCCGTTTCAATTGAAATGTTTACGCGGAGGCATTCACGATTCAATTCAGCACAAACCTGTTCAACCATCAGAGTTTTTCCATTGCCTGATAGACCAGTAATAAAAACTGGATAGAACATTTTCGAACGAATGACATTGGTTAGATCCTTGAAGAAACCAAAGGGAACATAATCTGGATAAATTGATGGAACGGAAACATCAGATGAATCTTCCATTTTTGGTTGTTTGAATGTCAACACCTGAGCTGCCATAGCAACTTCCAATTCAGGTTCATTTTGTGTCATATGTTTTACACCAATACTTGGCAATTTATAGCGACCCCGATCATGTCGGTATTCCGATTTCGTAACAAGCCAATATGGCCAAGACAATCCTTTTTCTTCACAAACCTGTTCAATGCCATCACGGGTCAAAATAGATCCAACACCATACAGTTCTTCGGCGGCTTTCACAAAAGCAATTTGATTACGATTCAGAGACATTCAAAACTCCATATTAAAAACATAGTCATATTATATACCATTTCCAAGTGGTTGGCAACCATCCTAGGTATTATTCCTCAATCCACTTGTTGGTTTGTTCAAAGGATTCCTCCTGTTTGGTCTTTTCCTTCCAAACCTTCCTAGGATTTCCACACATAACACACTTTGGATTACCACAATTCAATACATGGTGTTTTGCATACCTGTGGCCCTCATATTGATCAACATCCAAATTATAATTTTTTGCAATTTTTAGTTGCTTATTGATAATATTTTTTTCGTTTGACAGCCGACGGCTGCGTTTATCTTTATCTTCTTGGTTACTCATTCGTATTCCTCATATTCATCTTCATATACAGGATCGGTTTCTATATGTATTCTTCCAAATTGGATTACTCCATCCCATTTTTCCGATTTTCGCAATTGTCTTCCACCTGAGGTCACAAAATCGGTTTCAAATTTATGCACCTTTCCCAAACGATTAAGATTTTCACCATATTCTGCATAAGAATCTTTTTTAATATCCTCAACACGAATACAACCAATTAGTCCAGCATCAACACCATAACTATTTCCTAATTGATCTCTGTATTGTCCATCACCCCATGCTGTGCCATATGTGGCAAATTTTCGGCCATCAGGCATTTCAAATTCACCATCAAGACATTCATTACCTTTGATGGTGATGGAACAAAAATCCTCCCACTCATCATCTGTCATCACATAACACAAATCACCAATATAATATGTTCCAGCAGGCATTGTCATTTTTTACTCCATTCAATTCGTCTACCAATAAATCGTTCAAAATTAGCTATCAGGTCTTCCTTATCCCAAACAAAATCAGTCTCTACAGTATCCAACCATTCTGATAATTCTTCCCAGTCTTTCGACTTCATTGCAGCAAGACTGTATTCATCGTGAATACATTCACCATAACAATCTCCACGAATATCAATTCGTCCGGCTGAATACCATTCCGTAATCGCTTTAACCTCAACAGTTTCACCCAAGAATTTGACCGTTTTAAGTGTTATGAGTCCACGATCCTCATACCATTTTGTTAATATTGGACCCATCCAATTGGTTGAATATCGTATTGGCATTATTCAACTCCGAAATGTTTTAACATATTCTTACCAATAGTATATCCATCAATTGGATTAGTTTCTCTATCAGCAAACTTAGCACATTCATTGATGATTTTTAGTGCGAAAGTGTCAAGATATACTTCACCTGGGCCTGATATCGGCAACCCTCCGTATGTTTCTTCGGCAAGTTGTCGAATTCGTTCGTTCATTCTTCAATTCCAAATTTTTGTTTAATTAACCAAATGCAATGATCACGCATAGAATCCTCAATTTGCTTTCTATAATCCTGATAACCATTCTCAGCATTTTGTATTGTGGATATACATTCCCGAACAATAAACTCACTAAATATCTCCAATGCCACTACAGACCTGCGATCATATGTAGGGTTTTCTTTATACTCAGCCTCAAACTCGGCACAAGTCCAAGCATGATGATACAAATCTGTGAATTTGTCATTCATCACGATTCGACTCCTTCTTCTACATATTGATGTCCACAATTGAAAATCTGTGCCAGTTCGTTGTTGCCGTAGAACCAGCCTTGACCAAGATCATATCCATTTTCTTCCAACTGGTCAAAGGTTTCGTTGTCGTAGTATTGTTGAATGACCATACGCCAACGAGATTCGTCCAGATCTACCAACTCAAAACCATCAACACGGCCATAACCGTCGTATGAGCCAGAGATACGATCACCGTTTTTAAACAGTACAACAACCTCGCTGGCAAACTCCCAGGGGCTGTTACGAACGCCGCAATCAGCCATTACAGGCTTTTTACTTTTAGCACAGGTCCAACTAAAGAATCCCATCATTCAACTCCGAAATGTTCTCTTATATGGTCACTAGGCAACATGCCTTTAGATAGAGAGCGGTCACACTCCCGCATACATTCAGCAACAATCAACTCGGCGAACTTGTCCAAATTGCCTTCACCGTAGCCAAGTCGATCAATCTTACAACCAGACTGTTCAGCAAGTTCTCGAATCCGGGGATTCACATCAATATAACCAATAAGTTCTCTACTTCGGTCGTTCATTACCATTCTCCTTCTGCACACTTCATCAAGTAGGCATACACCGCACTTGGTGCTACACTATAAATCTCCTCGGGTGTGTCACCGCAAAATGCCTTGTTTGGACTGTTCCACCATTTAGGCACCAATTCTTTACCGACCATTGCGGTAATCAATGCTTCACATCTGGCTCGCATATTTTTCGGCGAGATAGGAAAGTCTACAGGGTTGTTAGTGTTTGAACGATGTTGGATCATACGCTCAATCTCCTGTTTTACATCACTGTCGTTCATCATTCAACTCCGAAATGTTCTTGAATACGATCCACAATCTGTTGATATGGATCTGGGCGAAGTAGTTTATTGCTACCGTGTGTAGCATCAATCACATCAATACATTCTTTAATGACCAGTGCCGCATATAGTTCTTTACTGAAAATCAGTTCACCGTCGTATTCAACAAGACTTTGTGCGGCAAACTTTTCTAACATTGGTATCTTTTTCATTCTGCTTCCTTAAACAATGGTACACCGTCAGTTAAGTGTCTCACATATTCCAAGTTAGGGAATGTGTCCAGTGTGCCGCGATGGCGTTGAATTGATAAGTTGCCTTCCTGCTCAATAGCATAGAAAAACATTTCTGTAGCACCTTCGTCTAATTGTGATTTGAAATATTCATTATACATTGTTTCTTCCTATTCTGCTATAACCCAACTTTGATTTGATCTCTTTTCTGTCTTTGTTCTTTTCTGGTTTCCACGCTCTCGGATCAACTGTTTCACCTGTGAGTTCATATCTAAAGTCTGGATCATAAACCATATAGCCTAGTTTGTTCCATTTTATTACTCCTGCATCAAATAAGAAGATGCAACCACGACACATACAAAATGACCCACCTTTGTCCGACCACACATTACCATTCACGGTGCCAATATATTTCACCACATTGCCTTTGTGCATTTCTCTGATAGCTTCGTAATAATCAAACATCATTCAACTCCGAAATGTTCTTTTAACGCATCCCGTGCTGTTTTTGGATTCATATGTCCACGCTGTGATTTTACGACCACATTAAAAGTTTCATTCATAATCAACTCGGCGAACTTTTCAAGGTCTTCCTCAGTTGCCCAAGATGCTAGAAAGTAGTGTCTTGGGGTTTCATGGTCCACGTAGTTTAACATACCAGAATCTAGTCCTGCTTTAATAATTCGTTCGTTCATGATTTACCCCCAAGCCATTTATTTTCTTCACCTTCGTCGAACAGTACAATACCATCCTTGATTGCTTGATCATAACATTGTTTACAATAAGCAACATAAGCCAAACTCCGTTCGTTTTTACGATTGTATTCGCCTAGAGTACAATACCATAGATGACTAATGTGTTCTACAGTATGGCCACAAGAACCTTGAATCATCATTCTTCCCTACCAAACTCTGCTTTAATCAAGTTAGCAGCCACATGATAATAATTATGTCGTCCAGCGGCTGCTTCATGTTGAATCATTAGTAGGTTTACAATTTGATCTACCAAAAACTCTTGATGTTCTTTCATATTATCCATCTGACGAATTTTTTCGTCTTGTCGTGTAAGTTCCATAACTCGCAATAAATTACTTAGAGCAGATTCACTCCATTCGGCCGGACCATACACCTCATTTAGAATTTCTAATCGGTTCATTTGAACATCTCCATTAGCATTATAACACTAGGTAAACTAAAACACAATACTAATCCCCAAAATAAACTAGATTTATACCAAGGGACATATTCAATGTTCAATGTCCGACAAAGCTCCTGTTCAGACATTTTACTCACATCAATGTAATGTATTTTTCGTTCGTTCACACATTTACCAATCTTTTACACCAATAATCTCAACAGTCATTTTTGTATGATAACCGTTATGTTCAGTATCCCAACTCATTGTTGTGATGTTGCCAATGCCAGAACTTGAATCTTGTTCTAGTGTAACCTCTGAAACGATATTATTGGATTGAATGACGTCATTGATTCGATCAATGAATGAGGGTAGTAGCGTTACTTTGTTCATCATTCAACTCCAAAGTACTTAATCAAAGTCTCCAGAGCAGGAATCAATTCAGTCATACTCTTGTGATAATCCTCTGGATGCATATAAGCACCATTCTCCACGTGATCCTTCACCTCTTCTCGAAGATACCCAAGATGATCCTGCATTACATGAACTGCAATACGATCTGCGGTTTCATAATCAATCTCAAGACCTCGACTCATTTTGTATCTCCTTCTTTTGTGCTTTACGCTCTGATTTCCAGAAAACTCTCTTCCAGTCTCTTAGATGTTTCCACCACTGTGGACTCTTGGTAAGAGTACCCTTCTTTACATTAGCCATCACTCAACTCCGTTAAAAATTTGCCATTTTCTAAAAGCACCCCATAAGGTTGGAAAATATGATGTTCTGGTTTTAGGCATACTACACACCCACATAGATTCACCAGTAACAAATAATGTCTTATATAAACGAGGTTTCATCACTCAACTCCGAAATGTTTTTCAATCTCTTGACCAATCACATATCCATCACGGGTAAACTTCGCCACATCATTCTGATAAGCAATTTTTACACATTCTTTGACAATCAACTCGGCAAACTTTTCTACCTCAGAACCAAGCAGTACATTAGCTGATTTATATTCATCCTGTGTTGACAATGCTTCCTTTGGTCTACAAGACCTGTAAATTTGTGTTAACCGTTCATTCATATCACCACCAAGAATCGTAGTAAACAGCGTCACCTTCTCTAATTGCCTGTTTTGCTTTTACAATGAATTGCAAATCATTATACATCGATTCTTCATCCGGTTCATTATTACCAAAAAAGAAACCGGTGGTTGTTGGTAAATTGTTGTTAACAACATCAATCAACAAATTGTCCAGATCAAAATCATATAACCGAACAGACACACAATTAAATGATGGCATATCACCACCTTTCGCACGATACAATCGTTCCATCCAACCGTGGAGGTCGTGGTGTTTACGCCAATAGAACAATTCTTCAGTAATACATTCATTGTCATTCGTTTTGACAATTTCAAAATCACCTTTGGCGTTTTCTTGTTTAACCCGCCATGCATACATATCCAAACCCATAATATTTCCTTTACCTGATTAACCACAAATTGTGTATTCTGCTAAATTGGCCCAATTGGCACCTGCTGCAGCACGAATTTTTGTTACCTGAATGAGTGTGCGAAGCGACAGCTCTTTGACCGAATCCTTGAGATTTTCAATAAGGTTCAAAGCATCCACCTTGTGCTGTTTGTTAGCTTCAGGCATAAACTCACCAGAATCCAAAATGTACCGCATACGATCAATCTTTTGTTGTGTGGTCATGGAAAGATCCACAGCCATAGACCGCGTGATGATTGCCTGATCAATTTGTGTTGATGACAAATTGGAAATAAACACAATACGACCTTTGAATTCAAAGGATGTAGGCAAATCTTCATCCTTGATATCAGCACGCCAGCTGATAATGCGGCGAGAATAGGAATCTAATGCACCTTTGAGCAAATTGAGTGACACCGGATCTTTGAGAACCGAATCACAATCATCAAACACTATAACACCATCTTTGTTTTCAAAGAGTGTACGATATAGGCCTTTTGGTGTGGAATAACCTTTGATGACAATGAATTTTTTACCAATGCGTTGGCCAACTTCAAATTCACTATCAAGAATTGAAATGTCCTTGAAACCATTTTCTGTTAATGATTTCATTACAGTATAAGATTTGCCTAGACCGCCAGGACCAGTCACCACAACTGAAGGTTGAGCGCCGTTGGCCAACATAGTGACCATATCGAAAACAAAACCAAACCGTTCGTTGATAGAGAAACGGGATTCACGGGGTGCGGAGACTTCCGAGGAAGATCCAACAAGACCGGCTTTGCGAAGCACATAATCCATATGTGCCTTGTTGGATCGTTTGACGATCTTACCGTTGATAAGGGCTTGGTATTTGCCGTTGACGAAAGAAACTTGGGTCATGGTGTGTCCTGATCAATTCAATACAAGTATTATAACATTACCACATGGAATGGCAACCATTATAATAATGGTTGACCATTGCAGTCAACTATTCTGTTGTTTTAAAACAACATCAAATCAATACACCACGATCCAAGTTCGAAAATTCTTTTTTTGGATTGCGGCATTCCAATTCAAATCATTTTCTTGACAGAATTGCCAAGCATCAAGAAAATAGGAAAATTCAACTACAATAGGTTTTTCAATTTTAACACTTTTCATAATATCAATAGTTCAATAAAATTAAAAATTTAGCACAACTGATGGCACTTAAAAAAAGTAAAATCCATGCAACAAAGTTTGCATTGCTATCAAACATTTTTTTGGAATATGCCAAAAGAAAATAGGATAAAAATCCATACACCCAGGTCATTCCAATTTCTCCACAACAATAGTTTCCGCAGAATCCTCATGTAACGACATATTTTCATGGTAAACTTTTACCATGCCTTTTCTATTTAAGGACTCTATCGTTAAAAAATTAACCAATGTTGACAATCGATCCCTAGATACACTTGCATTTTCGGCAGCATCACCACCTTCACCAATAGCCAGCATTTCCGAAATCAAAAGCAAATCTCCATATTGGTTTGGATAATCATCTTCACAAGAATCTAAAAGATTTTCCAAATCCTGATCTGAGATTTTTTTAATAAAATTTCCAACACTAATATATCCAACTTTGTTGATCTGCTTGGCCAACTTTTTTGTGACACCAAGATATAAATCAGTTTCAATCAATTTTTTATAATTGATTTTATAACCAAAATTGTCCATGTTTATTGAACCACCTTGCCGTCAAAATTGTATTTCTTTTTGAGAAACTTCAAGCACGCCTCAGCGGTTGGCCGTGCGGCTTCTTGTTTGCCATTCCATTGTGCGATCCACTTTTGGCGGTCAGCACGGAACCAAACGGTGCCATCAGGAAATTGATTGACCGTTCTGGTTTGTTTGGGTGCCTTGGGTGCTGCAGGAGTTGCCGTGCGCTGTTTGGCCAACCGAACTTTTGGTGTTTTCACTTTAGGTGCTCTGACCTTTGGTGCTTTAGGTTCTTTTGGTGTATCTTCATTCACATCCTTGATCTTTGCATCAGGATTGAAAGCTCTTCCAGTCAAAGGACCAATCCAAGGGAAAAAGTCAACACCAGATGGTTTACCGCGTAGATCCAATGCTTCTTGCATATCCCATGCACATTGGGACCATTGGTCATTTTCCGCATCATACCAACGATAATGTTTGCCTTGCATACCACGATCAACAAGGTATAGAGCAGACACGGTTGGGTTGCGGTCACTAGTAAATTCCATAATAAAACTCCTTCATCAAATCAATATACATTATACAATAATGGTAGGAAAAGGCAAGCGGTTAATGCCATTTGTTGTATAAAAACAACACTTATAGGGTCAAATCCGAGCGCCTGGAGGCGTCTCCAGTCACTTGGCAATGAACCGCTCTCTCCAGTCTTCCTGGTGCAACCGTTGTGACAATAGGTCATAGGTGGTGGTGCCTACCACAGGCCCACAGGACATTTTGGCAACTTCATGTAGGCCAAAATTGTTCAGTTCCAGACCACGCAGTTGGCCAATCATCAAATCCCATTGAAAATTTTCCATTTTATTTTCCACTTGTTTTTACTCCTAGTTTATTTGCAATCACATCTTGAATTTGTTGTAAAGCACCACCAATTGTGAACATATCATGTGTGGTGTAGGTATGTTTATTTGTATTTTTTGGATCATTCATTATTTCCAAAATTTCACTAATAATCAACTCGGCGAACTTTTTACACTCTGGCATATCCCAGTGTCCAATGCCAAAATTATCAGGTAAGTATCCAGCCTGTTCAGCAAGTTGTCGAATTCGTTCGTTCATACATTGTTCCTTCCTATACGACTATATCCTAACTTTGATTTAATCTCTTTACGGTCCGTTTTCTTTTCTGGTTTCCACGCTCTAGGATCTACAGTTTCTCCAGTTAGTTCATAACGATAGTCTGGGTCGTAGACCATATATCCCAACTTGTTCCATTTGATTACTCCATCGTCGAAGCGAAAGATACAACCACGGCACATACAAAAACTGGCACCATTATCGCTCATCACATTGCCATTCACTGTGCCAACATATTTGACAACATTACCTTTGTGCATTTCTCGTAAGGCGTCAAAGTAATCTATCATTCTTCAACTCCGAAATGTTTTTTAATAGCAGTAACATATAAATTGCTTTGGTACGCTCCCGCTGATTTTTCTTCGTATGATGCCCCTTCGTTCATACACGCCTGGAAACATTCCCGGACAATCAACTCGGCGAACTTTTCTAAGTCAACCATTACTGAACTATAATAATCTCCATTTTTTAACTCATCGAATGGATCACATAATGAATCAAATATTCCAGTTGATATAGCAAGTTCTTTGATTCGTTCGTTCATTCTTGTTCCATCTTGCTGAAGTCAGGATCCTTGCTGTACCCAATATTAAAGTTACCAAGTTTCCACCAAATATATCGTCCACCATAATCACAGGTTTGTACTGTAAATCCAAGAAACTTAAAATGTGTAATCCATTCAATCATTCTTCAACTCCGAAATGTTGTTTCAATCTCACGCATACAACTCAATACCACTTGTTCTTGTGTTGGTGGTACAAAATGTCTAATCTCATTTGCTCTGCTACAAGCCTCTAAACATTCTTTCACAATCAACTCGGCGAACTTTTCCAAAAAATTCACCTGAGTTTCCCAAGAATTATTTTGTCCACTGGGAAAAGCGGCTGAGGCAGTAGCAGCCTTGTCCCAAAGTTCTCGAATTCGTTCGTTCATTCTTCAACTCCGAAATGTTCTTGTAAATCTCGTTTAATAAACTTCACCGCATTGTCCCAGATTTCATTGCTACCGCCTCGTTCGGCATCATC